>NPID01006827.1_pt2 | contig 22565 bp, 23 predicted proteins | sample 8637491 | NCBI WGS metagenome assembly NPID01 (sample SAMN07420843, study PRJNA396082) | bioreactor metagenome | isolation source: sample BA6 brine-fed electro-methanogenic bioreactor BA | place: Japan: Kochi | collected 2016-06-14 | reverse complement strand
AGGCGTCGTCGCTGTCGAGGGTAAGAAAAAACCGACCAAGGGCTTCGGAAACGCCGATGTTCGTCGCCGTATGCTTTCCGCCGTTTTCCTTGCGGATATACCGAATGGAGAAGTCCGCCTCGCCGGCCCAGGCGCGTACGAGATCTCCGGAAGCATCGGTGGAACCGTCATCCACCACCAGCCACTCGAAGTCGCGGAAGGTCTGGGAGACAAGGCTGTCATAGACACGGTGGAGGGTATGGGCGCGGTTATAGACGGGGGTAAAGACGGTGAAGGTCATGATTTTAAATTTAGATTTTTATGAATACCGATCCGGTAAAGGGAATTCAAACCCACCCCGAAGCCGATTGCGAGCAATGGTTCCAGAGGAGCACGAAATCTGCTGTAGCTTTCCGGGCCGGCAGATATTCCAATCAAAACAAACATATAGATGGCAAGAGGCAGCAGACGAGGCTCTTTAATAAATCCAAAAGCCGCAACAGGCCAGACAATAAGAAGCATCAGATAAACTGAATACGTAGCGAAATTACCAATGCGTTCTCCAAAGAGGTCTTCAAAATCGGATCGATGAGAACCAAACATAATTTTCAAGGCTCCCTTAAGCGCAACTTTACTATACGAAGCCAGATCATTCAAAATAATCTTTTTCGCTTCATGCTTAAAAAACTTTCCTTTCACAAGACCTTCCGGAGTCTGATCACGGTGATTTTCCGCATCATATCGTTCTAATCGGTATTCCCAGGATACCTCTTCAAATGGGACACCTCTCTTTTGGGCCTCGGTTCCTGCAGCCCGATAGAACAGCAGATTAATATAATCAATGGCGGAAATGCTCCAATAGTCTGCTTTCAAGCCATTCCTGATAATCCAGCTTCCGGAAATGGAAAGAAAAACCATCATGGTAACGATGGTAAATAAAAGCTTTTTTCGAACAACTGCAATTCCATTTCCATTATTATTTTTTTTCTTTTTGATCAGGGTAATAATAAGAAACAATACCAGTACCGCACAAAGTCCTGCTATTACATGCAGACCAACTGGTCTTACAAGAGCTGCATAACCGAACAAACCTCCGGTCAGTATGCCCATTACGATATGAAACTTGCGCGATCTGGTAGCATTGTATGAATAGATAAACAGGATCAGCGCTGCAGCATTCACGATCGAGTATAATGACTCTGAAAGAACAGACATTGCTATCAGGGAAACATTAGGAGCCAGAGAATAATAGACTACTGCTGCAACTGCTGTCAGTCTATTGGTCAAATAGTTACAGATAATAAAGATTAAAACAGCAAGCAGTACATCCAGCATAATCTGTACGATTACAGTAGCCGTAATCCAGTTGGCATTAAATAAGCCGATAATAGGCATCAATAAGACAGAATAACCTGGGGTCCTGATAACTTCAGGAAAAAACACATCTTCTTCTACCTGAAAGGAAAAACCGTTTCCTTCAAGCATGTTCACAGCGGGCCGAAAGTAAGATCCGGTATCAGATTCAAGCGACCATTCAATTCCCTGTGTTTGCCAGCAAAAACCAAGCCACAATAACCGGAAAAGAAGCGTACATACCAATACGGCGGTTATCATTACCGGGAAAGGTACTCTTCTTTCTGCTGCAGCCATTACACTCTTCCCTGCAGACGGTCTCTTAATACAACAGCAATAGCAACAGGGGCAGCAGGCAGCAACAGCAGTCTCTTTTTTAACCCTTTTACATCGGTAATTATAGTTTTTAACGGATACTTTAAATGAACCGACATGCGGATATAATGCACAAAATCCAGAAAGAGCTCTTTAGGGTAATATTTAATATATTGAAAGTAGTTATTAATATTCAACAGATGCGAGTACCGGTACCCCTCGGGGTAAGAAATCTTCTTTTTCAGGCTCGATGTAATAGACTCATGGTTGTTCTGGTTTCTATAGTATATTCGCAGCGTGTCATTTATATAAAGCGTTTTATACTCCGCAGCAATTTTAGACCAGACCGTAGTCAGTAATTGATGCTTATCTATTGTGGTATCGAAGGGAAATTTCCGTAGAATATCCGTTCTGATAATTCCCCATTTTTCTCCATGTACACGTGCCTTATACCGCATGATAAACATGTCAGCTTCCCATGGAGATTCCGGAAACGGAGTACCGACAAAGTTGCCATCCTGATCTATACAGTTGCAGTCTATTCCGGAAAACTGTTCACGCCTTTCTTCCGGTATTCCTTCCCAGTGTTTCAGGAAAACCTCCATGGTCTCCGGTAGAAACTCATCGTCCGCATCTGCCGAAAGCAGGAAATAACCATGAGCCATTATTACACCCTGATTGAATGCAGAAGTCTTTCCACGGTTTTCATTGAATCGATAATACTCTATCGGGAAATCCGCCTCTTTTCGAAATGTTTCAATTATTTCTTCCAGTTCGTCAGTGGATCCATCGTCGATAATAATCCATTCAAAATCACGATAGGTCTGCTTCTTAAGGCTTGTAAAGACTCTGTGTATAAGAGCACTGCTGTTATAACAGGGCGTAAGAACTGAAAACGTCATGAATAATCCTTTACCTTGCGAATGTGTTTAATAAACCTGATAAGGAAAAGCAGTAAAGCTATCGGCCAGGATTGACCATTCTTTATCCTGATACGAAGTTCTTCGGTAATTCTATCCAGATAGGGAGTTGTGTTGGAAAAGCCTCCCAGGGCAAAGCTTCCTACTACTTCTTCTGCACGTGTGGATGTTCCGGTAAAACGCTCATCCGATACCAGGCGAAAAAACAGATCCATATCGGCATTGTTTCTAAATCTTGTATCATACAACCCTACCGTCTCATGGACGCTCCGCTTAATAAAGAAGCCAACACTATGTCTTGTATAGTAATCGAAAGTATACCATTTATCCTGAGGCCTGAACGATGATCGTATCTCATCACCACTTATGACAGAACCGAAAACATAGTCGTAGCCGCGATCAATAGTTGCAGCTACGTATTCCAAGGCCTGGGGGGTATAGGTATCTCCTGCATTGAGAAATGATACGACTTCCCCCCTGGCCATGCGGATTCCTTTATTCATAGCTTCAAAGATGCCGCGATCTGCTTCGCTTTTCCAGCGAACCCGGCCATCCGCTAATTGTCCCAGATATTCCAGGGTTCCGTCCTCAGAGCCGCCGTCAACAATAACATGTTCAAAATCTTGAAGAGACTGCCTGGCAATTGATTCAACAGTAAGCTTCAAATCTTCAAGAGCGTTATAGCATACGGTTATAATGGAAAATTTCATTAATCCGTTCCTTCAACAACTTTATCCAAAACTGTTTCCCATTGTGTTATCAGGTTTCTCCAATCAAACTTAGGGTTGGGTCCCGGTTCGGGAGGATTTTCGTTGAATATCCACCTTATATAATCCGCCATCTCTTTAGTCTGGTCTGCAGAAAAGATTCCTTTATAGTCCGGCAAAAGCTGATGGACATCAGAATTTTCAGGAGCTATTATCAGTAAATGCTTTCCCAATCCCAGCAATTCGAACAGTTTTCCCGATAAAACCCCTCTTTCGGTCTCATTTGCGGTAATTTTATTGGACAAGACTACCAAGACCAGCCGCGCCTCACCAATAATCGCTAACGCTTTTTCTCTTTCCACAGGTGGCTCTATAATGCATCTTTCCATTATTCCATGTTCAGTACATTTTTGAGTTACATGTTTATAGCTTTTACCCAGGTAATGGAATGTTATTTCGTTATTCTCAATATGCTGAAAAACTGATAAGAAAGGTTCTATTCCGCCAATTGTCTGATGTAATTGTCCAGCATAAAGGATCTCATTGTTAAGGGAGCTGCCGGAAGCAGGTAAGAGAATTGCACCATCATATCCATTGGTAATACAGTATGTATGCCTGCAACTAAAGGTTTTTGCAAGATAGTTTTCCATGGAAGGTGCAATAGCCACAACCGCGCTTGCTTTGCTTAATACTCTTTTCTCAATATTCCTGATATACCAGGGGCGATTTTTTTTTGTCGGATCACCGGTCCACAAATCTCTATAGTCGAGTACCATCGGTATGTCAAATCTTCTCATAAGCTTCTCAGCAACAAGAAAAGAGAAAAATGGTCCTCCGGAAGCTATAATGGCGTCAAACTCTTTTCCTGCGACTATTTTTTTTCCCAGTTTATATGCGGAAGGGTTCCATCCTATCCATGGCTCTATTTTTAACAAAGAGATTATGTACCTTAGAACCCCCGTCAGCAGCTTTTTAAGAGGGTTAATCCTGGTTATATTAAAATATTCACGTACTAATCCGGGAAATAAAAAAGAAGACTCATAAAGAGCTATTCTTTCCTTCTTGCAAAGGTTCTTAAAATCTTCCCGTTTTTCGGGAGCTATATGATCTTTTTTTACTGTTAAAACGTGGACCTCATTACCTTTTGCGGAAAGATATTTTGCAATGCTGAACGTCCTGTTAACCGCAACCTGATAGGCTGGAGGGAAATGAAACGTAATAAACAATACTTTCATTACACTTCCAGCCTCTCAGATGTATTATTGAGAAGAATGGAAACTATTTCATCTCCTGCACTACCATTGCCGTATAATGGTTTCCAATCAAAGTGCCGATCATGATTTTTCAATGCATAAAGAATCTTCTGCTTGTCGGCTCCAGTGAGTCTGTTGGCACCTGACTCCAGTGTTTCCACCCATTCGGTCTCATCGCGAAGAGTAATACAAGGCTTTTTAAAAAAATAAGCTTCCTTCTGAACACCTCCGGAATCCGTCACAATCCAACTGCACTGCTTCTCCAGCGCTATCATATCAAGATACCCAACCGGTTCAATAATATGAACATGGTCTTCAAAGCTCAACCCATGCTGGATGACCATTTTTCTGGTTCTTGGATGAAGCGGAAGAACACATGGTAATTCCTTAAACTCATTCAGGGCTTCCACAATAGAAGCAAGCTTTTCTCTTGAATCTGTATTCTCTGCTCTATGCAGCGTTACAAGGAAAAATTTGTCAGGAACTTTTACTGAAAGCCGGTGGGGCAATGTACTATAATACATGGAAGCATCAAACATAATATCACCTGTGTGATAGACGCCCTGGCTGATGCCTTCGTTTGCAAGATTATTAACGGCTACCGTAGTAGGACAGAAGAGAAATGTAGAGATATGATCAGTCAACACCCTGTTCTGCTCTTCGGGCATTGTTTTCTTAAAAGATCGAAGCCCGGCTTCAATATGTGCAAGAGGAATGTTAAGCTTTGAAGCAGCAAGGGCTCCGGCAAGCGTGCTATTGGTATCTCCATAGACCAATACTATATCAGGCTTTTGCTCCAGCAATACTTTTTCAATCTCCTCCAGCATCCTGCCGGTCATTGCCCCATGATTACCGCTGCCTATATTCAGATTAATATCAGGAGACGGAATGTGCATTTCCTTAAAAAATCGTTCTGACATGTTTTCATCATAATGCTGACCAGTGTGTATAAGATATTCCTGTACTCCTCCTGAATATCTTGAACGTACTAACCTGCTCAATACTGCAGCCTTTATAAACTGTGGTCTTGCGCCTACAATGGTAACAATATGAATCATACACAGACTCTTTTCAGTTCCTGGTTATTTAACACATACACCAAACCGCATTTGCTGCATGTAAAACCATCAACCAGCTTTTCTCCGCACTCGCAAATCCAGCCATGCTGACGAGCCGGGTTACCATACATAATCGCATATGCAGGGACATCCCTGGTAACTACGCTTCCAGCTCCGATCAGGCAGAATATGCCTAAGGTAATTCCACAAACAATTGTTGCATTAGCTCCAATCGAAGCTCCTTTTTTGACAACAGTTTTCATATATTCATGTTTACGTTCAATAAAGGCGCGTGGATTAATTACATTGGTAAATACACAGGACGGTCCGCAAAAAACATCGTCCTCAATAATTACATTATCGTAAATTGACACGTTATTCTGTATTTTAACTCCGTTTCCTATTCTGGCCATCTTTCCAAGATATACATTTTGTCCAAGTGAACAGCGCTCACCCACAACAGCACCGGACATGACATGTGAGAAGTGCCAGATCTTTGTTTTCGGGCCAATTACCGCTCCTTCATCTACACAGGAGGAGGGATGAATATATATGCTCTGATCCATACTTATTTCGCCTTTATTGTTCTAAAGATCGAGAAATTTCGATTGCTACACGCTCTGCTTCTTTTTTAGAAAGAAAGGAATGCATTGGCAGACTGAAAACTCTTTCCGATAAGGACTCTGTAACCGGACACGAGGGTAACGGCCTGTCTCCACCTTTCTGTTCCCATAAATAGGAAAATGCCTGCTGCCGATGCAATGGAACAGGATAGTGTACAGTCGTAGGTATCCCGGCATCGGCAAGGGAAGAACGAATTGCCTCACGTGAATCATGCAGTACAGTATACTGTGCCCATACGGAGGTATTGCCTTCTCGAACTACCGGTGTTTTTACAATATGTGCAAGAAGGTTTGAATAATGGTGAGCGATTTGATTACGTAATTCAATTTCTTCTGCAAAAGTTTTCAGCTTTACAGATACAATGGCGGCCTGTACCGTGTCCATTCGTCCGTTTATACCAATCCTTGAATGGTGATACCGTTTATCCTGTCCATGGTTGAGGATAACCCTTATACGACCGGCAAGATTAGTATCGGAGGTAAAAATTGCACCACCATCTCCGTAACATCCAAGCGGTTTCGCCGGATAGAAGCTTGTGGTAGACACCTGAGTTATCGTGCATGATTTCCTGCCCTTATACTCGGCACCAAATGACTGAGCACCATCTTCGAGCACCCAAATTCCATGTTTATCAGCAATAGTCTGAATTGCATCGAAATCCGCACATTGTCCAAAAATGCTTACCGGCATAATACCTGCGGTCTTCTTGTTTATAAGACCTTCAAGCAGCTCAGGCTTGATATTGAAAGTCTCCGGATCTACATCACAGAATACCGGTATTGCTCCCAGAAGCGAAACGACTTCTCCTGTGGCAATAAAAGTAAAATCAGGAACGATAACCTCATCCCCGGGCTGAACGCCTAAGGCCATCAAGGCTATAAGAAGAGCATCCGTACCACTTGAACAGGCTATAGACTCAACACCTCCTCCCAGGAAGTCCGATAGTTCTTTCTCCAGCGCTCCTACCGCGGGACCATTAATATATGCAGCGGATTCGACTACATTCAGAACCGCTTTCTCCATCTCCGGTCGAAAGGAATCCAGTTGCCGGCTCAGGTCACAGAACTGCAAAGGCGTACTATCACCAGCACCAGACGACATGCGAGAAATGAATTCGGAAGGTCGAATCGCCTGGGGGAATGACTCAAGCAGCTTCTCATTACCGGTAATCAGGAGAGCATCTTCACCCAATCTTCTGGTCGCTCTCTGAAGCTGCACTGTTTCCGGCTTGTCGTCCTGAAAACCATTCCAGTCGTCGCTTAAGGCAGAATGCAAGAGAAAACCATGTATGTGCTTGCCCAGAAGCTGCGCTGCTTTCCTGGCATATATGTCATGCTGTTCAAGATTGCCGGATTCAACACAATCCTGCTTCGCAAGTGAATCCGATAGCGCACGGAGGATGGACTGAATACTACCGACATACAGGTATATGGTTACATTACCTGAACGGCACAGATCAAGAGCCTGTAAAGTTTCCTCATAAACCGGACTTCTCTGTAAACACAGATCTACAATCACATCGGTATCAAAGAGTATTTTCATCTAGTTTTCTCCATTATTCCGTAATTAATAACTGAGTCGTTCCATCAGTCGTATACCGGAGATTACATCCTCACGACTGGGAAACATGTCCCATCGCTCTTCTACAATATAGTTATACAATGTATCATGCCCTTTCCCGTAGACATGATCAATCGTAAAATCAATTTCCGGTTTTTCCAGTCCATCAACATCCCAAAAATCAATGGTATTCAAATTTGTACCGGACAAGCGAACTGTCCCTTTTTCTCCGATAACGGTAAATTCTGTAAGAAAATTCTGTCTGTACGTGCTTACCGTAGAATTTATGGTACCAACAGTACCATTCTTAAACTGACACACTGCAGATACCGAATCGTAGACTTCAAGTCCACGAAGTGAACCGCCGATACCCTTGCTTTCTTCAATTTCTCCAAAGAAATAGTGAATCATATCAACATAATGACTTGCCTGGGTATAAAGAACGCCTCCATCCAGTCGGCTTGTTCCATGCCAGTCGATATTAAAATACTCATCGTTCCTGTTCCAGAAAACGTTACATACAAACTGATATATTTTCCCAAGCTTCCCTGAATCGATCATTTCTTTCATGTGCGCAACAAGCGGGTTATATCTGTTCTGATAAACAGGTAATAGCCTCTTGCCTGATCTTTCAACCGTATCAAACAGTTCATATGCCTCCCGCACCGTAAGCGACACGGGTTTCTCAACCAGAATGCAGGGTATATCGGTATGTTCAATTATTTCGGCGGCATGCCTCGGGTGCATTCCTGAAGGAGTAAGGACTGCTGCAATATCAACATCTGCAATTTGGCGGAAATCTGTAAGCCATGGAACATGTAATTTACTGCCAAGCTCTTTTGCTCTCTCTTCCTTAATATCACACACAACAGAAACTTCTATGTTATTATTAGCTTCAATTGCCTCAATATGACGTTTGGATATTCTTCCGCAACCTACCAGTCCAACTCTTTTCATTCTCTATTTCCTTCCTTTTCTTCATGTGAATTGATGATTGAAAGCAGTTTCTTTCCGGAAACACTGCTTGCAGCATTGGAACAAATCCACTGATGCCCTGCTTCAGCATATTGAAGCATCATTTCCGGATTATCAAAAAGCTTTTTCAGGTTTTCATATATTTCATAATACCGGGTAACCATCCAGGCACTATTACTGCCTGATGGTAATGCGGTTTCAATAGTTTCATCTGCTGAAGTGAGCACAGTACAATATGAAGCCATAGCCTCTATACCAAAAACGCCTGGTGTAAACATATAAAACTGATTTAAGACAATATGTGCTTCTTCAAGAGCTGTTAACACTTCAGTATTCGACCGGTCAATAAGTTCGATATATTCGAAATGATAACCATCTAATTGAAGCTTCTTTACTGCAGCCCGAACCAACTGAGTTCCCTTTATAATAGCCGAACTAGGAGCATGCACTATTTTTACTTTTTCTATACTTCTATACTTACTGGTATTTCTACATATTCTATCATCAGGGTAAAAGTAAATAAACGGATACGTTTCTCTTTTAAGATAACTGGCCTGATCAACAGGTCTGGTTATTATGATATCAGCGTATTTGTCAATTACATTTGCAATTTTCTTTTTCTTTATATCATAAGAATCATTCATCATCCCTGGCTTTATAAACTGATAATAATTTGAGGCCACATCCAAATTCAAACGAAACCCTTGTTCTATCTCCAATAATGGAGCACGAATATCATTACCATGCAGACAACAAACAATTCTCTTATTGTTCCTTTTCAGGAAATTAAATTCAAATTCACGTCTATCTATTTGATCAATTAAAAAACCTGAAGACCACATGTAGAAAAAATTGTCAGTTCTATTCATAAGAAATCCTAACAATACAGGGCCAATAACCATCCTTTTAAATTTATCAATAAATCTATTGTTGCATTTTTTACTCTTATAATCATATGTATATGAATAGAACTTGTTTTCATCCAAACACACAGAATATGAATCAGCAATTGCTTTTGAAGTATTGTAAATTGTTCCAGCGATCTCGGTTACTCCGATCACCCAGGAGATATTGTTTTTATTTTTACCAAATATTTTTCTAATATAATAAGTGCAAATGACTAAGCACTTTTGAAACAAAAAAATCAGCTTCAATTTCATATTAATATCTTCATCAATCCAGAATAGCGGTATTTTTTTTCCGCATCTGGAAATCAGCCTGTTCAAGAATCTTTAGAATACGTATTGCCTGATCCGGGCCGGATATAGATGCTGTTCTATCTTCACAGCAGATGCGAAAATGCTCTATACTATTGTACAGTGCATCTTCAACAGGAATTGTCGGAAAAAGAAGATCACCTGATCGCGCTTTTACAACATAATCCTGATATTCAATATTTCCATCAACAAAATCAAATCCTTTATCGTATATTCCTACTTTCTCATCCACTTTCATATCGTCATAGACAATCATTTTCTGGGTTCCGGCTATAATAATTCGTCTTTCTTTTACCGGGGATATCCAGCTGGATTTCATATGTCCTAGGAATTTATTTTCCTTGAACATCAAAAATGTCAGTGATTCCTTGCTGCTGTACCATTTCTCGCCAACAGCACTGATAAAATCGGGGTTAATACCATTACAGAAGTAATCTACTATCGACAAGTCATGTACAGCAAGGTCCCACATAGAACTGACATCCTGCTTCAGCTGTCCCAAATTCATACGGGAAGCTTCAAAGTACATCAGTTCACCTAGAGAACCTTCGTCGATAAATTCTTTTATCTTCCTGATGCAGGGATGAAACACCATTATGTGGTCAACATGAATTACACAACCCTGTTTTTCTGCCAGCTTCTTTAAAGATTCCGCCTCAGCTACTGTAGAGGTAAACGGCTTCTCTATATAGACATCTTTTCCTTTCTCTAAAGCCTTCCTGGCAATTTCGTAATGTGAACTGGTTTCAACAGCTATGGCGACTGCATCAATTGATGATAGATTCAGAATTAATTCAATATTCTGTATATATTCGGTCTGTTCAATAAATACCCGCTTAGCCTTTTCCAATCGTTCCTGCTTTTTATCACAGATTGCTATAAGATTTAATTCCGGATTGTTATATATGTTTCTTGCAACATTGGGACCCCAGTAACCATAACCAATAAGAGCAATATTTTTCATTCATGTACCTCTATTTTTTTTCCGCAATGCTGGCAGAAGAGTTCTTTGTCCAACCGTCTACCACAAGTACATACATAGCCTATATGGCGAGCGGGATTGCCCACAACCAAGGAGTATGGTTTGACATCTTTAACAACAACGCTGCCGGCTCCAACCATTGAATATTCTCCGATAGTATGTCCACAAACAATGGTCGAATTCGCACCCAAAGATGCACCTCTTCTTACTATAGTCTCTACAATTTGCCATTCGATGTTAACTGCCCTTGGGTAATAATCATTAGTAAAGACTACATTTGGCCCTATAAATGCTTCATCTTCGATCGTTACACCACTGTAGACGGATACACCATTCTGTATTTTAACAGAATTTCCAATATGAACATCATGATCTATATACGTATCCTTACTGATAATACAGTTAGTACCAATAATTGCACCTTCACGAATTTGGGAATTTATCCAAATTTTAGTACCCTTGCCTATAGTTGCCTTATCGGAAACATTAGATGATTGATGAATAAACACATCAAGCCGTTTCATGAGCGGTTCCTTTCCATCTGAAATTATTTCTAGATTATCTTATATTAGTGAATATCAAAAATACTTTCGTATCCTTGCAATAATCCTCTCTCTTATCCTATTACTGTTTTTTTTACTGTTTTCATAATATCGTAAGTCAATTGCCATATGTGGAGTGTGTACTATTTTAGATTCAATTTTATAAGCTTCTAGTCGATCAGTTCTGCTTTCCTTGGTATGAGTCGCATCAGGACCAAAACCAACATTTTCAACTAAATTAATTTTGGGGAAAACTGCCATCCTTCCCATCGCAAGGTTAACATATGCCCAGATGTAATCCCATGTTATAATCTCATTGTTCATTACCTTGTCCATCTTATTTACAATAGTCAGGCCCAAGCCTATCTTTTGTAGTCGATCTGATACCAGGTTTCTAATTTCTTTAGAATTCCAGAGCTGTTCATATTTTTTAAAATCCTTCCAGGATCGTCTCCAGGTTCCCCATCCCCAGATGCTCCCTACAGCAGAGAAGTTATAGGAATAGCCTATATCATAAATTCCACGATCATTTCTTCCTGAAACCAGTCCAACCCTTTCATCTTTCTTATAGTAATTAAGCAGGGTTTCCATATAAGGAAAGAATGACAAATCCGGCCGAATATCGTCCTCAAGAATAATACCCATTTCTTCGTTCTCAAAAAACCATGAGATTGCTGCTTCCGGACCATATCTACAATTTAAATTCTTTTCCGGATAGTAGTATTTCTTTTCACAATCCCAGTCTATATTTTCTTCTACAATTTGCTTTACCTGATTTACCTTCTCTTCTTCAGGAATAGCTACCCTTTCTTTGTCAACAAAACAATATAGCTTTGCTGGACGCAGGTTTCTTAGTATATCAATCAGTTCATTGGTCGCCTGCGGACGATTGAAACCAATCAGCAGAATAGGCATAGTATACATAATTGTCTCGCTTCTATTATTTTCCAGGTTTGATTGTCATACGAAAATAATCGATTATACACTCAACTAATATTTTTAAAGGCAGTACGAGCTTGGTAAGACCAGAACTTATAAAAAATGCAAAAAAGAACCTGCTTTTAATATAGCGGGGAGAGCGAATATCCAGGTACTTTTTGCTAAATTTTTGATTGAATATAGCTTTTTTGTTCTTAGTTGTATTATTATCCAGCTTAATTACAGTATTAGATGATTCAAGTAGCTTATAACCATTTTTCCAAAAACTAATTGTCAAGAAATAATCAGATAGGTAATGCCTGATGTACCTGCTTTTATATCCCTGAACATTTACATAATCAGCTGCATACATATACAAACAGCGGGTAGGCAGGCAGTTAGTCATTTTCACATTTTCAGCAACTTTAAAACTCATTCTGTTAAAGTCATAATGGATTCCACTCTTTATTGATTCACCAGTTTTCTGGTCAAGCACTTTTGCATGGATGATGGCGGATTCTATGCTCTCCAAATCCGCAACAATGGATTCTAATAAATACTTGTCAAACTCTATATCATCATTGCAAATTAAGACTATATCATCATTAGATATTTTTTTATTCGTATACTCTTCTAAAATATAGTTATAGCCAACTTCTAAGCCGCCTCCCCAAAAAAGGGAACCATCACCATGCAATACAACTTTTTTAAAACTATACTTATCCAATAAGCCTACCGTTCCATCGGTTGATCCATCATCAATAAGTACCAAAGTGAAATTCTTATAGTCTTGTTTATCCAGGCAATCGAGAAATAACCTGGTTGTTCTTTTCCTGTTATGCACCGGAAGAATTATAAAAACAGAACTACTCATAATAATCAGTTAAGAATCTGCTTATATAATTCAAATGTCTGTTTTGATGTCCTTTCCCATGTAAATTCACGCGCCCTCTTGCTTCCCTTCTCTATCAACTCACTTCTTAAATCATTACTTGAAAGAATCATATTTATGTTTTTCTTCAGTTTCAAAGCGTCCTTTGGATCATGGTATAGTGCAGCATCACCACCAACCTCAGGAAGAGATGAAACATTGCTAAGCAAAGCCGGACATTCACAGGTAAAGGCCTCTAAAACTGGAATACCAAATCCTTCATATAGAGTCGGAAAGACAAAACACAAAGCATTTTTATATAAAGTCTTTAATTGTTGATCCGTTGCGTAAATATGACTTACTCTATCTTGTATTCCTAAAATACTAAAATAGTTTTTTTCTTCATCAGTAAATGATGGTCCTGTACATAACAGTTTTAAATCTTTATTTTCTTTCATCATTGTTGCTAACACAGTCGAGAAAAAATAGAAATTTTTATAACCTCTTCTAATTCCGGTATATAAAATGTATTTTTCCGGCAGATCAATTATTTCATCATTATCAATAGGAAGTTTTTCAGAATTCAATGAAGAAGCTAAATGAATAACACTTACTTTATGCTCTGGGATATCAATAAAGCTAAGTATATCTTTTTTTGTACTTTCAGATATTGCTATAATATGATCAGCCTTTTTTATCAGCTCATTCTTAACCTTACGTGTCCGATCTCCTAATGGGAAATACTCAGGATAAATCTCATGAATCATATCATAAACTGTCAGCACCATCGGTCTTCTTATTTTAAGGTCCAAAATATAATCTGAATAATATGTTGGATGAAAGATATCATAATCAGCATTATTAATAGCTCTAATAGAATCTGATTTATTACTTTCAATAATTCTTGCATGCTTGGGCTTAACCTTTAAAAATCTCTTTGTAAGCCTTAATCCTCTTCGGACAGTCTTCTCAATATACCATGGATATTCTTTTTCTTCTGGCAAGGGTACTATCTTGTTAAACACTTTATTACTTAATAAATAGTGGTTATTACTATATAGCAGTGGTAATTCCCAATGAAGTTCCTCCGGAGAATTATCCATCAATTCAACGAAGTACCTGGAAATTCCTCCAAACTTTTGCATATTAAATATCGAGTAATCATAAAGAACTTTCATTAACACTTCTCCAATACTTTAAAATATCCTCTAATGATTCTTCAAACAATTTTTCCGGCATCCATCCAGTACATTTTTTTATTTTATTAAAGGATCCAATAATCACAGGATTGTCAATAGGTCTAATTAAAGCAGGATCCTGTAAAATTCTTATTTCCTTTCCAATAAGTGAAGCCATTTTTAAAATTATTTCTTTTAATGATCGACCTACACCAGTACAAACATTATATACTTCACCTTTATTACCATTACATAGCAGCAAATAGTAAGCTCTTACTACATCCCTCACATCAACAAAATCTCTTACTATCGATACATCACCTGCTTTAATGATTATCTCCTTATTACCCATCTGTTTTATAACCTGCTTGGCTAATGAAGGTACTACAAAAGTATCTTTCTGTCCTGGTCCTATGTGATTAAAAGATCGTGTTAAAATAATATCCATATTATAGCCATCGACATATACTTTAGATATTAATTCCTGGGCAACTCTGGCCACAGCATACGGGCTCTTCGGGTCAAGTCTCTGGTATTCATGTATCGGCAACATGGACTCATCAAGAATACCATATTCTTCAGATGACCCTACAGATAGTATTCTACAATCAATACCAGAAACTCTAACACTCTCAATCAGGTTTAAAAAAATATTCATATTGTGAATAAAGCTTGAATTAGGGTTTTCCCAACTGAAAGCTACACTACTGAAAGATGCAAGATGTATTATTGCATCCGGCTTAAAACTTTCAATTATCTCCCTAATCTTACCTTCATTCAATAAATCAACAGATTTATAATCATAATCAAGCGAATTAAATTTGTTTACTTCATTGTCTAAATAGTCAATACCTAATACTTTGAATCCCTTGTTTAAACTGTTTAGAAACACTAAAAAATGTTTGCCTACAAATCCGTTAACTCCGGTAATCAATATTTTATTCATTTACAATCCTCTTGTTATCGATTACAAGTCTTTATTAGAATTGATGTGTTTCTTTATAAATTCGTAATCTTTTTGCAGTAAGCTTTTACTCAGACATTTTTTTCTACTAAATAGTGATCTTGTTTTTTTAAGCGGATTTTTTTTGAAGGTTTTCTTTGAAATTAAATGCAGTGTTTTCCCATTACTATAAAAATTACAATAATGCTTTTCGGCAAGAATTCTCAATGACTCAAGACTATAAAAGCTAATATGCTGCCCCGTTTCAGTTGCAAGATACCACCAATTTTCAATATTATTTTCTGGTATGATTACTGTAGAAAAAAGAAATGAATCAGTACATGCAAATATCTCTTTTAATAAACTGTCAGGATCATCAATATGCTCCATAAGTTCAAATGCAGTTACCATTTCATAATAATCACTTTTGGGGTCATTAGCGATAAAATGCTTTGCAAAAATATTCTCGCAATATTTATCATACCAATAAAAATCTATCCCCTGATCACGCATGAGACGGACAAATATACCATATCCACCGGCATAATCTAAATACTTCTTGTCCATATCAAAATTACAACAGATTAGATCAAAAGTACTTTTTGAAAGACCAATATTTCTACCAACAAGCCCAATATCAGTATCCGCTATTGCAGTTGAATAAGGATAGTCTAAGCTGTATGATCTTATTGTTTGAATAAACCCACACTGTTCACACCGATAATAGTCTAACGTTTCATGGATTAATACGTTTTTATTAAATAGATATTTAGTTTCTTGGCCACAAATTATACAATTCATTTTTCTATCCAATCTCAATCAGTATTTATAACTTTCCAATCCAAAACTGGAGCGATATAGCCATCTCTTTTTTTTGTCCACAACGGTGATGAGCTAAGTCCTCCAGTGATTATTAAAGGAATACTAATTACCTCTTCATCAGGTTTTAAAATAAAAAACTTTTGGTACAATGAAGCAAACAAAGTTAACTGATATTTACCTTCATTCAAAAGATTATTAGGTATTTCGATACATATCTTATTCAATCCTTTTTTTAAAACCGGCCACTTTTCATAATTTTTATCAGTGTTTTGTGTAACAAAAATTATAGTACCATCGCTATGACGAACATACACACCTATTACAAGCGAATCATCAATCTTTTTTATTTCAAAATCAATAATGACTCTTATTGGCTTATCATTAGAAACACTACCATTAACTTTTTTATTCACAGGATTAACTATATACATATCGTATGGAAGGAAGTAGTCAGTCTCTTTTTTATTAGATAGTGTTTTTGAAGTTTTACTTACATTATATGTAAGTTTAGAATCAAGGTATTTGCTAACAATACTATCAACATCATAACCTTCATCGACTATTCTGCCATAATCCAAAGTAACCGCCTTATTACACATTGATTTAACGGCACTCATATTATGGCTTACAAACAATACAGTTCTTCCTTCATCTTTACTGACATCTTCCATCTTTCCAAGTGCTTTCTTTTGAAATTCCGCATCACCCACCGCAAGAACCTCATCTACAACAAGAATCTCCGGTTCCAGATGTGCCGCTACCGAAAAACCAAGACGGACATGCATACCGCTGGAATACCGCTTTACGGGTGTGTCTATAAATTTTTCTACCCCCGCAAAGGATACAATTTCATCAAGCTTTCGTTTTATCTCCCACTTGCTCATCCCCATAATGGCGCCGTTAAGGTATACATTTTCACGCCCGGTAAGCTCCGGATGGAATCCGGTACCTACCTCCAGCAGACTGGCTATCCTTCCCTTTACCTTGATCTGCCCTGTGGTGGGAGATGTTACTCTGGATAGAATTTTCAGCAAAGTGGATTTTCCCGCACCATTTCGTCCTATAATGCCAACCCGATCTCCCTGTTTAATTTCAAGGTTAATATCCTTGAGGGCCCAGAACCGATCCCCCTGGGTTCCGGAAAACTGCCTGTCCGCCGGCAGGTGCGGGTCCGGTTTCCCCATTTTGCGTGCAATATAGCTCTGTATATCCTTGTATAAAAGACCGTGGTTTATTACCCCGAGCCTGTACTGCTTTGATACATCTTCTATTTTTAATACAACACTCATATTCTATACCGTATCCATGAAGGTTTTTTCCACTCGACTGAAAAGCATTATGCCTATAGCCAACAATAATAGAGTCATTCCTGCACTTATTAAGGATTGTTCCGATGTAACACCGCCCGCACCAAGAAAAGCCTCCCGAAAACGCTCGGTTATTGCGGTCATCGGATTTAACAGAATAAGCCACCGCCACCGCTCCGGGATTTCGGAAATGGGATACACAATGGGTGTAGCATACATCCACAGCTGAACGCCGAAACCGACCAGATAGTGGAGATCCCGGTATTTCGTAGTAAGTGAAGAAATGATTATCCCGACTCCCAGGCCCAGCGCCGCCATCTGGATAAGAAGAAGCGGAAGCGTAAGCATAAGCATGTTCGGGCGGACATTCGATCCGCTCAGCTTGAAATAGACGATAAGGGCTATTAAAACCGCAAATTGTATTGCAAATGTAATCAGATTTGTAATGGTTACGGAAATTGGCACGGTCAGTCTTGGGAAGTATACCTTTCCAAACATCCCCTGGTTTGCGCTGAAGGTATCTGCCGTCTTGGTCAGACAGGTTGAAAAGTAATTCCATACCAGGGTCCCTGAAAAGTAAAACAGCACCTGGGGCAGTCCGTCGGTGGAAATTTTTGCGATATTTCCGAAGACAATGGTAAAAACAACCGTGGTAAAGAGCGGCTGGATAATAAACCACAGGGGTCCAAGAATGGTCTGCTTGTATATAGCAACAAAATCCCGTCGTACAAACAGGCCTATCAGGTCTTTATATCTCCAGAGTTCCGCGAGATGAATATCGAACCATCCCTTTTTAGGTTTTATTATGTAGGTCCAGCTGTCTGCTGTCTCACTATTCTTTTTCATGCCTCTTCCTTTTCTTATATTCCTTGAATCTTTTTACCACCGATCGTGCAGCAAAATAGAATATTGCAGGAGTATGTTCCGCAATCCACTGCTTGTATCTTACACCGGAGGAAAAAAGGTTCCTGTACTCTTCCTTTGTCAGGACTTTTCGATCCGATGACAGCGTATCCGGATAGCCTTCCTGGCTAAGGAAGGAAGGGAGCCAGTAGGTATAGCTTCCCGCCTCCACACAATGATTGTTGGGAAGCAATGGTTCATATGGGCCTAAAAACAGCAGTCTGCGAAATGGCTTATGGGCGCCTATCTCCAGCTCAAAGTTCCAGGGATCATAATCTGCCTTAAGGCATTCCAGGAGGAAGTCCCTGTTCCATAACGCCGCTTTCAAACTGGCACGGTAGCGGTCATACCATCTCAGCTTGCCGTACCAGGCATCTACCCTTTCTCTTTCCACCGGAGCCGGTTCCGGCACCAGACGAACGTATTTTGCCCCGGCATCAACATGCTCCTCGGCCTTCGCTATGGCCCTGACATCCGGAACACCGGTCAGCAGAAAATCATCGAGCATAAGAAGGACTTTGTTGGTCTTCATTGCCTTAAGGTACTGGGTAAGGCTTTCCGCAAAGCTTTTATCCGGTCCGAAATGCAGGTATTTCCAGCCATCCGGAACCAGTGTACGCTTTTCCTCACCATTGGCTCCAAGACTTATGGTATACGGGCATTCGGGCCAGTATTTCTTAAAAAAAAAGTCAAACAGTTTCCAGAGGTCCGAATTACCCGAAAAGCTCGCAATAAGAATTTCAGTTGTATCTCTATTCTCCAATATCACGCTCCACTATTGAATGTTCCCTGATTATGGTTAATCTACATCTTTTTTCGAAACACGAAACGGTCGTAGCCGAAAAAATTCATGGAAATAGCCAGAATTATGCCTATACCGGTATTAAGCCGGTAATCTATCTCAAGCTTGGAAAGCAGGGCGAAAAGCAGAATGCGCAGTGCAAAGGATACCGCCGTAACTCCATGAAAACCTGCCAGAGCCCGCAGACAATCGAGGGGAGAGTCAAAGCGATGCCTCCAGCTTATTCTGGAATGCAGCAGAAAACCCGTCAAAATGGATACTTCAATACTCAGAATGTTTGCCGCGTTTTCAAGAATAGTGGAGGAAAAACCAAGATGTTCCACCAGGAGGTACATGGCAAGAAACTGAGAACCTGCTACCAGAACTCCGCTGAACCCGTAGCGGACAATCCTGGAGATGAGCCCGTTTCCGGTAATTAATGAATGCAGTCTCATTACCTGACTCTTCTCCACGTTTCGATCCGTATCCTGGACCGCTCAACCGGAACCGAAACCGCTTCAAACAGCTTCGGATTATAACCGTCCCCGGCCAACAGTGCTCCGGGGTCGGCAAGCCTCTCTTTATCAATAACTACATAGACACTCTCGGCCATATCTCTATCCAGACTCAAAGCTTTATCCAGTTTTTCATATTCATATACCTGTGCATAATACTCCAGAATAGGCGTGTATGTTACTGATACGCCGCGCTTGTCATCCAGCTCAAGATCCAGCCAGGAGGCAACCGCCTGCGCCTCGGGAAGGTAACCGGTATCGGGGTCGGAGATAACCGTGCCCTGCCTGTGTTCGTAAAGCCCCCCGATGCAGACAAGCAGCAAAGCGGACACCGCGAACAGTTTTCGTCCCGGCAGGAGCTCAAGAAAAAGAGCACCCGCAAAAAAGTAAAGGGGAAGCAGGTAGATATACACCCGCAGATAAGGAATCCGGCGCTGGACCAGAATAAACAGCAGGAGCGATGCTGCCTGTGTGATTACCAGAAGAAAAATCGGACGCCACTTTTTTCCGGCGCCTGAGAGCATTACGCCTATTAAAACAAGACTGGCAAATAAATAGATACCTGCCTCCGGTCCCGCGGGCTGCCACTGCCGTGCAAGCGCAGCAGGAAAAGCGGGGAGTGCATGGAACAGGGAAGAAAATGTTCCCGGAACCACAAAGCGGTTCGCAACAAGCGACGAAACGCCGGAAACAACAAAGACCGGCACATACAGAATAGTGCTGGCCACGGCGGTAATGAGAACGCATAAGCCGATAAGCTTCCGTTCCCTTACATCTTGAAGAGAGAAAAAAAGGAAGAGCGCTGTTCCCGTAAGTGGAATGATGAAGGTCGGAACCGTATACATACCAGCCGCCGCAGCAAGACTCATTAGAAACACAGGGGGCTTATCATAAGGCAGGTCTCCACGAACCCAGGCTAAAGCTGCAGCGTTCAGCAGGAGAAACAGCAGGACTGTAAGCGTATATCCTCTGGCATTTACCGAATAGGAAATTGCCATGGGAGAAACAGCCCATAACATGGCTGCGGCTGCTCCCGCTTTCTTTGCCCCCAGCCGCGAACCCAGGGCCATAAGAACCGGTACCACCGCAAGAGACGAGATCAGAGCCGGCAGACGCAATGCCGCAGGAGAATCTCCGAAGAGTCCGACCGAAAGATGGGCAAGCAGGGTATGAAACAGGTGATTATTGGGCGCACTATAGTACGAAAGCCCGATAAAAGGAGACCTGCGTACAAAGGAAAGCCAGGTATAGGCCTCATCATAGCGCATGGTCCGATCGAGATGGAGTATACGAAAAACAAACGCCGCCAGGAGTATGACTACCAGCGCAGAAAAAGTGCCCCTCTCTCTCAAGGGCTCTGCAATAATCTCCCTGAAGCTCTGCCATTCTCCGCGTATGCTCCATCCTGCCTTACCGGCCCGGAACACCGGGCGCAGGATCAAAACCATTGTCGAACAAACCAGGAAAAAAAGCCCCCAGAAAAGGGAGCGCTTATGAATATCATCGAGAAGACCGGCGGTAACTTTGCCCGCTTCCACATCCTGGGCCCCGACAAAAGAACCAAAGAGAGACTGAAGCCCTGCCGGTCCAAGAAAAAAAAGGAACAGAAGCCCGGCCGCGGCAAGAAACGCTGCGACGGCCAGGACAAAGTCAGCAGGAGCCAGGCCGGATCCTTTCCGCATGTTCAGGCTTTTCTCAGGTTATATTTAATTATGCAATAGAGGGCTCGAAAGCCGTCTTTCCAGCCTATCTTTTTCCCTTCCTCATATGTCCGCCCGTAGTAGGAAATACCTACTTCAAAAATCCTCAAGCCCTCACGCTTGCTCATCTTTGCAAGCTTGGCGGTAATTTCCGGCTCAAATCCAAAGCGGTTCTCTTCAATGGCAATTTTCTGAATTACCTCCCGCCTGAACAGTTTGTAGCAGGTCTCCATATCAGTAAGGTTAAGATTGGTAAACATATTGGAAAGAAAGGTGAGAAAGCCATTACCCATTCGATGCCAGAAATAGAGCACACGATGGGCGCTGTCACCGGCAAATCGGGAACCGTAGACCACATCCGCTTTCCCGTCCAGGATCGGCTGCAGCAGCTTGCCGTACTCATTCGGATCGTATTCCAGATCTGCATCCTGGATAATAATGAGGTCCCCCGTAGCCGCCTGAATGCCTGTCCGGAGAGCCGCCCCTTTACCTTTGTTCACCTCATGGTACAGTACCTGAGCAACCCGTCCCTCAAACTCCGCTTTTAATTTATCCCGGGTACCGTCGGTGGAAAAATCATCGACAATGATTATCTCCTTATCCGGATAAGGTGATTTCTCCACAGCATCGATAATATCATCGAGCGTATCCAGTTCATTGTAGCAGGGAATAACTATTGACAGCTTCATAGATTTTCTTACTCCATAGATATAGTTTTTACAAGTTTCTTTATTCAAACAGCTCTCTGGAAAGCTTCGCTTTGGTCGGCATATTCAAAAAAAAGCTCCAAGGCTTCCCTTACGTTATATTTTGCTTCTTCTTTCTGGATCAATACGGTGAATGAGCGTATCAAAAAAGCCTCCCGGAATAGTTTGTCTCCATCCATGTGCGGTACTCCCCGCTGCGGACAGCCTCCACCCACTTCCTGTTTTCCAGGTACCACCGCACCGTCTCTGCCATCCCCTCTTTCAGGCTCCGCTCCGGCTCCCATCCCAGCTCTTCCCTTACCCGGTTAGCATCGATGGCATAACGCATATCGTGGCCCGGCCGGTCGGTAACATATCGGATGGAGCTGTGTATTTCTTCCGCAGTTCTGCCGGTCTGTTCAGCTGTTATCTCCGCCAGGAGATGGACCAGGTCGA
>NPID01001016.1_pt3 | contig 22609 bp, 24 predicted proteins | sample 8637491 | NCBI WGS metagenome assembly NPID01 (sample SAMN07420843, study PRJNA396082) | bioreactor metagenome | isolation source: sample BA6 brine-fed electro-methanogenic bioreactor BA | place: Japan: Kochi | collected 2016-06-14 | reverse complement strand
AGATCATGGATACTTTCCGTGAACAGAAAATCGACTGCAAACTTGACCCTCAGTCGTAGGCCAGCCTCATTTCTTTGCCGGGAAGGCTTGCTTCGAGCAAGGGTTTCCACTCCTTCCCTTCCCAGGTTCCGAGCTTTTTATGCACAAGGTAGTATTTTTCGGGGATTGGATGGGTTCCCGCCACTACTTTCAGCCCGTATTGTTCCTGAATAAAACGCATAAAATGATCAATGTACGGGCAGGGTGGATAACCGACCAGGAAACCGGTGGCCAGGTGGATCACTTCGGCACCGTTCTTTTTCATCTCCCCCGGTACATATTCGATATTCCCTCCGGGGCAACCACCACAGCTACTATATCCTACCAGTTCAATCTCCGTATCCTCTGGATATATGCTGAAGGCACCTTCACGCTTCTTCATGGATCGAAAGCACTTTCCTCCCCCGCAATTCCTGTAGCGGTCGCAGATGATAATACCGATCTTTGTAGTCTTCATGGGTTTTGGTTTCAGAATTCAATCCCCGGACGGGCTTCGATCCCACGGGTATAATAATGTTTAACTTCTTCCATATTCGTGACCAGGTCGGCCATTTCAATGATCTCCGGGGGAGCATACCTGCCGGTGAGGATTAGTTCAATGTGCGCTGGTTTATCCTTCATAAGCTTTAAAATACTTTCAGTTTTGATCAGCTTGTAATACAGGGCAATATTGATCTCATCAAGGATAACCAATTCATGCTTTCCCTTCGCTATGATGCCGGAAACCATTTCCAGGCCCTGCTCCGCAGCTTTGATATCCTCCGGTTCAGGATCACGTTCAATGAAACAATCCCTGCCAAACTGTTCAATGCTAATCTGACCGCTGAATTTTTCCAGGGCATCCAGTTCATGGTAGTGCATGCCTTTGATAAATTGTGCTATATAAACCCGCATACCGGCACCTGCTGCCCTCAGTGCAAGTCCGAGAGCAGCAGTGGTTTTGCCTTTACCATTTCCGGTATAAACATGTATATAGCCTTTTTTGGGCATATTTAATTCTCGTGTGTACGCATTAATTTCTGGGCAGCATCTTCAGCGGCTTTGATGAGTGGATAGCCTGCCGGCGACGCGGTCAACAGCGGGTGGGTCCCAATCTGGGCCGTCAACAACGAATTAACCGACATCTTGTTCTCAATAATAAGTCCAATTGTATTGGTAAGTTCTCCTATCGATAATCCACCCGAAACTTCTCCACCAAGGATCATCCCGGAATCTTTTCCAACGACCAATTTAACAAACTGTTTATGTGTATCACTAAATCCTCCCGGATGGCGGTCTATCCCTTCAAATTCTCCGGTCACATAGTTAAAGCCTTCTTTTTCAGCAACAGTTTCTGTCATTCCGGCCACCCCGAAAGCATTTTCGCCCAATGCAGTAGCAAAGATTGAAAGCGTACCACTAAAGGTTTTAATGGCGGATAACTTATACAGGTTCATTCCGGCGATACGCGCTTCGGCGCAAGCTGTTGAAGCCAGCATCACCGAGCTGGGTTTACGGGTAAAGTAATCACGCTTTTCTGCACAATCACCCACAGCAAATATATCAGGATCAGCCGTTCGCATATACTCATCAACCTTGACAAAACCAAGCTCACTGATCTCCAGGCCAGATTCTTTGGCTAAGGATACATTGGGTTTGTATCCCATTGAAAGCACAACTGCATCGGTTTCAATCATTTTTCCGTCTTCCAATTCTATCTTTTCGACCTTTGCATTGCCGTGAATCTTTTTCACACCGATGCCCGTGATCAGTTTCACGCCTCGTTCCTGCAGGATTATACCGGCCCTGTTCGAAATATCGCTATCGAAAGCCAGTCCAAGTATATTGGGTAGCTTTTCGACCAGGGTCACATCTTTACCATCTTTTCTCAATTCATCAGAAAATTCAACGCCAATAAACCCAGCTCCAATAGCAACAACCTTTTTACAGCCTTTGAGTTTTTCTTGCATTTCGTCAAGATAAGTCTTGTTCTTGGGCACCGTAAACACATTCTCAAGATCACAGCCTTCAAGCCAGCCCGGGCATACAGGTTGTGAGCCTGTTCCGATAACCAGCTTTTCGTAGCCAATGCTTTCACCGGATTTTAACTCAACCTTCTTTTCATCTCGCAGTATCGACTTCACTTCATCATAAACAACTTCTATGTTAAGCATTTCGAACATCTTTTCAGCCGGAAGGATATCATTGTCAGAAGATCCAACCGTTCCAAAAATATAAGGGATTCCGCAAGGGATAAGTGTCTTTGGCATCATGGTGATGACCGTTACGTTTTTCTTTGGATGCAGTTTTTTACCAGTGGTTGCTGCCACCAGCCCGGCAGCACTGCTGCCGATAACCAGAATATCTGTTTGATTCATAGCAATTTGATTAAAACTTTATTAAAACATTGGTTTGATAATTCTCATAAGCCTTACGGACACTCAACTCCCCGGCTCCCGTATAGATTTCGATCTTTGCTTTCCGTAGAATTTCTGCCGCGTTTTCTCCGGGCCCGTTCCCGGTAATGAGGACTTCTGCTCCCATTTCAAACAATTTCGAAGCTGTGCCCGGACCAACACCGTGTGCCTGCTCACTCATACCTGTATTGTCGTAAGAGCTAAGTTCATCCTTTTCATCATCATAAACCAGCAGGTACTCTGCTCGTCCGAAACGGGGATCAATGGCTGAATCCCATTCTTTTCCCTTTGCTGTAAAACCGATTTTCATATGCTTGCTTTTAATTAATTGATTTTAGAACTTCATCCCATATATCTTTTATTTTCAGCGCGATACCATCCTTATCAAATTCAACCATGGTCTTCCCCCTGATCATTGCCTGACTGAATGATTCTGAATATGGGATCTCACCGATCATCGGAATTTCTTTTCCCGACAGGAATGCCTTGATGCGATGGGCCAACTTCATATCCAGATCTGATTTATTCAGAATCGCCAGGGCAGGGATATTAAAGTTTTGTGTTAGCTGGATGATCCTTTTCAGGTCGCTGAATGCCGAAAGGCTGGGCTCTGTAACGAGTATGGTCCGGTATGCCCCTGAAAGGGAGGAGATCACAGGGCATCCGATCCCGGGTGAACCATCAATGATGATCAGCTCTTTCCCCCATCGTTCAGCCTCTTCGCGGGCCAGGTTTTTCACCTTTGCCACCAGTTTGCCGGAGTTTGAGGCCCCGATAGCCAGGCGCGCGTGAACCATCGAACTGCCGGTCTTCACATCCGAGATGTAATACTGGCCCGACAGCATATCTTCTTCATGAATAGCCTTTTCCGGACACAGCCTTGCACAGAGGCCGCACCCCTCACATCTCAATGGGTTGATGCGGTATTTCCCTTTATGAGCGTCGATGGCCCTGAAATGACAGTTTTCTTCGCAAATACCGCAGGAAATACATTTATCTTCATCGATGCGGGCCATTTTGCCGCTGTAAAAATCATGGCCCTCATCATGTCCTGCCCCCAGGAGCAGGTGCATATTCGCGGCATCCACATCGCAATCCGCCACGATAGCCTCTTTGCCCGCCAGGTAAGCAAGCGAAGCTGCCAGGGATGTTTTCCCGGTGCCGCCTTTTCCGGATATGATCACAAACTCCTTCATTCTGTTTTTTCCGAAGTTTTTGATAGAATAAAATCGGCCACCTTTTGCAGTTCCGCTCTGATCTCCGGTATTTCTGTAAACAACATTTCTCCACGGGCGTAGTGTTCTGCTGCTTTCCGGCTATAGGGAACCCTGGCCAGGAGTGGAATACTTTCTTCACGGCAATACTTTTCAATGCCCTGGTCACCCATTCCTTCGCGATTGATCACCACCACAAATTTACGATCCAGTTTCTTCATGGTCTCCACGGCTATTCGCAAGTCGTTCAGGCCAAAAGGCGTCGGTTCCGCCACAAGGATCACCAGGTCAGCGCCAAGGGCCACTTCAATCACCGGGCAGGAAGCTCCGGGTGGAGAATCCATGATGATCACCGTATTTTTCGTATAATCCTTGTCGAGTTGCTCCAGGGATCTGGCAATGAGGGGAACCGCCTGTTCCTCACCAACATTCAGCCTGTTTTCGATCAGGCGGATATTCCCGTTTTTTGTGCTGCGCACTTCTCCCATAGGCCTTCCTTTCATGGGAAGGGCCGATTCAGGGCAGAGCAGGGAACAGGCATGACAACTGTGGCATAATTGCGGCATCACGATGATCTCATCCATGATCCTGACGATCGCATTGAAATTACAGGCTTCCTGGCAAATGCCGCAGGGGATGCATTTTTTATTGTCCCAGGAAGGGATAAGCTTCTCTCGTAAAACAGTTTCAGAGCCATTCAAATCAAAAAAGACACCGGAATTCGGTTCTTCAACATCCATATCGACCAGGACCACTTCCCGGATCTCTGCCAGGAGGGCTGCGATGTTCACAGCCAGACTGGTCTTTCCGGTTCCTCCCTTGCCGCTTGCGATGGCTATCTTCATGGCCTTATTGATGGATATTGGGAAGATCAGTGATCACAGGGATTGTTCCCGCTGATAATTGTATTTGACAAATACTGCATCACCAGTTCTTCCGGGCTGCCACCCTGTATTCCCACGATGACTTCAATATTGTTCTGGGCAAACAATTGACGGGCCCTCTGCCCGATCCCGCTGGCAAGGATGGCATCCACACCTGCCTCGGCCAAAAAACGCGGGTAAACTCCGGGCTGGTGCACCGGAGGATCAAGATACTCTACCTTCTCGATAGATTTGTCGTTGACCGATACAATGGCAAAACACTCGCAATGGCCGAAATGCTCTGTGAGTTTTTTCCCTACGGTTGGAATAGCAAATTTCATAGAATCAGCTTTTTANNTTGATTAAAAATAAGAGTGCACACTCGCACTTAACCTAACGCATATTCATCTATGACCTACTGCAAACCTGGTGCACTCTTATTGTTTCTCTAGTCGTTTTTAAATTTCGATAACTCCTCCTGCAAGCGGGCAATTTGCTCCCGCATTTCCGAGACTTCCTGCTGCAGGCTGCTTTCATTGCTGTGGTATGGGCTTGCATCTACATTGCCTCTCATCCCAAAACCTCCTCCACGCCGGCCCAGACCTCTGCCCCGGCCCATTCCCCGGCCAAATCCGGCTCCCCGGCCCATCCCTGGTGCATTATTTCCGGTACACAATCCGTTTCTTCTTCCGGTCATGGCTCCGTCGCCATTAGGACCTGTTCTGTCAAATCCTGGCATATCTACCTCCTTTTTTATTAATCATGAGTTCTTCCGCAACACTTCCCATGACCAAAGCCGCCGGCAAAATTCAAGAGGTCAGATGAATGACAGGCCGGACATACCTTGATCTCGTTATTGATATTCGTTTTGAACATATGCCCACAACTTCGGCAGCGAATAATATTATGACTGAAATGGATATTTCCACCATCGATCCTCAGCACTTTTCCTTCAATAAGAAAATCAGCGATCTTTTTCCGTGAGCGTACGATCAGCCTGGAAAAGGTTGATCTTGATATTCCCATCTCTTCTGCAGCCTCTGCATGGGAAAGACCAGTATAATCAGCTAGTCTGAAAGCTTCAAATTCATCCAGGGTAAGGGCCTGCTGCTGAAGCTCCTGAACCGGGATTCCAATTGGCTTGAAATCGGCAAAAAGGGGTGGTGTGTGTACGATCCGGTCTTTTTCAGTCCTGGGCATGTGCAGTTAATTTTCAGCAAAGTTAATGCACATATGCTCATAAACAAAAGAAAAGTCAAAATATTTCAGATTATTTATCTGAGAATGTTAATAGGAAACCCTAAAACTCCGCAAGGGGCTCTCTGTATGAAATGCAGAAGCTTCAGAAGCAGAAGCAATTACCTTCCAGGAATAGTTTTCCCCAGTTTTCAATCCGGTAACGACTTCGGAATATTGCTTTCTGACATCAACCATTGTGCAGCTATCATCTTTCTTACAGCAATTGAGGAATAGCAATATTGCCAGGAACAGGACATACCCTTCTCTTTTCCTGATAAAAATGATCAAGGCAAGCAACAAGAAGGACAAACAAGCCCCGGCAGGACTGGCAGAGGTCATCATATGATTTGCTTCCAGGCTAACACCGGATCGAAAAAAGCATAGCCCGGAGTCATCAAAAACCTGGAGCTCATAACTGGATGAAGCAAGTCCAAGCCACTGAATGACTGCTGTATCTGAGAAGACCTGCATCCCATCAGGGCTAAGCGGTTCCAGGGAAGAAAACAGGGCAGGAAGGGCATATTGTCCCGTATCGGCTTTAAGCTCACTTTCAAGGTCGATACATAAGTACTCCTTAAAATTATATTTATAAAACACAATGATCCTTTTCTCCTGTGGATCGAAGATCAGGGAATACTGGCTTGGGTATTCGCCTTCCTGGTGTGTAGCGGCCAATATACTGCCTACCATATATTCATTGATCGAATCGCAATCTTCCAGCATGTTTACGGCGGTTTCGTAGCGTTGGCAGGGAAAACCCCCAAGATCAGGTTCAGCAATACGGAAATTGGTCAGCACCTGATATGAATGATCATTACCATGTATATTATCCCCGTCGATGATAACAGAACAGCCATCGGCCCCGCCGATAAGATACTGTCCCCGGTACATATCCTCGCAATAGTATTGGCTAAACAACTCGATAACACCCGGAAGATCCAGGCAGTTTTCCATCACTTCCTGCATCAGGGGCCCGTCAAAGAATATTTTTTCAGCCTCCCCCACTGGCATGTCCCTGAAAGGATTTGAAGTTGCATCCCAGAAAAGGCCGGCATCGTTCATCCCTGCCTGGGGAAAGCCGCTCCCAAAGGAAAACCTGATCCATCCGTGATTGCCTTCAGATGCCGGAAATACACTAAAATATGTATTCGGATCCTTCCAGTCCTCATTACTGCCTCCCAATGCTTTACCATTGGAGAAGATGTAAAATACCGTGCACGACCTGGAGGAATTGGGCTCAAACAGCATGATCAAAATCAGGCCTATGCACAATATGCACGTTTTCATCATGTTTTAATTGGAAGATAAAGATAGGGCTTCCGGGCCGATGATCTACCCCCGGATCAACCAATGGAACGAAAGGATAAACAAGTGATATATATCAGATAACGCACTGCTTATCAGCGCATAAGTTCGATCACGGTAATCTCCGGACGTATCCCGATGCGGCCGGGATAACCGATCATGCCCAGGCCGCGGTTCACATACAGGTATTGCGGATTATCGGCCGCAGGATTATTGTATAGCCCGGCCCATTGCTTATACATGTATTGGGCAGGACTCCAGCGGAAATTCTTCAGTTCCACCCCAAACTGGAAACCATGGGTATGTCCCGACAGGGTCAGGTGGATATCGGGATGTTTCCGGCTGATGACCTTATCCCAGTGGGTGGGATCATGGGAAAGCAGGATATTGAAAAGAGCAACGTCCGAACCCTCCTTTGCCTTCTTCACATCACCAAAACGGGGAAAACGATCGTAGGAGCTCCAGTTTTCCACCCCCAGTATCGCAACAGGAACATTGTTTACTTTGGCCAGTTTATGCTCGTTGCGCAGGAGGTACCAGCCGAGTTCATCATACAAGTTTTCAAGATCGCGGAGGTTTTGTGCCTTCTCCTCCGGGCTGTCCCATTTCACATAATCCCCGTAATCGTGGTTCCCGAGTACTGCAAAAACCCCGAAGCGCGCCTTCAATTGTTTCAGTATCCAGCGGTAACGATATGCTTCCCGGGTCAGGAAGTTCACCAGATCGCCCGTGAACATAATAAAATCAGGGCTTTCCGAATTGATCACCTCTACGGCATCCATGAGGGCATTTTTATTGGCAAAACTACCGAGGTGTAGATCAGAGATCTGAATGATCTTCACCCCCTCCAGCTGCCGGGGCATCATGGGAAAGCGCAGGTATTCCCTGCGGATGCGAAAATCGTACGCCCAGCGAACTGCCCCGATCACCATCCCTCCAAAGACCAATCCCCCGCCGGCAAGTCCGATATTTTTCAGGAAACGCCCGCGGCTCATGTTCATCGCTTTCTCGGGGCAAGGCTTTTTGCGGTGTTTATGGTAAGCAAATTGCACCGTGTGGGATATGATCCGGTAAAGATCGGCCAGTAAAAAAAAGACGATAGTGACCAATTTGGCTGTATAGATAATGAAGATCAATCCGCCGGCATAAGTGGTCAGGTGGGGTTGCCACACATACAAGTTAACAAACAGTGAGCCTATGCCCAGGGCAACCGCCAAAAGAAGCGGCAACCAGTAAATCCCCGTGAGAAGAACTTTCCATGTTCTTCTCCGAAACTTCAGACGCTTACGTAAAGAAATCCAGAGGTAAAGGTCGAGCAGGAGAATGAGGACAAAGACGGGAAAGCGGTTCAGATCTTTAGGGAAAGCTTCCGCAACAACAAAATACGCGGCAATGATCACCAACAGAACACTTGCTGTAAATATAATTTTCCGTCTTGCCATAATCGGTCGGCAAATGTCGGAGTTTTTTTGTTAAGCAGCTGTTAAATATTTATAAAATAGCTGAATATCACCCGAATAGGATCAATTATCACCGGCCAGTTCTAAGAGCTGCGGACCTAACGGACTATCGGGATAGTAGTTCAGGATCGTTTCGGCCACTTCCCTCAGTTTCCCTGAATTGCCATTCCGGTAATAATGTTGGGCCAGGGGATAAAGAAAATCCATGTTCTGCGGCTCCAGCAGCAATGCTTCCTCCATAAATTTTACAAACATCTCATCATTTCCGAAATGCTGATGCAGCAGTGCTATGTTATAACGGATCCTTGCATAATCCGGCAGTAAAACCAATGCTGTTTCAAGGGAGGCAAGTGCAGCCGTATAATCGCCTTTCTCTGCCAGCAGCAAGCCCAGGGAATAATGCGCATCTCCTTGTTCCGGGAACTCCCTGATCATTTTCCTGATCAATGCTTCAGCCTCATCGTTCTTGCCCTGCTGGTTGTATGCAATAGCAAGATTGGCCATGGAAGGATAGAATTCATCATCGATACTGATGGCTGCTATAAAATGCTTTTCAGCCTCGCTGTAGTTTCCCCTGTTCTGATATACTACGCCCAGATTATGCCTGCTCGGGGCAAAATCGCCGGTATATTCCATAGCCATCCTGTATTCTTCGATCGATTCGGAATACTCCCTGAGGAGTGTGGAGTCCATGTATTCTGCAGGAATGCTGCTCAGGCGAAAAGCAGCCTGCTGGCGTACAGCCCTCACCGGATCGTTCAGCAAGGATCCCAGCAAATCTATCATCTCTTCCAAACTGGACGGATGGTAGCTTTGCACAGCCTGTTGACGGATCAGGGCTTCGGGATCGGAAAGTGAGCGGATTACGGCATCCCTTGCAAGGGAATCCTGAAAACGATCCAATTCATAAAGAGCAGTCGCACGAACGATCACCGGAAAGAGATCATCCATGGCTATCCTCACCAGTTCAGGTACGCTTGTATTCTCTCCTTTTCGCGCGGCAGAGAAGATTGTTCCAAAATGAGGCCGCCTGCTCAGGCCATACCATGTATTGACCCAATCGGCCGCCCAGCGGTCGGACTCCCCGGCATGGCATCCGATACATGCATTCGGGCTCCCTGTTTCAAGGCTAAGGTCGGGCCGTGGGATCCTGAAACTGTGATCACGCCTGAAATCAACTCCCATATAATACCGTCCGGTCATATGGCAGTTAATGCACAAACTGCCACTGCCAACTTCATGCACAGCATCTCCTGAGCGCAATGCCTCCCCATCATCACCAAATGCTTTGTGAAAATGATGCTCATAGCGGTCATAAATATCCGAACGGTGGCATTGCAGGCAAAGATCATTGGCACTAACGGCTTCATATTTAAGCTTCAGGCTGTGCGCATCATGGCAATCGTTGCATTTTATATCTGTCAGGAACATCTTGCTATGCGTAAAAGAAGCATATACGTAATCTTCATCCAGGATCTGCCCGTCAGGGAAATAATGCGGTTCAACCAGTAAAGTTGGTATCATATAATCGAGCAGATCAGCATAATACCCCGGGAAATCGCTGAATACTGTCCTTCTGGCATGACAGCGCGCACAGCGGTCAACATATTCACGGCTATTCAGGTTGCGGGTGTTCACCATGAGTCCACAACTTTCGTCGGCCAGGCGACCCATTTCAGGGAGTTTTGCCCATTTGATATGTGCTGAGCCCGGACCGTGGCAGGCTTCACAATGCACATTGATATCTTTCCAGGTGGTTTGGTAGGAATCCGTTTCGATATCGTAATTTTTCCGAAGCTGGGTTGAATGGCAGTCGGCGCACATCCCGTTCCAGTTTTGCGCCTGGTTTGTCCAGTAAAACCAGTTGCCGTGATGAACATCCTCCCGGCTATACACCGTATCAGCCATATGGTACCACTCCCCCTTGTTGCAATCCCAGGTTAAGGGCAATGTTTGTAAGCGTCCGCCTTCAAAGGGTACCAGGTACTGCTGTAAAGGCCGGTAGCCAAAGGTATGGGTAACTTCAAATTCTCCCATTTTCCCGTCAGGGCCTGTTGTCCAGACAAAGAAGCGGCCTTCTTTCCTGTAAAAGCGGTGCACTTCGTCCTCGCGACGGAATTCCGCATCATTGAAATCACCAAGAACGCTTTCATCCGTAGCATGAGCCATAGCCAGATCATGATCGGAACCCTGCCACAGGTCATATTCCTTCTGATGGCATTCTCTGCAGGACGCTCCACCAGTATATTCCGCTTCGTAAAGTCCCTGTGGCTCATATGTTGAAGGCAGTTGCCGCACCAGCAGGTAGAGGGGAAAGGAAATAACGATTACCGCCAGCGAGATCAGCGAGATCTTTTTCCACGCATCCAAGCCTGTATGTCTTTCCTCTGTCATGCGTATACCAATTGTGATGGATCAAACTTTTTCCGATGAATGCTTTTGCGCAGGTTTACCTTGATCATTCCTCCTTCCATGCGCAGGGGGTAGATATCGAGGGCCCTTGGGGCAGGCGGACTGATCACCTCACCTTTCAGGTTGAAAGAAGATGCATGGCAGGGGCACTCGAAATACCCGCTATCGCTGTTCCAGCTCACTGCACAACCCAGGTGGGTACACTTCAGCGACAATGCCAAAAATCCACCATCCTCCATCCTTACAAGATAGAGCTTATTACTTCTGAATGCCGTGACCGAAGCCGGAGGGAAGTCATCGATCTGCCCAAGTTCCTTCAATGGCGGAAGTTTGTGTGCGAGGGTCTTTCTTCCCCCTGAAGTCAGAAAAGCGATGCCAACAGCAAAAAATTCCAGCAGGGATATAGATACGAGTGCGATCCAGAGGTTTTTAAAAAAGCCTCTGCGATCGATTTTTTCACTCTTATTTATTTTTACTTCCATTAATTCCTATACTTATCCCGGCCATTCTAAGGCCATTCCGGGTCCCCGGAAAAATATTCCCGTGAACATGAGTACCAGGTATGCCATCACCAGGTATGTAAATATCCAAAGAAACATTTCATTCCTGTTTGCCCGGTACTTTCTTTTCAACCCCCAGGTCAGGCTGCTTAGCAACAGCACCCATATCAGCAGAGGGAAAATCCCGTTGGAAATAAACTCCGGCCATGCCGGGAGCCAGGCCTGCCAGTTCACAAGAAATTCTCCGGCGATCACTGCTGCTGATGTGATCAGCAGGGAAAACAATGCAGCCGCAATCGTTAATCTAAATCCTTTTTCCGTGTAAAACCATACGGCCGGATAGCGTCCTGCAGTTTTCAGGTAGGGAAAACTGAACAACCATGCCATGACCAGCAGCGGGATCACGAATACCGCCACTGTTGGGTGAAAATGCAGCAGGAGTTCCTGTATCCCGGCAAAATACCAGGGCGCTTTTACCGGGTTGGGGCTGAATGCCGGATCGGCCCGTTCCAGCAGGGGGGCATTGGCAAATATGGCAAGCAGGAGCAATATGGCCATCAGCGACAGGCCAACAGCAACTTCTCGTTTGAGAAGATGCGGTATACTTTTTACAAAGACTTGTTTTCCCTGTCCTTTCTCAGCGGGCACGATCACGCCCCCGGCTTTGCGGACTTTCCAGAAGTGCAAAACCAACAGCATAGTGAGGAGGATAGGCAGCAATCCGGTATGCAGGTTATAGAAGATGATCAGGGTGGAGCCATCCACTTCTGCCCCTCCCCTGACCGCTGTTTTCAGCCATTCCCCGAACAGGGGGATATATTCCAGCATATTGGTACTGACGGTAATGGCCCAATACGAAAGCTGATCCCAGGGAAGCAGGTAACCGGTAAAATTAAGCAGTATGGTAAGGATGAAGAGGAAGATTCCGATGATCCAGTTAAACCTTCTCGGGGGATAATATGCCTGGGTATAAAATACGCGGAGCAGATGTAAAAATACAATCAGTATAATAAGCATTCCACTCCAGTGGTGCAGATTCCTGACCAACTCACCGAAGATCACCTCCGACCGGATAAAAAGGATGGAATCATAGGCTCCATTGGGAGTAGGTTCATATACAAAGCGCAGCAGAATACCCGTAATCACCTGAATGACAAACAATAGCAAAGCCATTCCTCCCAGCCCGAAGGTCCGGCGGAATACCAATGAACCGGCCCGGACTTTTTCAGGGTGAAGCAACAATATCAAGCTATGGAGGAAAGAAGGCTTTTTATTCATCTCTTTAACCCAGGTAATTGCGCTGTGAATTGCCTGAGTAAAGTTAAAAAACAAATCGCCCTAAAGCCTTAGACTTATTATAAATTACCCATGAAAGCTTGAATGAGGACTGCAATATTGCTTAATTTAGCATAATAATTTGTCATGCTCTGAATCACATTAATTAAAGAAATAACCTAAAATCAAGCAAAAATGAAAAAAACAGCAATTATCCTCGGAAGCATACTTCTTTGCTTCACGTTCACCAGTGTGAATGCACAGAAGATCAAAGTCGTGAAAGGCGACCTGAGCAGTTTCAAAGGCATCACCGAAATCGCTATGGAGTACGATTACAGCGAAATGGGAGTGGGCAAGTTCAAGACTGAAGAAGCCTACATCGAAAAGAAGGTCAATGAGTATAATGAAGATGAAGCCGGAAAGGGCGATGCCTGGGAAGAAGAATGGCATGCCGATAAGGAAAAGACCTATCAGCCGAAGTTTGAACAACTATTTAATATCATCATGCTGGACAAAGGCACCGGGATCGAAGTGGGCTTTTTCCCCAGCGCCGATTATACCCTCATCCTGAAAACCACCTTCCTGGAACCAGGTTTCAATATCGGCATTTCGCGCAAAGATGCTTCGATCAATGTGGAAGCTATGCTGGTTAAAAGCGATGATCCTGATAATGTCATCGTTCAGATCAATATGGACAAAGTTCCCGGCAGAGGTGCCATGGGCGGCGATTTCGATACCGAATACCGCATTGGCGAGGCCTATGCCAAGGCAGGCAAGGAAATGGCCGGCTATATCTGGAAGAAAGGGCTGAAATAAAAAAATCTGCTTCTCGCAAATGCTAGCATTCAATTGAATGCTAATGCAAAGCAGGAAGCAGATCCGGTAATACCTGCTTATCGCTTAATTCCCAACTTTATTTACGATAAAGTTCAGGGTATAGATATCAATTTCTTCGCCATTCGAGGTAGATCGGAAACGAATATCCAATGCATCGCCTGCTTCAAGCCTGATCAAGCCATGTGTTGATGCCGATCCAAGGTCGCCATTTGAAGATAGTTTACGAAGAAATCCTATGCGGCTCTCAACGGCTGAAGCATTTAATGGAGTATGAAAAATCGAAGCAATGATCTGGGCATTATTGCTTCCTCCGAATGAGGCTGAAACTTCAACTTCATACAATCCATCTTCACCAACAATGATCCGGTCCGCAGTGGTATTTGAAATGTCAGTGGAGGTCTCTCCGAAGGTTTCCCCTTCTGATGCATTGGTCCAGCCATAAAAATTACTGCTGTTTGGCAGCGCTATCGTTACAGCACTCCCAAAGGTATTCTTTTCATAGAGCTCAGCCGCTTCATACATTTGCCCGAGCTGATCGTTCGAAAAAACACTGGCTCCGTGAATAACTTGCTGCCATTTATGACCAGACCAATAATAAAATCCAGCTGGCAATACACCACCACTGTTATTGTACACCAACAAGCCTTCCGCCGGCGATTCAACAGGTGTAAGGTCTGAATCAACATCGGTGATGTTCACGCGCGGAATAAGGATTCCTTTATCAGTGGCACTAATATCCAGGGCAGCACTTCCGTGGGGATCTGCCCCACTGCCATTGATGGCAACCTGTGAAAAAGCAACACTAGACATCATTATCAGGGCAATAGGAAATAACAGGATTCGGGTTTTCATATCGTTTTACTTTTATTTAGTCTAAGTTAATTTTAGATGACAAAAGTAAAGCGAAAATGTTCACCGAAATGTTAAGGAGGTGTTAAAGAAAATTGTTTTTCAGGATATAAAAATGAAAACAGGATCTAATCCGCTACTTTATTGACAATGAGGCTCACATTGTATAGATACAAAGTTTCACCTCCCGTAGTTGCTGTAAACCGCAAGTCAAGGATATCGCCCTCTTCCAAATTTACCAGACCCTGGGCGCTGGAGCCTTCAAGGTCGCCATTGGATTTCAGCTTTACAAGGAATCGTACCCGAGTTTCAAATGCAGGCCCACCGGAGATAGGATCACCCCAAACAGCGCCGATAACCTGGACATTATTAGTACCGGCAAATGAAGCACTCACGTTAACCTGATAAAGCCCGTCTTCGCCAATAATGATCTGGTCACCGCCGGTAACTGAATTATTGGGTAGAGTATTTACCTCTGTATCCCCAAATGTCTCCCCTGCCGTAGCACTAACCCATCCATAAGGCTGATTTGCATTTGTAAGTGAAATCGAAACCGGATCATTAAAATCGGTATCCTCATAAAGTTCAGCTGCCTCATATAATCCGGACAACTGATTTATAGAAACATTGGATTCAGAATTGGTGATTTGTTTCCATTTATTACTGCTCCAATAATAGAATCCCTCATCAACATCTTCTGAACCAAGATTATACACCAATAAACCCGTGGCAGTAGCCGAACTTCCTTCAATCGGAGAAAAATTATCCAGGCTGGTGAGTGTTACCCGCGGGATCATGATCCCTTTATCGTTCGACTGAATATCGAGCATGGCACTGGCATCCGCCGCGCTGCCATCGTCATTAATGGCCACCTGGGCGTTTGCGTTGCCCAGAATGAATGTCAGGAAAATTCCTAAAAAGAAGAGTTTTGCTTTCATATCGCTAAATATTTGTTTCTACGATCAAATATTGTTTTTAAGTCAAGATAAATTTCGTCATTATCACGGACTTGCCGGGATATCGCCTACCCTCTCGGCAGTAAGACTGACCACAAAGATCTCAATGGCTGAGTCGTCGGCATCCGACCGAAAGCGCAGATCCAGGGCATCGCCTGCATTCAGTTCCAGGTATCCCTGCGCTGCCCCGCCGGATGATGGGAAGAAAACTTCGTGCAACCAGATATGCGACCTGAAGCGAATATGGGTTTCAACTTCAGTTCCCCCGTTCGGGGTATGAAATACAGTACCCATCACTTCCTCTCCAGCGCCGACAAAGCCATCACCGACCCTGTGGGAAATGGTCAGGACAACCTTATAAACGCCATCCTCTCCGATCACGATCTTGTCCGCTGTAGGATCGGCAAGGGAGGTTGTCATGCTCCCGAGTACCACGCCTTCATCGGCATCGGTCCAGCCATAATAGGTTCCGCCATCAGTAAGCGCAATCTCCGTAGTGCTCGTGCCGGTATTGTCTTCATAGATCTCGGCGAGTTGGGCATTGGTTTCTGAAAAACTCTGGATCATCGTGGATTCCGAATCAACCATCTGGGCCCATTTATCGCCGGTCCAGACGAAAAACCCAGCCTCAACCTCGGTTGTGCCGGTATTGAATACCAGCAGGCCGGTTGCCGGGTTTTCTACCGGGTTCAAATCCGAATCAACATCCGTTATCTGAACACGGGGGATCAACAGCCCCTTGGAAGAGGAGCTGATCTCCAGCATAGCGCTTCCATCCGGTTCGCCGCTGATGTCAGCGACCATTACCTGGGGATAGGCAGCATATGCGAATAAAATAAGAAGTACACTCAGTAAAGCCTGTTTTTTCATTTCGTATCGTTTAAAGGTTTAACAGGCCTTATAAACAGGTTTTGCCATTAAGATTGCCAAATCTTGGTGTAAATATATCAACAGGAGTGGGGTAATACAATAATAAATACCAAAAAGAGTGTTTTTCTCATTTTGGGAAGCCCGTATTCCGTAATTGGGAAATGAAAAGCACAGATAATGAGGGTTCTGAGCCATAAATAATGCTCTAAAATTTAAGGGTGGTCATGAAATGCAGGAATTATATAATTTTGCACGCATGCTCACGACCATCGCCCTCATACTGGCCATTGTATTGCAAATTCTTGCTTTTGTCACGACAATATGGCTGCTGCGCTATGTTAAAAGCCGCCTGGCCTGGATCATGATCGCCATTGCCCTGGTATTTATGGGAATAAGAAGGCTGATCGACCTGCTTGAACACCTGGGATCCGAAGTTCCAGTCCAATTGTTTCGGATCGACAGCTGGCTCGGAATACTTGTCTCGGTGATCCTGGCTGTTTCCGTTATGGCTATTGCCCGCATCCTATACAGCGTCAGAAGAATAGAAGAGGAACGCGAGGAGTCGGAAAAGCGNNAGCGTTTTTCTACCCTTTTTCATAATAGTTCCGATGAGATCTTCCTGGCCGACCCGCGGGGAAACTTTCTGGAGGTGAACCAGGTGGCATCCGAGTCCTTGGGTTACACCCAGGAAGAATTCAAGAAAATGAATTTCAGGGATATAAAAACTCCGAAGTTTGTGGATAAGGTGCAGGAGAACCTTGAGCTCATCCTGGTGAGGGGCAAGCATACCTATGAATCAGAACATATTTCAAAATCTGGCAGGATCATCTCCCTGGAGATCAAAAGCAGGCTGATCAACTACCAGGGTGAAAAGGCTATATTGTCGATCGCCCGGGATATCACCGAACGCCGGCAATTGGAGCGAAAGATACTGGGTGCGGTGATCAATGCCGAGGAACGGGAAAGGGAACGCATCGCCAAAGAGATACACGATGACCTGGGCCCCCTCATGTCCACGATCAAGCTCTATGTGAATGAACTTGAATCAGAAGACATGAGCCCGGAGGAAAAGTCAGAATTCCTCAGTTACATCAACGAGATCCTCGACGAAGCCATCAGATCCACACGAACTATTTCCAACAATCTCACTCCCAGGGTGATCATCGACTTCGGCCTGATCAGGGCGGTGGAATCCTTCTGCAAAAAAGTGAACCTCAGCCAGAAGATCAATATCGTTTACGAAGCCTCCATTGATGAGCGTTTCGACCAGACCATCGAACTGGTGCTGTACCGTGTTATCACAGAATTGCTGAACAACAGCATCAAGCACGCCCGGGCAGAAAAGATCGAGATCTACCTCGAAAAATTCGACAATATCCTGCAACTGACTTACATGGACAACGGCATCGGCTTCGACCTTGACAAGGTACTGAACAGCGATACCAGCGGGATGGGACTGAAAAACATCATCAGCCGGCTGAAATCCATTAACGGGACCTATCGCATTCATTCCAAAAAAGAAGCGGGAACCCTGGTGGTTGTTGAAGTGAAACTGCCTGCAGCCAAGCTAAAATAATCTTACATTTGCAGCACATGGCCAAAAAAGATACAGAACTCAGGATCATCATTGTTGACGACCACGAATTTTTTCGCAACGGACTAAAAATGGTCGTAAACCGTCTGAAATATGCCAGTGTTGTCGGCGAAGCCTCCAATGGCAGGGAATTCATCGAGCTCCAGAAAGAAAAAAACGCCGACATGGTCCTGCTCGACCTGCAGATGCCCATCATGAACGGGATTGAAGCCAGCGAGATCGCCATCAATGAATTTCCAGATCTCAAGATCGTGATCCTGACCATGTTCGATGATGAAGAATACATCGATAAGATGATGAATATCGGGGTGCATGGCTTCCTGCTCAAGAACATTACCAAGGAACTGCTCGACCAGGCCCTTCAATCCATCGCCGACGGCAATACCTATTATTCCCCCGAGCTCTGGTCGTATTTCGGAAAGAAATTTTCCGAGCAGAAAAAAGAAGACGAACTCGACCTTCAGTTCACCAAAAGGGAAAAAGAGATCCTGCAATTGATCTGCGATGGTTTGAATAACCGCGAGATCGCCGAGGAACTGTTCATCAGCGAACGCACCGTAGTCGGGCACAAGTCCAACCTGCTTTCCAAAACCAATTGCAAAAGCACGATCAGCTTGCTTTCTTTTGCCATAAAAAACAAACTGGTTACGATTTGATCCTACCGAAAAAACCGGCCTAAAAAAGAAGGTTTTTCCGTTCACGACCATGAAATTCGGCGATATGTAAAAATGCAGGCAACAACTTATTCATCTTGACTATATAATACTGTAAGTCAGCTAATTAAAAAATTCCATTCGCCAGAATTGCGTTTTTTTACTGGTTTTTATCCCGCATTTTTCCTCTTTTTACCCCTCCGTATCATACAATCTTCCACCCTAAAAACAGTACTTTCCCACCTTGTGCGATACAGGTGATCGAAGGTACTTTAGCATCGTAAACTTTTCATAAAATCATTTAAAACAAAGCACCATGGAAACAACAAAAAAAATTCTGATCGTAGACGACGACATCGATGTGATCACCGTCGTGAAAGCCATCCTCAACAAAGAAGGATATGAAGTGATCTCTGCCAACGACAAGATCGAAGGAATTAAGAAAGCCTGGTCGGAAAAACCTGACTTTGCCATTCTTGATGTCATGATGACCACCCATTTCGAAGGTTTTGAAATGGCCAAGGAGCTGAGCGAAAACCCGGAATTCAAAGCCATGCCGGTGATGATGCTCTCTTCCATCGACATTCTGACCACTACCAAGCCCAGCGTACAGGAAATGGCCAGGGAATTCCGCCAGGATCCCAACTACCGTGAGCTGGATGTACTGCTTATTAAAGATGTGGTTACCGGAAATGCCGGGATCGACTATCACAGCGAAGATGGTCCTTCAATATTCCTGAAAGTTGACGGATTCCTGCGCAAACCTGTTGAAGCCGACAAGCTGATCAGCGAGGTAAAACACCTCATGGAAAAGAAAGCGGCTACAGTAAACGCATAATTTCCCAACATTCTAACCCCCTTAATTCCTTATACAATGAAAAACGAAGTCGATATCATTCTGGAAGAGAAAGCCGGAGCAACTCAGGATCAATTGATTCCCATACTCCAGGCCATTCAGGAAAAGGAGGGCTACCTGTCGGAAGAATCCGTGGTGAAAGTTGGCAGGCATCTCGGGATGCCTGCCAGCAAAATTTTCGGAGTGGCGACCTTTTACAACCAGTTTCGTTTTGAACCACTCGGAAAACACCACATCCAGGTATGCAGGGGCACTGCCTGCCATGTACTCGGTTCAGCCACCGTCTTGGAAAAGGTCCAGGATATTTTAAAGATCAAACCCGGACAAACCAGCAGAGACGGTATGTTCAGCCTGGAAGTAGTGGCCTGTATCGGGGCCTGCGGACTGGCCCCTGTCATCTGTATCAATGGCGAATTCCACGCCAAAGTGAATGAAAACAGCATCGAAGAGATCATAGAAAACTGCAGACAAACTGAAGAAGCCCACGCGTAATGAATACACAAAAATATAACCATCTCAAACTGGTCAGGGAATACCTCGACCTCAGCCATACTGAAGAAAGCTTCTCCCCTATTGAAGCCAAAGAATTGAGCATGCTGCGCCGCGACGACACCGACAAGCCGGTGATCTTTGTCGGTGCTGGTACATGCGGACTGGGAGCAGGTGCCGACAAGACCATCAGTGCTATCAATGAATGGATCAGTAAAAACAAGGTGGATGCATCGGTCGTACAGGTAGGATGCATCGGCTTATGCGCTGCCGAACCCATTGTTGATGTTCAACTGCCCGGGCGAAACAGGATCTCTTTCCAGCACATCACCGGCGACAAGGCCGGGGCCCTCATGGACCAGGTTTTCAATGGTGAGGCTGATACCGGATCTGCCATCGGACAATTCAGGAACGAAACACTGAAAGCTTATGATGACGTCCGGTTTATCGATGAGCATCCATTCTTTGCCCCGCAAAAGCGGATGGTACTAAAAAACTGCGGGATCATCGACCCCACCTCCATTGAGGAATACATTGCCAGGGGCGGATATCATAAGTTCCTGGAAATATTAAACAGCAAGAGTTCTGGGGAAGTGATCGACATGATCGAAGAAAGCGGTTTGCGCGGACGTGGCGGCGGCGGCTTCCCCACCGGTATGAAATGGCGATTCGCCGCACGGGAAGAAGCGGACCAGAAATACCTCATCTGCAATGCCGACGAGGGCGATCCCGGTGCTTTCATGGACCGCGCCGTGATCGAAGGCGACCCGCACAGGCTTATCGAAGGCATGGCCACAGCAGCCTACGCCATCGGGGCATCCAAGGCCTATGTTTACATCAGGGCCGAATACCCCCTGGCCATTGCACGGCTTAAGGAAGCCATCAGCCAGGCATTTGATTTTGGTCTGCTCGGAGAAAATATTTATGGCAGCGGTTTCAGCCTTGATTTTGTGATCAAGATGGGAGCCGGTGCATTTGTTTGCGGGGAAGAAACAGCCCTGATCCACAGCATTGAAGGCAAACGCGGCATGCCCAGGCCTCGTCCCCCCTTCCCTGCCGTGAAAGGACTCTTCGGGAAACCCACCATTATCAATAATGTGGAAACCCTTTCAAACATTCCGGCCATCATGGAAAACGGCCCTGCAAGCTTTGCCGCCATCGGCACGGAAAAGAGTAAAGGAACCAAAGTTTTTGCCCTGTCGGGAAAAGTGGCCCTTACCGGGCTGGTCGAGATCCCCATGGGAACTACTGTGAGAGACATTGTATTCAATATTGCCGGAGGCATCCTGAACAACAAAAAATTCAAATCGGTACAGATCGGTGGCCCTTCAGGGGGGTGTATTACCGATGAAAACCTCGATATCGAAGTAGACTACGAATCGCTGATCAGTGCCGGTGCCATGATGGGCAGCGGAGGCCTCGTGGTCATGGACGAAGACACCTGCATGGTGGATGTAGCCAAGTTCTTCATGGACTTCATCCAGCGCGAAAGCTGCGGCAAATGCATTCCCTGCCGGGAAGGGACCAAGCGCATGCTTGAGATCCTCGAAAGCATCACCCATAAACCCGTTGGGAACAATTCCGATGCACTGGAGCGTTTCAAAGGAGTTATGCAGCTTGAGAAACTGGGGAAAGTGATCAAGGAAACTTCCCTCTGTGGCCTGGGACAAACCGCCCCAAACCCCGTGCTCAGCACACTGCGCTGGTTCAGGAACGAATATGAGGAACATATCTTCGAGCGCAAATGCCCGGCCAGCGTATGTACCGAACTGCGCACCTTCAGGATCGATGTGGATAAATGTACCGGATGTACTGCCTGCAGCAGGAAGTGCCCCACCGGAGCCATCATCGGTACGAAAAAAGCCCCTCATTTTATTGTCGACAGCAAATGCATCGGCTGTGGCACATGCCAGGAGGTTTGCAAATTCGATGCTGTTTTGATCAACTAAAGAATAATACTGAAAACCATGAGTTTAACGATCGAAATAAACAACAAGCAAGTAAGCGCCGAGCAGGGTGAAACCATTCTCGATGTATTGAACCGCAATGGCATACAGGTACCCACCCTCTGCCATATGAAAGACATGTTTCCCAGCGGATCATGCCGCATGTGCGTGGTGGAACTGGAAGACAGCGGAAAACTGGTCTCTTCCTGCTCTTTTCCCGTAGCGGACGGCATGAAGGTCCAGACCCATTCCAATAAAGTGCTCGAATCCCGGAAAACCATTGTGGAACTGCTTCTTTCCAACCATCCCGACGACTGCCTCTACTGCGTCAGGAACGGAAATTGCGAACTGCAGAGCCTCTCGAAAAACCTCAATGTGACCGAGCGCCGCATCCACGGGGTAAAAAACAACCAGAACATCGACCAGTCGAGCCCGAGCATCGTCAGGGATCCTGATAAATGCATTCTCTGCGGTCGTTGCATCCGGGTTTGTGAAGAAGTCATGGGCGTTTCGGCCATCGATTTCATCAACCGCGGAAGCAAGACCGTGATCGGCACCGCTTTCGATAAAGGCCTGAACACTTCAAGCTGCGTGAACTGCGGGCAGTGTATCATGGTTTGCCCTACCGGAGCACTCACTGAAAAGAACCACTTCGCCGAGATCACCGCGGCCATGGAAGACCCTTCAAAAACGCTGGTGGTACAATACGCCCCGGCCATCTCAGTTTCCCTGGCAGAAGCCTTTGGCATGGAGCCAGGAAAAGACATTAACGGTATTCTGAACGCCGCCCTGCGCAAGATCGGTTTCAAGACCGTTTTTGACACCACTTTCTCCGCCGACCTCACCATCATGGAAG
>NPID01003091.1_pt1 | contig 22620 bp, 28 predicted proteins | sample 8637491 | NCBI WGS metagenome assembly NPID01 (sample SAMN07420843, study PRJNA396082) | bioreactor metagenome | isolation source: sample BA6 brine-fed electro-methanogenic bioreactor BA | place: Japan: Kochi | collected 2016-06-14 | reverse complement strand
GTTGGAGGCGACCAGTACGAAGGTTGCCGCGGCTCCCATTCCGATGGCGTTCTCGACGCTGCTGGTGACCGCCAGGAAGGGGCACATACCCAGTGCCTGCTTGAAGATGGGGTTCTCTTTGAAGAAACCCTTCGTGAGTTCGTTCATGGCGCTCACAGGGCACCTCCTTCCCCCGGGATGAGTCCGGCTGCGGCCAATGCCTGAAGGCCGTCCCTGACTGAATCGGTCACGGCCCTGGAGGTAATGGTGCTTCCGGTGATCGCGTCCAGTGAACCGCCGTCCTTGGCGAGGAGCAGTGTGGCGCCGGTTTCACCGGGGAACTGGTAGAGGAACTTCTCAGGGTTGGAGACATTCGCCCCCAGCCCCGGGGTCTCCTGCTGGAACAGTATGGTGGTCCCGGTGACTGAACCCCGGAGATCAACGGCAACCATGGTCTGTATGGTGCTGGAGTATCCCCTGCCGTAGGCCACGAACAGATAGCCCAGCTCAGCGCCGGTGGAGTCACTCACTGAAACCACGGAGAGGGTCTCGTCCACAGGAGCGTAGGGGTTCTCGAGGCCTGGAACGGAGAGGCTGTCGAAGGTGAGTTCCCCCGCCGCGAGGCTGGTGGCCACGTCGATCATGGCATCGAGCTTTGCCTGCTCCTTCTGTTCAGCTATCACAGGCTCGGTTATGGAATTGACATAACCCAGCGCCACCGCGGCTATCACCGCGATGAACATCAGTATGAATCCCAGCTTGAATATCTCACCCATTCTTCTTCACCTCCCCGAACATGACTGGTCTCGTGTACCTGTCGATCAGCGGTGTGGCGAGGTTCATGAGGAGGATGGAGTAGCTGCACCCCTCGGGATAGCCTCCCCATCTTCTTATCACCATCGTGAGGAGTCCGGCCCCTATACCGAAAATGATCCTGCCTTTCTTCGTGACAGGTGTGGTAACCATGTCCGTGATCATGAAGAAGCCGCCCAGAATGACGCCGCCTGCAAGCAGGTGGAAAAGAGGGTTACCGTCGAACCACCCCTGCCCTCCGAACAGCCAGCCGAACAGGGCTACCGAACCCAGGTAGCTAAGGGGAAGCCTCAGTTCCAGCACTCCCCTGAAAATGAGGTAGACCGCCCCCAGTATCAGCATGAGAGCGCTTGTCTCGCCGATGCATCCACCTATCCTGCCCATTAGGAGGTTCTTCAGGCTGGCGGTGGAGTAGAGCATGTTCCGAACCTGGCCGGCCCTCTCTGCGTCGCCGTCCCAGTCGAAGGTCTGCTTGAGCACGTTCAGGGGAGTTGCGCCGGAGAGGGCGTCGAGTTCTCCGCTCTGGCTCAGGTCGGCGGTGGAAACGCCGCAGGCCTGAACTTCGAGCCTCTGGCCGTCCTTCCATTCCATGGGGGCCACCCATCCCGCGGTCATGAGCACGGGAAAGCTTGCCACCAGGAAGGCCCTTCCCAGAAGGGCCGGGTTGACGATGTTGTGACCCAGGCCGCCGAAGGCCTGCTTTGCCACTGCGATGGCAAAGGCGCTGCCCAGAACCGGCAGCCACCAGGGCACCCCGGGGGGCACGTTGTAAGCCAGGAGTATGCCCGTGACCACCGCGCTTCCGTCGAAGGCGAAGTTCACCGGCCTTTTCATGAACTTCAGGCAGAGCCACTCGGTGAGCACCGCCGCGAGAACGCTGGCCCCCACAAGCATCAGAGCCCTCGGTCCGAAGAACCAGAATGCCGCGATGAGCGCTGGGATGAGGGCTATCACCACATCCCACATTATCCTCTTCGTGTTCTGTGAAGAGCCAACATGGGGTGAAACGGCAAGGTCGAAGGTCCTGTTCTCAGCCATTACGCCTCCCTCGCTCTCTTCATGGCCCTGATCTCGTTCTGGGCCCTCTTTATCCTGTGCACCAGATACCTTCCGGCGGGGCATACGTAGCTGCAGGTACCGCAGGCCATGCAGTTCAGGGCCCCGGCCTTCTCGGCGTCCTCCCATTTCTCGTATTCCGAGGCGTTGGCTATGATGCTGGGGCAAAGGCGGAGGGGGCACACGTCGACGCACTTCCCGCACCTGATGCAGGGGCCCTCCTCCACGTCCCTCACCTCTTCAGGTGAAAGGGCCAGGACGCCGCTGGTGCCCTTGGTGACCGGGGCGGCATCGGTGTACATGGCCATCCCCATCATTGGCCCGCCGCTGATGAGCCGCTGAACAGTGCCAGTGTAGCCGCCGGCGGCCTCGATGAGCGCGGAGACCGGGGTGCCCACGCAGACATCGAAGTTCCCGGGCCTTGCCACTCCCCTTCCGGAAACGGTGGTTATCCGCCTGATGGAGGGCATCCCGCGGAGAACGGCGTCGGCCACCGCCACGCAGGTGCCCACGTTCTGAACCACCACGCCCACGTTCAGGGGCAGCCCTCCGGCGGGAACTTCCCTGCGGACAGCCGCGTCTATAAGCTGCTTCTCGGCGCCCTGGGGGTACTGCACCTTGAGGGGGATCACCTTCACGCCCTGCTTCTCAAGCAGCTCAATTGCGTCGGGCTTGTTCACCTCGATGCCTATGCAGGGCTCCGATACCCCGAGTACATGGGCAATGATCCTCATGCCGGCGATGAGGTCGCCGGTTCGCTCCAGCATCAGCCGGTGGTCGGCGGTGAGGTAGGGCTCGCACTCCACTCCGTTGATTATCAGTGTGTCGATCGACGTGCCCTTCGGGGGTGAAAGCTTCACATAAGTAGGGAATGATGCGCCGCCCATTCCGCACACCCCTGCCTCCTTGATCCTCTGTATAAGCGCTGCGGGTTCGGCGTTCTCCCACTTCTCGATGGGCTCGTAAACGATGCCTCCCTCTTCCGATTCCGTGGCGATCACCACAGCGGGACCGCTCCTCATGTGGGGCATGGGAGCGTTCTCCACCCGGAGCACCTTCCCGTTCACCGGTGAGTGGGTGGGAAGGCTGATGAAACCGTTCTGTTCCCCTATCACCATCCCCCGGGTAACCGGATCGCCGGGCTTGACCACAGGCTTAGACGGTGCCCCGAGATGCTGGCAGAGAGAAACTGTCACCTCTCCAGGGGCTGGGATGGTCACAACGGCCGAGCCGCTTGCCAGCCCCTTGTTTCCCGGAGGGTGGGTTCCGCCGGCAAAGCTTTTTACCTTGCTCATGTTCCTCCATCGTTCGTGTTATGAAAAACAGTCATGTAATAAGTGAAAAATGCATGGATTTGCCGAATATACAAAAACAGCTCCGCCGGTTCAGCCCTTCAGGAGACGGTCGAGTTCTTCCCTGAACTGGGAGACATCCCTGAACTGCCGGTATACGCTTGCGAACCTCACATAGGCCACCTGGTCCACCCCGTGAAGGAGTTCCATCACGCACTCTCCGATGAAACCGGCATCCACCTCGTCGGGGTACTCCTCGGTTATTCGGGTGATGGTCTGCTCGACTATCTCCTTTATCTGATCGCTGGAGATCGGCCGCTTCTCGCAGGCCCGGGAGATGCCCTTCTCAAGCTTGGCGGGGTCGAAGGGCTCCCTCTGGCCATTCTTCTTCTTGACCGTTGGATAGCTGGCCTCGATGTATTCGTAAGTGGTGAACCGGTAGCCGCATTCGTTACACTCCCGCCTTCGCCGCGTTGCGCGGCCATCCTTGACGCTTCGGGAGTCTATCACCCTGTCGTTGCTGCTTGCACATCTCGGGCATTTCATAACAATGTTACTTACTCCAAGGCAGGGGCTTCGTCAAGACTGACAGGGCGAAGGTTGACGAAACGCCGGATGGAATTTAGAATTGGGGCACTCAATGGTGGGAGTAGTTCAGTTGGCAGAGCCCCTGACTGTGGATCAGGTGGTCGCCGGTTCAAGTCCGGTCTCCCACCCCACGATGCGTCCCTGGCTCAATTGGTAGAGCAACGGACTCTTAATCCGTGGGTTCCGGGTTCGAGTCCCGGGGGGCGTACCAGAGGGGGCATGTTCTCATGCCCCCTTCACATCTCTGTCGGTGCGCCCGTAGCTCAGCTGGATAGAGCAACGGACTTCTAATCCGTAGGTCACAGGTTCGAATCCTGTCGGGCGTACCACATAGAACCTCTGCTACAGAATCTGAGAAGTCATCCCTCTTGCCATCGACACAAATGGAACTCTGCAAGGGTGATTGATGCAAGCTATAGTTGGATTGGAACAAAATAGCACTTACCTAGGCTTGCTGACCCTTTCACAGGATTTCTGTCAGTGTCAATAGTCAAAGACATCCTGAGCAATTGACTGTCTGAGCAGAAGAGCACTCTTCATCACATGCACTTGCTTGCATCTATGTCTATTTCTATTGGACATAGCGTACACCATTTGTATACATCAAGTCAAGCGCAATAGATCTGTTTCAGTTTTTGAGGGACTGCGGGTTCAATGGGTTCTGAAAGCTCCGGTATGGCGGACCACAGTACTCGGAGCTATTGATTTGCATACAGGTCACCCCTTACCTGTCTGATAACCGTGGGAATCCCGGATTCAGCAATCGTCATGTCGTCCTTTTGCGAAAGGACGAAATGTCCATTGGGGGAGACGATTGCTTCCTCGTTATACCTGCCTTCAGAAGTATTCTGGTAAACTAGCTTATTACTCGCGTATACTTCCAATTCGTAGGTGTAGTCTGGATTAACTCCTCGTCGAGTTACAGAAGCTATGCATACAGCTTCGTTAGAACAGGCTATTCGAGACATCTCATATTCGTTCAGATAAGCAGTACTGCTTTGCCATACAATCAGATCGTGATCAAGGTCAATCACAATCCCTGTTGAGAATCCAGCAGTACAGAGTAACTTGCCATCCGGGCTAAAATGGAATGAAGTCCTACCCCGTCCACCTTCAGACTTTTCAAGAAGTGTGTATTGGTTATCCGTTGTGGTATGGCAAAGGAACAGCTCTCCTGTAGAGAGATTGTCGCAGAAGTATCTTCCATCACTGGAAAGCTTTGCTCTTTCACCAGGCGACAATATCGAATAGGGGTCGGCACTTCCAACAAGATCCCCAGATGGATCAAAGAAATACACTTCCCCTGTAACTCCAGTGGGTTCCAGAGTATACGGATCACGGGTACCATAAGGACTAACACACTCAAATGCTATTACATTACCGTTCGCGCTAACAACTGATTCATAATCACCTGAAATCTGGAGAGGTATCTCCCTGAATGAACCATCTGGATACATGAAGCATGCATTGTCGCCGCTGATAACGGCGGCAATGCTGGCATCACGAGACATGGTCACAAATCGGAAAACTTCAGCTAGCTCTCCGACTCTGTTCCCGAAGCGATCGAGTATGATTCCGGGATCAGCGTAAATGGTCGAGGGGCGTAGTTCCCTTGGTAGGTCTGATTCTCCCGGTGGGTTTAACATGAGATGCTCGCGCCAGTAGTCTTCTCCGGGAATGATGAAGTCGGCTGCCATCTCTATTCTGCTGCCGTCCCTGTCAAAGAATAGGTGAAGATCCTGTGCAAAGATCGATCGCATGCGGCAGTCAAGCCAGTAGCGATCCTCCCAGGCAATAGACTCATCCTTAAGAATCTCTTCCAGCCAAGGCATGGGATAGCCCGTAGAAATAGCAGTCTCAAGGTCTTCGATTGTTTCAGCCCTGAAGAGCTCAACTACTTCATAATCTTCATACTCGGAGAGAGGTATTACCTCTTCAGGGGAGTCGGGTATGTATTCCTGCATCCAGAGGTGTTCTGTGATCTCAGCAGCCGTGTCGCGAATAAGGGAAGCACTCACAGGCGCAGATGGCAAAAGGATAAGTGCTGCCGATATGAAGCTGCATCCTGGCTTGTTCATATCGAGGACAGTTCCGATAGGGAACCAGGCGATCCGGCTATCAGCATGGGTAAGATAGATCGGAATGCTCTGTTTCGAGCCATTCCAGCACTTCCCTCTTCAAGACTTCCAGAAAATCAAGCAGTTCCTCAACGTCCCTGCCGGTTACGCAGCCTGCATAATCGTACTCGAGGGTATTCCGTTTCATACGGCACGCATTAAGATAGTCAGCTCTGCTCTTCCACTCTGAACCCAGGATCTCAGGCAAAGCCGTGATCGTTCTGTAATGATGGTTCCCGCCGGTTGTTCTGTAGCCTTCAGCCCTGAGGAGTACCGTACAGAGTTTGAGAGCGGCATTGTAAGCTATTCCAAACTGCCAGTCGACCGATACGGATTCCATTGAGTCCTTCATATCCCTTTCAATTATCACGAAAAGATTATGAATCTCGTTCCTGCTGGAAGGCTCCGGCTTGAGCCAGCCGTTATCCTTCCATTGCCTCAAACTCATCAGGATCTCCCTTGATGAACAGCCTGGCCCCTCTAATCACATTGTTCACGAAATGATCATCCGTTCCTGAGCGACTGATGTACTCTTCTCTGGATATAACTATGGGATTGATCTCCCTTTCAAGCCTTTCAGACACCCCGGAAAGAAGTCTGCTTACCTCCATCAGTCCGATGTTGCCTATTATCAGTATATCGACATCACTGTTTGGGGTTTCCTCTCCCTCCGCGATCGAACCGAATACGAAGGCTGTCTCTATACGATGGTCAGCGAGTGCGTCAGCAAGAACATCAACGAGCCCGGTAGTCTTGAGCACCATTGAGTGAATCTCATGGTAAAGCGGATGGCTTCTGTTTGCTGAATAGTATACCCTGTTGCCATTTCTCCTGAGGTGAACGAGCCCAAGGTCGGCCAACTTGGTCAGCTCTTGTCTCACTGCGGCTTCAGAGTGTTTTGATCGTCTGGCGATCTCCCTGTTGTGAAGCTCTCTCTGACCCAGACCGAACAGGATTGTGAATACCCCTGCTCTAGTTCCTGATGAGACGATAAGCTCAAGCGTGTTCATAATGCGTGTATATACTACGCGCATGCGTGGTTTGTCAACGCATTTTAACCTTCAAAGAAGAAGTTCTGAAAGTATCCGGTATGGTGTACCACAGTCAAAAGTTGATGCAGCCCCCGCAAATACAGGGGCTGCTTTTGTTTACAGCCGGCGGTCAATCGGGTCAGACTATTCTGATCCTGCCGACAACTTCCATGAAGAACTCTTTCGACCAGACATCGACGGCTTCAGGATGTAGAAGGAAGGGTCTCACATCATTCTTCGCCTGTTCAATCGAAAGCCTGGCTATTGCATCAGCAAGGTATTGCTTCAGAAGATCCGGTGTCAGATCCACATACCTATCGATGTCTTCGGACTGCCTCATTCTCTCAGCAAGATGAGACAGATGGAGTTCCGGATGATTGGAAAGATACCACACCATGTCGTACCAGTCCCTGCCCTTGACCCTTTTCTTCCACTTCCTGCACAGAACTGCATGAAGCTTCCCGGCGAACATGTCGGGCAGCCGGTAAGAGATAACGCTGAAGGGTATCGGCCGAAGGAGGTACCTGCTCTCAGTCAGGAATCCTCCAGGCGGATCGGTATCGACTTCCAGCCTGATCTTGAAGATCGAATCCGGGTGAAGACCCCCTGTCACACTTTCCGGCGCACCCACGAGAAGCAGATGATCCAGAGTGTTTCCCTTGAGGAACGCTGAATCGATCTTTGCTCTCTTCTTACTGGCATGCATCTCTATCTCGAAACCTAAACCGCTCAATTCCCGGCACAGGTAGTCACTATACTCCTCAAGCCGGAATGAGGGGTCGGGAGCTTTCAGGCTGAAGTCCATGTCTTCGGAAAACCTGTCCAGCCCGTAAAGAATTCGCAGAGCTGTTCCGCCGTAGAATACCGCTTTCTCGAAGAACCTGCTTCTCCAGAGTCCAAACAGGGCCGTCTGCTGGATTATCTCTCTGAGAGCATTTCGATAATCATCGTTCGTTTCGGGAGAATAGCCATCAAGCATTCTGTGTATTGCCGGATTCATCTCTTCTCTCCGATGAACTTTGCAAGAAATGCAGTGAAACTGCTTATCTTCTCTGATGAATATGCATCGGTTATTCCTCGAAGCATGCCAGGAGAGAAGTCCGATAACTTGTCCATATCCAGCCGCAGATCGTCCTCCAGATACTCCAGCCAGCGCCTGGAGGTTGATCTGGTTGCTCGTCTGTCACTCCAGACCTTGTCAATCAGAGCCTTTTCCGGAGATGCGATCAGAAAACTGATACTGTCTGAACTCTCCATCGATATCCCAGTGGAGTACCGGTCACTTCTAAGCATCCGATAGGAATAATGCCCGAAGGGAGTCGAGAAATCTCTCGACCTGCCGACGGAAACCGATGTTACTGTGAATACCTTCTCGGGGATCATGGAGTAGAAACTCAGGGCGTAGTCCAGACTGACATAGGATGGTCCATATATCAGGTTGGCAAGGTATTCTCTGCTGACCCTATGCTTTCTCAGAAGCTCCCCGAAGGTGTAAAGACCTCTCCTGATCCTGACAAGCGATCCCTCTCTGACAAGCCTGGCAGCCAGATCCCTGGGTTTGCTGACCCTTTCACCCAGGATTTCTGTCATTGTCTGATAGTCAAAAACATCCTGGGTTAATGACTTTCTGAGCAGAAGAGCACTGTCCATATACACCTGCTTGCATCTATGTCCACTTCCATTGGACATAGCATACATCTTTTGCATGCATCAAGTCAATCGATCTGTTCCTAAATCTGATGCAACGCAGGCTGAAGGAGTTCTGAAAACATCCGGTATGGCGTACCAGAACTGATACTTTCAGAAAATGGCGTATATGAACGGGGCCAGGGCAGAGCCCTGGGCGGCCACGAGGATGAGGCCGAGCAGTATCAGCAGCACAATTACCGGCGCGAGCCAGTACTTCTTCCTGGTGGATATGAAACCCAGTATGTCCGATACCTTGCCCATTTTTCCTCCGCTTCAGGGAAGTGCTCATCTCAGCTGCAGGAAAATAGGCGGTACCCCCACCGGGGTCAACCGGCTGCTAAGCAGTTCTCAAGCAGTTGACACCGGCAACGGCAAATGCCTTTTTATTTGAAAGCAATGCTAAGGTCAGGGAGGTAGTTATGAAAGTATTCATGGTTCTCTTTCTTCTGGCCGCGGTTGGATTTGCTGAGGTTCCGGCAACCGCTGGCGACGGATACTTCAACCCCGCCCCCCTCAGAAACGAGATCGACCAGAATCAGCCCATCAGAGCAGACTACATGGCCGGCTTTGCCCAGGGCGACTTTGCCCAGTCCTTCCAGCAGACCATGCCAGAGAGTGGGTAGACGTTTTCTGGACGGCGGTGGAGATCACCCCGGCAACCACCTGCTACCTGGTGTTCACCGGCAACACCACACTGGGTGTTAGCGGCGCCCTGAACAATCCCTACCCCTACGGCTGGGTGTTCGCCAACCCCGGTTACAGCCCTTTCCCCAGCTATGACTACGCCTTCCGCACCTGCTACGACACCCAGGTGAATCTTCTGCGCAATACCTGGGCCGGGCTCAAGGTCTTCTTCGAATAGTCCTCATTGTTTCCCGGGGCTGGTTTTCCGGCCCCGTTTTTTTCTGCACTTGACAATCGGGAAGGATTACTGCAGATAGTAATGGTGGATGTTGTAACAACTTAGCCGTTTTGCGGCTGCGGAAAGGTTGGTCCATATACTTTGGGTATTCGACGGGTAGAAGGAAAATCATTAGAGCTTTACTTGAGAGAAATCGGTTCTAAAGAATCTTTAACATCTGAAGAAGAGGCCGACCTGGCCCGTCGAATAAAGGCGGACGACACCGACGCCCAGGAAGTTCTTGTGGAGGCCAATCTCAGGTTCGTGGTAAGCATCGCCAAGCAGTACGCCAACCAGGGCGTGGCCCTGGAAGACCTTATCAGCGAGGGCAACGTCGGTCTCATCAGGGCTGCCAGGGGCTTCGACGAGAACAGGGGCTGCAGGTTCATCACATACGCCGTATGGTGGATCCGGCAGGCCATCCTTCAAACGCTGGCGGAGAACTCCCGGATCGTACGGCTGCCCCTGAACAGGGTGAACGAACTTTATCGAATGGGCAGGGCCACCCGGGAACTGGGGCATTCCCTGGGCAGGGCACCCTCAGCCGATGAGATAGCAGGTAAGCTGGATGTTCCCAGGAAGAACATCGAGGGCATGCTCTCCATACACAGCACCCATCTCTCCCTGGACAGACCGGTATACGACGGCAGCGACAAGACCTTTCAGGAAATGATGGCATCCGAGGGGGATGACGCCCCTGAGAACGCCGTTGCCGAAGACTCTCTGAAGAGCAGCGTTCAGGAAATGCTCGCCATGCTGGACATGCGGGAAAAGACAATCATCAGCCTGTTCTTCGGTCTCAGCACCAACCGCAGGCACACCCTGGCGGAAATAGGCAGGACCATGGGGATAAGCAGGGAAAGGGTGCGTCAGCTGAAGAACAGGGCAATCGACAAGCTGCAGGAGCTGGCGGATTCCGACAAGGTGCTGATGTACCTCGAGTAAGCCGGTCAGCTGGAGTAGCAGCGGGCTCCGGGACCCGGACCGGCGTGCTCATCTATCCTCTCGGGTGAACGCCCCTTCTCCCCTGCTATCCTGATGAACTCATCGCCGTCCTCGGCCCTGACCGAAACGCACATGCCGCAATCGGTGGAGAGGTTCCTGGGAATGGGCACAAGCCTGCACTGTATGCCATGCTTCCTGGCGGCCCTCTCGGCGGTGAGAACATGGGTCATGGACTTGAAGATCATGTAAAGGTATTCACTCACGGTAGGACCTCACCGCTTCAAGGGTTTTCTCTATTTCTTCCATGGTCGTGAATATTCCCGGACTGAGCCGCACCGTACCTCCGGGAAAGGTACCTATCGTCCTGTGGGCACAGGATGCGCAGTGGAAACCGTGTCTGCAGCATATGTCGTGCTCCACTGCGAGGTAGTGGGCCACCGAGGCGGTACAGCTGTTCTTCAGGGTGAAAGAGACCACCGCTGTCCACCGCTGCCCCCATTCCGGCTTGAAGACCCTGGCGCCGGGTATCTCCATTATCCCCCTGGCCAGGGTTCCGGCGATCTTCATCTTCCTCTCGTACACGGCGTCCAGCCCCAGCTCCCTCAGGTAGCCGACCCCTGCGAGAAGACCCGCCAGCCCCGGTCCGTTCATGGTTCCCGCCTCGAACCTGTCCGGCATGAAATCCGGCTGCCTGGTCTCCTCGGAGAGACTCCCGGTACCCCCCTGGGCCAGGGGTCTCACAGTGGATGTGTCGAAACGGTCGGCGAAGACAAGACCCCCTGTGCCGGGAACTCCAAGAAGCCCCTTGTGACCGGTGAATGCGATGATGTCGGCTCCGGAATCCATTCCCACGGGCACTATCCCGGCACTCTGGGCGGCATCCACCATCAGAACGGTTCCCGCTTCCCTGCATATCCTTGAGATGGCGGGAATGTCCTGGACCGTTCCGGTTACGTTGGAACCGTGGTTGATAACTGCTATCCTGCACCCTGGAACCCTTTTCTCGAAGGCATCGAGATCAAGAACGCCCAGATGGTCGCAGGGGGAGTAGGTTACCTCTATTCCTCTGGTCTTCAGGTCACTCAGCGGCCTGGTGACCGCGTTGTGCTCCATGGTGGTGGTTATCACCCTGTCCCCGGGGTCGGTAATGCCGTGGAGTACGGTGTTTATCCCCTNNCATTGTGTGTGAAAACGACGTTCATGGGGTTGTCGGAACCGAAGAACTCCGCTATGGCCTCCCTGCAGTCCAGCACTACACCCATGGCCTCCAGGGCGGCGGTGCAGTTGCCCCTTGCGGGGCTGGCGCCCACATTCCTTATGTAGCCTGATACGGCTTCGACCACCGAATCGGGCTTTGGCCAGGAAGTGGAGGCATTGTCGAGGTATATCACGGAGTTCCTTTCTTTCGCAGTGGAATATAGGGGAAAGGAGCCGCCGCTGGAAGCTATTTCCCCAGTAATTCCAGGAGACATCCGACAAGGAAGCGGTACTGCTCAGGGGAGTTATAGAGCTGGGCCGATACCCTTATCAGCCGTCTGGTCCTTCCCTGTATCTCCGTTACGGGAACCACTATTCCGTAATCGCTCCTCAGGCGGGCCTGGAGGGGATCCATCCACTGAATGTCCCGGGGACCGGCAGGATTCGCCGAGGGAAGCTCCACCGACGCCATCGAACCCACCATGGAGTCGGGGCAAGGCGGTGCAACATCCAGTGCTTCGCAGAGCATATCCCGGGCCTCCAGGGCGAGGCTCCGATTCCGCCTTCGTATCCCTTCCCAGCCGCCCTTCACCAGCGAGGCCATGTGATCCATGGTGAAGGGAATGGAAAGGGCCGGAGTGGGGTCCGGGGTTCCGTTCCATCTGAAGCGCAGCTGGAAATCCGAAAGCCCTGTCTGGAAGTCTTCGGGAAGATGGCTTACCTGAAGCGGAAGGAAACCTTCCTGAAAGTCCGGTCGAACATAAAGAAGAGCGGCTGACCTGGGACTGCAGAGCCACTTGTGACAGTTCCCCGTATAGGCCATACAGCCAAGCCCTTCAAGATGCAGATCGAGCTGCCCGGGGCCGTGTGCGCCGTCGACCAAGGTTTCCACCCCCATGGATCCCAGTAGAGAGATTATTCTCTTCAGCGGCAGGACCATCCCGGTGGAACTGACCACATGGTCCACCAGGGCATAACGGGCTCCGGCTTCCGCCGCTTCCGCGAACGCCTCGATGATCGCCTGTTCACTCATGGGCCAGGGCAGTGCCACCTTGCGCACCCTGAGGCCCTTCCTCATGGCAAGGACCTGCAGCGCGTTGGCTGAGGAGAAGTATTCCTGATCGGTCACCAGCAGGGTGTCACCGGTCTTTACTGGCAGGTTGGCCAGAATGGTGTTCACCGCAGTGGTGGCGTTCTCCACAATGATAATGGAACCGGACTGGGCGCCGGTGAACGACTCCAGACGGTGGAGCACCTCTTCCAGAAGGGGCTGATAATCCTGAAGAAGGAAATCCATTGGATTTCGTTCGATCCCTGCCAGCAGCTCCTTCCTGAAATCCATCACGGCCAGTGGACAGGCTCCGAAGGAGCCGTGGTTCAGAAAAACGATCTCCTCATCGAGGCACCAGCCGGATGAAAGGACTCCTGGTGCGGGCAGCTCCCTATGAACACTCACAGGTGAGGCTGGCTTCCTTGAGTATGTGGCCCTTCATTGAGGCCATGAGTCTCTCGGCGTTGGCGGCGGGATCCGAGAGGCCAAGCCTGCTGTCCAGGGCATAGAGGGTTAGTGTGAGGCTCATGCCCTCTTTCCTGCCTTCGGGACCTGTCCAGCCCGTATCCCCGAAATCGTTGACCCCCTGAATAATGCCGTCGGAGAGCTTCCCTTCGGAGGGCTGCTTTCCGTAGATTGTCTTCAGGGTGTTGGGAATGTTCCACATGACCCAGTGAACATTGCCGGCGGATGACCTGCAGATAAGGGCCAGGGAAACGGTTCCCTCCGGCTCGCCGTCCCACCCGAATGGCGGTGAGGCGTTGAGACCCGCGCCACAGTACCATGCCGGAAGATGATCCCCCTGGCAGAACGCGCTGCTGCAAAGCTTGAACTCCATCATGCACCTCTTTCGGTTCTTTTTCAGCAACATATTCCATTATTGGCGTTGCCGCAACTAAATGCCGTGATAACAGCGATCCGCGTCTCCGCATGGGGCCCATGGCTCGACCCTTGCCAATACGTCCATGATGGAAGGGTCCAGAGCAAGGATCGCCTCTTCCACCTTCTTCCCTGTGAGGAAGGCTCTCTCTATCTGTATCTTTCCTTCCACCTGAACATGCAGGTCAACAAAAACACCGCCTGCCTGCATCCTGGCCCTGAGCCTGTGAACACTGGTGACCCCATCTGTTGCAAGCGCCGCGTCCCTTATTCTCTCCACCAGCTCCGACGAAGGAGAGGTATTAACCAGCTGGGCAACACAGGGCTTCAGGACCCCGATGCCCGAGATTACCACGAAAACGGATACTACGGCTCCAGCGACACCGTCAATGAAGGCCAGGTCCGGTGAAAGCGCAGACATGGCCAGTGCCGCGAGAACAGGAATGGAACTCAGCGCATCGCTCCTGTTATGCTTCGCATTAGCCGCCAGCGCAGCTGATCTCGTTTCCCTGCTCTTCCGAATCGTCCAGCGGTAGAGTATCTCCTTGAACACCACTGACACAACTGCAGCAGCAATTGCCGTGGCTCCCGGAGCAACGGCGTTTCCAGCCTCACCCAGTGATTTCAGGGAGTCGTAACCGATGCCGGCGCCTGCGGCCACCAGCATTAATCCTGTGAACATTGCCACGGCGGTCTCTATGCCGCTGTGCCCCATGGGGTGGGTATCGTCAGCCGGACGGCTCCAGAACCTGGAGCCTATGACTATTGCCAGGTCGGTGGAGAGGTCGGAAAGACTGTGAACTGCGTCGGCGGTGAGGGCCCTGCTTCCGTAAATTATTCCGGCGGCTCCCTTCAGGAGCACCAGTAAGCTGTTGACGGAAAGTGAAACGAGTCCGACTCTCCTAACGGAGTGATCCCTTTCCAGCTGCCCGGACGATGTATTCACAATAGAACCTCACACAGTTCGTATAGTCTTCCTCTGAAATGCTTTCGTCCGGGGAATGGAGAACCGACAGTCCCGCCGCTCCCAGTCTCACCGGCATGAACCTGTACACATTCCGGGCCAGCGTGCCGTACCGCCTTGAATCTGTGGCGGCGGGGAACACCCCTGTGACCAGATGTATGGAACTGCCCAGTACGGCTTTCACAGCCGAAGTCAGGCACATGAAATCGTCGTTCTTATCCGAGGAGACCCTGGAAGGTTCGGAAAGGCTGGGTCCCCGGAGGAGCTCAACTCCTACTCCCAGTGGTTCCAGAAGGTTCCGGATATGCTGGTCTATCCCGTCAACTGAACTGCCCGGTGCGGGTCTGGTATTCACCAGGGCACAGGCCGAACCGGGAAGAACGTTCTCCTTCTCCCCGCCGGAGATGATCGTGGGAGCGAAAGTGGTATCCGCCGGATCATCGGTGTTCTCGTTCTCCAGTATGGCAATTGCCCTGGAAAGAGTGCCGATGGCGGTACTTTTCGGAGGGACCGACGAGTGGCCCTGCCTCCCGAAGGCGGTGATACGGAAAGTTGCGTAACCCTTTTCCGCAAGACCCACCACAGCGGTCTCGCTTTCCCGGGTTCCATAGATGTATCCCCCCTCGTCGAGAACGCTGGAGAGAACCACTCCTGAACCGGTCAGGTATTCGGTGATGGCTCCGGCTCCCCTGGCTCCACCCACTTCCTCATCGTGCCCGAAGGCGAAGCAGACGGTCCTTGCCGGCTGAAAACCGCCGGAGAGAAGAAGGCTTGCGGCCTCTAGCATGCCGGCGTAGCCGCACTTGTAGTCCACAGCGCCCCTTCCCCATATCCTTCCCCCCTCGACCTTTCCGGCGAAGGGGTCAAAGGACCACCCCTCCCCTGGCGGTACCACATCCTGGTGGGCAGTGAGCATGAGCGGTTCGCTGGACTCAGAGAGACCCCGCCAGCGGAGCAGAAGGGAGGCCTCCCTGAAAACAATGACCTCCAGGGTATTGAAAACGGAGGGCCAGGCTCTCCTTGAAAACTCCTGAAGCTCGAGAAAGGGTTTCAGGGAAAAGTCGCCCGGCGAAGAGACCGTTGGAAAGCGAATGGTTCCTGCGAACCTCTCCGCCGGGGAAAGACTACTCGGTGACATTGACCCACTTGATGTGGAATCCTGAGTATCCCAGCGTATCGGTGTAGACCTGTACCGACTCGGTTATGGCGACCGCTTCGAGAAGGGTAGAAGTGCCAGGGAAGAGCAGTGTGATGTGAACGGGTCTTCCATCGGTATTCCTTCTGGAAATTGCCCTTTCCGCCTGCCCGAGAAGCCTGGTGAAAAGCCTTGAATCAAAGCCGTAGCCACCTGCGGGTTCGACGATGTCCGTGTTGTACTCCTCAACGATGAAGCGCAGCCAGTCATCTGTAAAGAGTATCTTGAGATCCACCGGCTGGACCACCGTGGAATCCTGTTCCGGAGAGGGTACGGGCTTCAGGACCGGGACCGATGCATATGCAGTCTCGGTGGAGTCAAGCCATGCGTAGAGCGAATCGCTGGAGAGATACCTGAAATCGGAGCCGTTGAGCTTCTGCTGCATGTAGTTCACCACAGGCTGGATGGAAAGCGATCCCGAAGCCAGGAAGGAGACTCCGGTCCCCTCCGGAATAAGGGCCAGGTCGACGTTGGTCCTGGGAGCCGCTGAGGTGCCTTCATCGTTGAAGACGTATACGATATCGGTGCCAAGCCTTATGGGAAGGGAATCCAGGGGAACCTCCTCCTCGATTGCGGCGAGTTCCTCGAGGTCGATCTCCGGCTCGTACACGGATCTCTCGAAGCTGCTTAGGATGAAAACAGCTCCAGCTAACCCCACCAGGAAAATCAGAAGACCCAGCAGCCCGGGGTGATGCTTCTTCCTGGGAACGAGTTCGGGCGGCGTTTCGCCCCGATGCTCACGGGAGCCGTTCATGGGCTTCTGAAGGGCGGAACGAAGCTCCCTGAGGGGCAGGTTCTGGTCGTCCAGTCTGAAACCGCAGTTGTCGCACTTCCCAGTACTCCTGCCTGGGTTTTCGTGACCGCAGCTCCTACAGCGCATCGGTTACCTCCTCTGAACCCCCGGATACCGCCGTGGTATCGGCCTGTTCCGAGGGAACGTAGAACTCCTGGAAGAACTCATTATCAACGTAGGGATGATAAACAGCTTCAAGGCTGTCTACAAGCCCCCCGATGATCTCTATCTCCAGGCGTTCCTCCGCCTCGGCCGCCACCCTGTCGCGTATCTCGGAAAACTCCGGGGAACGCTGCGGCTCGACGGAAACCAGGCGGAACCAGAGAGATGTGGTGTCGGTAAGGGAGATGATCGCCTCCCCGCCCTGCTCGAGCCCGAAAAGGGTGTCCCTGTCGCCTTCCGGTATCATCATCTCCGTCATGGGAACGGTAAGGTATGTCTCACCTTCAGCGAGGATGGGAGGGAATGTCTCGAACCGGTCAGTCATGGTCATCATGTCACCGCCGGAGTCCATAACCGACCCGGCCTCGGCAACTGCAGCGGAGTTCTGCAGGAAAAGCACGTTGAAGACCCTCTTCTCCGGAACCGGCATTGTCTCCCTGAGTTCGTCGTAGATCTGGGCAAGGAAAACGGAGTCGGGCTGGATGCGTGGCTGGATGATGTTCTCATAATACGCGTCCAGAAGCGTTTCAAGCTCCTTCACCCTGAGCTGCCTCGCCGTGGCCTCCACTGTATCCAGGCACAGGGAGAGGGCCATTTCCATCTCTATGTCGAAAAGGGCAAGCCTCTCGGCGTACTCCGCCAGCCAGAGAGGGTCGGCGGTGCTCCTGGGGAAGTGGGCGGGAAGACCAAGGATGTTCCTGGAGACCATGTAGATGTCCCTGTTACCTCCGGTCCACTCAACCGCCGGCATTTGCTGCTCTGCTTCGGTGAAAGGTTCGAAACCGGCGCCGTTGCCCCTTGAGGCCATGAGTTCCATGGCTTCCATGCTGACGGCGACCTGGAAGGCTGTCTTCAGGCTGTCTTCCACGAACTGCTTTCTGATCTCCCGCTGTCTCGAGAGAAGCATTCTGGCTATGCTCTGGGAATCCTCCTGGAAGGGGCCGGGCTGATAGGTCCAGACCGAGTCTATCCGGAGTATCCTCAGACCCATTGGAACGGGGAACGGCCCGATAACGCTGCCTTCCACCGGTTCACTGAGATGGTCAAGGTCTATGACATTGGCGTAGAGTCTGTCGGGAATGTCGATCCGACCTCCCGTGGTCCTTGTGATGTCGTCGATGCCGTGCACGGAGGCAAGACGGGATAGATCCGCCCCGGAAGCCACCAGGTTGGCAATGCTGTCCATGAGAAGCGTGTCCCTGAGTGAAAGGGCCGTATAGGAAACACCGGTTCCCAGGTTCTCCCAGAATGATCTAACCGCTTCCGTATCGGATGGGACCTGATCCAGTTCATGGGAAAGCCATGCTCCCTGGAGGATCTCCCTCCTCCGCTCATGAACCAGCCTCTGAACCTCCCTGTCTTCATGGAGCCCCAGATCCCTTGCGTGGGCCAGGAAAAGCTCCCTGGCAAGTATGTTGTCCCTGAGCACGTCGACCGCGATGGAGTCCCCCCTGTATCTCTCGAAGGTCTCCGCCACTTCATCCGCCAGCACGGAACTGCCGTTAACCGTTATCACCGCCCCCGGTTCACCCGGCGCAGGATCGCCGCCGCAGGACAGGACAAGCAGGACAATGGCCGTAAGCAGAAGGTATGCAGTGTTCCTCATGGGATTTCTCCGTTCCGTCAGTCAGTGTTTTACTTGTGTTCCTGAGAGCATTATTTTTACGGTCTCGAAGAGGAATGTCAACTGCCAGCGCGAAGGAGAAAGAGTGATACCGGTTCTAGCAATGCTTGTTCTCTCCCCGGGTCTGCCGGAGCTGCCCGCTTCATGGGAGCTGGGGGTGTTCGCCCTGGATGCGGGAACCAGAGAGGTCCTGATCGACATCAACGGAACCGTTCCCTTCAGGCCTGCCAGCACGGTAAAGGCAGTAACAACCCTTGCCGCCCTCGAGCACCTGGGCCCCGCCTATCTCTACAACACCTCCATAGCGGCGGATACCTCCTCGGGAAGCCTCTACCTCATTGGTTCCGGCGCTCCTCTCCTTTCCGCGGAGGACGTCACCAGAACCGCCATCGAAACAGCGGCTGCCCTGCCCTTCCGAAACGGCTGGAACCTCTTCCTCGACCCATCGGCCATTGCTTCGGAGACTCACCTGCCCGGGTGGGACGAGAGCGACTGGGACAGGACCTACTGCCCCCCTGTGGAACCCTTGTGCATTGGCGACAATGTGCTTGAAATAGTGGTATCCGCCGTGGATGGGCCGCTGAGGGTCTACACCTATCCTCCTCTGCCCTCACTGGTGGTGAACACTGGCCAGCTCAGGACGGGATCCTCGACCTCCATAACCGCGACGGGCNNNNGGCAACTGGGAGACCGGTTCCCCGGAGCTGACGCTTTCCGGCACCATCGAGGCGGGAACCCGGGAGATCATCTACAAGCCCTTCGCAGGGGCTCCCCTGGAACTGGCCCTCTACCTCGAGGGGGAGCTGAACCAGTATGGCGTTCCCGCCGTTTTCGAGGGTGTACGCCCGGAGGAGGGCGGGGCATCCGTGCCCGGAGTCACCTCCACCATGTACTCCGACCCGCTGTGGGTAATTCTCGGAACGATGAACAAATGGAGCAGGAATATGGTGGCGGAGCAGGTGCTGAGGACTGTGGCCTTCCACGTCACCGGAGAGCCCGGTTCCACCAGGGCCGGCTGCGACGTGTCGGGAGCCCTTCTGGACAGCATCTGCCCGGGCATTCAGGGCTGGCAGCTGGCGGATGGATCGGGCCTGTCAAGGCTTAACATGCTTGCCCCGGAACAGCTGGCAAGGGTTTTCCTCGAAGGCTGGTCCTCACTCTCATACGGACCGGAATTCATGGCTTCTTTCCCCGCCAGCGGAACCGACGGCACACTGGCAGCCAGGATGAATGGCATCCCACCGGGAGCTTTCCGGGGAAAGACCGGTTCCCTTAACGATACCTGCACCATAGCAGGCATCCTGACCACTGAAAACGGGCGGAAGGTTGCCCTTGCGGTGTTCATTCAGATGCCCAGGGGACACATCTGGAGGGCCAGATCGTGGCAGGACGGTTACATAGAGCAGCTGTACAGGAGCCTTTAGCCCTTAGCCCTCTCCATGTACTCCCTTGTCCTGGTGTCCACCCTGATCCTCTCGCCCTCCTCGACGAACAGTGGAACCTGGACCACAACGCCGGTCTCCAGGGTGGCCGGCTTGGTTCCGCCGGTGGCGGTATCGCCCTTAAGCCCGGGATCCGACTTCGTTATAAGCAGCTCCACGAAATTAGGGGCTTCCACCATGATCGGTTTGCTGCCCACGAAGAGAACGTCCAGTTCGGTGTTGTCGGTGAGGAAATCGGCGGCATCTCCCACCAGATGAGCGGGAAGGTCGATCTGCTCGTAGGTGTTGGGATCCATTACCGTGTACATGTCATCGGTGTGGTAGAGCAGCTGGTAGACCCTTCTTTCCAGACGGATCTCGGTCACCTTCTCGCCGGCTCTCCAGGTCTTCTCAAGAACCTTGCCCTGAAGGACGTCCTTCAGTTTGGACCTGACGAATGCGGCACCCTTTCCAGGGTTCACGTGCTGGAATTCGAGTATGGAGTAGTACTTCCCGTCGATGTCCAGTACCATTCCCCTTCTGAAGTCGTTAGATGTGGCCATTGGCTACCTCCGAAGCAGTTCCATGATTATTTCCATCGCGGAAAGATAGCCCCTGGTCCCGGCGCCGGATATGACCACATCCGCTCCCATGGCGGTGAGCATCCTGTGCCTGAAGGGTTCCCTCCTGTGGATCTGTGATATGTGTACCTCTATGACAGGGCCCTGGAAGGCCCGCATCGCGTCCATTACGGCAACTGATGTGTGGGAGAAGGCGCCGGGATTGATGATTAGCCCCTCTGACACCCCGGATGCCGTGCTTATCGCCTCTGTGAGCCCTCCCTGGGTCTCATGCCGGGAGAACTCTACTTTGCATCCCAGTTTCCCGCCGAACTCCCTGAGCGATTCCTCCAGCTCGAAGGCGGTGACATCGCCGTAGACCTCCGGCTCCCGATGGCCCAGAGAACCCAGGTTGGGTCCGTTCAATACCGTTNNATCGTGATCATTTGTCGTAGGATGAAAGCCCCAGCTCTTCGCATTCTTCCGGGGTGAACAGGTCGAACAGGCTCCTGGGAGCACGGCTGCTGTTCTCCCTTATCGGCGCTGCATCTTCAGGAGCGTCGGCGCTTCCTTCGCGGGACTCTCCCGGGACACCTGACTGCTGGGCTGCCAGGATAGAGGCCATCCTGCCGGTCTCCGGATAATCCACATCCTGCCCGGTGAGCCTGGCCTCCCTTCTGGCCTCTTCCTTCTTCTTCCTGCCCTTTTCAAGCATTTCCTCTATCTCGGGATCGCCGGGGTACTCGAAAAGGTATTCCTCGCAGAGCTCGATGGAACGGTTCCAGTTCTCCCTCTCGAAGTGGAGCTCGGCCAGGCTCTTGATGGCGATGAGATTCAGAGGATCGATGGAGATCACCTTCTCGAACACCTTCATAGCGTCGTCGAAGAGACGCTGATCCAGGGCGCAGCGCCCGAAGACCACGTTCACCGATATGTTTTCGGGCCAGTCTTCAAGACCCTTCCGGGAAACATCCAGGGCCTCTTCGCTTCTCCCGGACCTGCGAAGCTTACCGGCCAGCCGAACACAGACAGCAGGAGAAGGATCCGAGAGCCACTCCTGATATAGTTCCTGTATTTCGTTTTCGCCGTTGGGCATTGTTACTCCTTAACGAAGGTATCCATAATTATCCAGCCTTCGCGAAGGTAAGGTTCCTTCGCGTGGCCCGGATTGTATACTTCCAGGTCGAGAATATACCACTCGTCACCGGCATCGAGCACCCTGCTTGTGAAGGAGCCTGCGTTAAGATACTCCGGGTTGCGCCACACACCAGTGAGCTGTATGCCCGAAAGACCCCCTGAAGTCACTGGNNTTCAAATGTTGTCCTGGCCCTGTCCACCGAGTCCTCCGAAGCGTCGAAGAACCAGGTCCTGGCCATGGCCTCCCTGGCCAGCATTGCGTTCTCCGGGGTGAGCTCCGTCTGTGAGAAACCGTGGATGACATTTATGCTGAGTAGGAGCATGCACTCCTCGTCGGGCTGCCGCTGGTACTGAACGAATCCGTCTTCAGCGGTCCACTTCCTCGTTTCATAGGATTTGGGAACATCCAAGGAGAAACCCAGGGACCTGAGGCTGTCGATCCGCGCCTGAGAGGTCATGGAGGTGCTCACGAAGCTCCTGTAGAGATATGCGTGCATCTGCTGGTCATAGGCTTCCTCTATGACAGCGGGAAGCTCTTCGGGGATCCCGCCGCCGTTCACCACCACGGCGAAAACATGCTGGTTCAGGGCCCAGATGTCCCTGCCGGAGTAGATGCCTCTGGATGTTTCCTCAAGGTCTCCGGGGATCTGCCCCTGGTCTTCCGGCGAAAGGAGCATAAGCACTATTCGCCTTTCCCTGAGAGTTCCAGTGAACTCCTGAAGATCGGCGTAGGAAAAACTGAGTACCTGTTCAGGATCCACCGTCTCAACAACGAGATGCAGATCCTCCAGACCCCCTTCGTCAATGAACCCGGCCAGCTCAGGACTGTACGCCACCATCACCCCGTTAAGGGGGCCGATGGATTCCTGCCTGCACGAGAGGAGGAAAAGGAATGACATCAATAGAAGGGCCTTTCTCACTTCTTCCCCTTTCTGGAGAAGAGAGGTTTCACCAGTCTGATCAGACCAACTGCCGCGGGGAGGTAGCTTACCGCTCCACCTATCACCGCCGGTGTGCCGCCTGCATTGACCCTTCTGGTAAGTACCCTTACCTCAGCGGCGGTCTGTCCCACCTCCTGACCGGTCTTCTCCATTTCCCTGAGGGTATCCGACATCACAGGGGTCAGCTCGGCCAGGTCACCCTGCACGCGGTTCAGGGTTGCCTCCAGTGTTTCCAGGGTCTTCCTGAGCCTTATGAAGAAACCCGCCGCCAGCCCCAGGGCGCCC
>NPID01001159.1_pt5 | contig 22641 bp, 17 predicted proteins | sample 8637491 | NCBI WGS metagenome assembly NPID01 (sample SAMN07420843, study PRJNA396082) | bioreactor metagenome | isolation source: sample BA6 brine-fed electro-methanogenic bioreactor BA | place: Japan: Kochi | collected 2016-06-14 | reverse complement strand
TACCGGATGCCAGATACCGGATACCGGATTCCAGAAACCGGATTCCAGTGACCAGAAACCAGAAGCCAGAAACCAGTAACCAGAAACCAGTAACCAGAAACTAGTAACCAGTAACCAGAAGCCAGAAGTTCCGGGTTCCCCACCCCATGCTTTATGGTGAGAAAAAATATTAGCTTATCTTCGCATATCAAACAAAACCTTCTTATTATCCAAAAGCAATTTCTGTAATGAAAACCAATCTTATTTCTTGCTGGGCAATGGTGCTTGGCATTTCTTTTGCCCTTTCGGCTTTTGCCCAGGGCTCTGCCACCAAAACCCTGAATCCTGCGCCATCGGCTGCGCCGGAATTTGTTAAACCGGATCCGGCTACGGATGCTACGCTTACCAGCATCGATTTTGAGGCGGAAACTTCCTGGACCTTCAACTTCACCCCCTGGACGGTGGTGGATAACGACGGGCTGCCCACCTACGGCATGACGGGCTATACCTGGCCCAACTCCGGCGATCCCCAGGCCTATATCGTATTCGAACCGGCCACCACCGACCCGCCCATCACCGACGATCCTGAGATCCTGCCCCACGGGGGCGATAAGTTCGGGGCCTGCATGGCGGCCGTACCCGACGGCGGACAGGGCAACAACGACTGGTTTATCTCCGGACAGGTGGCCATCACCGACCCAGGTGCTTCTTTCAGTTTCTACGCCAAATCATATACCGACCAGTATGGGCTGGAAAAATTCAAGGTGGGTGTGTCCACCACAGGAAATTCTCCTTCCGATTTTACCATCATCAGCGGGTCTTCGCCCATTGAGGCGCCGGTGGCCTGGACCCAGTACAGCTACGGCCTTTCGTCTTATGTCGGACAATCCATATACGTGGCCATACAATGCGTTTCCTACGATGCTTTCATCTTCATGATCGACGATCTGGAGATCGATCCCGACGGGGGCGGGGGCGGAGGTAATCCCACCTGCGACGATTTCGATAACCTCAGCGTGGGCGACTACGTGGCCGTGGAACTTTCCGACTGGACCACCTGGAGCGGCAGCCCGGGCTCTTCCGAAGATGCCCAGGTCACCGATGCCACGGCCAGCACCAGCCCGAACTCCTTTGCCGTGGAGGGCAGCACCGACCTGGTGAAACTCTTCAGCGGCAGCACCCTCAGCAGCGGCGAATATTCCTTCACAACGGAGATCAACGTGGCCTCAGGATATTGCGGCTACTTTAACCTGCAAAAAGATGTATCGGCCGGCGTGGAATGGGGCTTCGAGGTACAATTCGATGCCGACGGCACCGCCACGGTGAATGCCGGGGCAAGCTCGGCCGCCACTTTTACCTATACCCAGGATGCCTGGCACAGCAATGAGCTCATTATCGACCTGGATGCCAACTGGGCCGAATACTGGTTCGACGGCAGCCTTATCGTCGACTGGCAATGGTCGCTGGGCGCTAACGGAACACCGGGTGCCACTACCCTGGGCGGCGCCAACTTCTATGCCTGGGCGTCAACCGGGAATTCACCCCTGGCCTATTTCGACGATGTCTGCTTCGACGATATCACGGTCTTTGAACCGGATATCTTCGTTAATCCCGACGCCCTCACCATCAGCCTGGGCGGCACCACCAAGGGCAATGCCAAAAAACCCGATCATTCCAATTGGGAAAACCAGGAACTTACTGGCGATTACCTGCCCGGGAAGATCATTATCCGCCTTCGCGACGATGTGGAGGTAGATACCGATAATGCCCTCACCGGCAGCCCGGCCGTGAATGCCCTTAACCAGAAATTCCATGTGAAAAGCATGGCGCCGGTGTTCATGAACAATGATAAGAACACCGAGCTCAAGAAGAAATTCGGCCTTCCCTACATTTACGAACTGCATTATTCGGGCGCGGCCGATATCCTGGAACTGCTCAAAGCCTATTCGGCCCTGGAGGAAGTGCTTTATGCCGAACCGGATTATATTTACCGGACCTGTGCCATCCCGCCCGATCCCATGTACCCCGACCAATGGGGCATGAACAATACGGGCCAGGCCATCCCATACGGGGGAGGGGGCACCGTGGGAACACCGGGGGCCGATATCAATGCCGAGCTGGCCTGGGACATACAAACCGGCAGCAGCAGCATCATAGTTTCGGTGATCGATGAAGGCGTGGATCTCAGCCATCCTGAATTTAGCGGGCGCCTGCTCCCGGGCTACGACTTTTACGATAATGATCCCGATCCGAGCCCGGAAGGCGACGGGGCCCATGGTACAGCCTGTGCCGGAATTGTGGGTGCCGCCAGCGACGGTGTGGGCGTGGTCGGGGTGACCTGGAACGTGACCATTCTTCCCGTCAGGGTTCTTGGCCCCGGCGGGGGAAGCAATACCCAGGTGTCGAACGGGATTACCTTTTCGGCCGATGAAGGCGCCGATGTGCTCAGCATGAGCCTGGGCGGTACCAGCTATTCCAGCACCATGGAGGCCGCGGTCGATTATGCCTTTGCCACGGATGCCATTATTTTGAGCGCCGCCGGCAACGACAATGTAAACAACAGCACAACGCCCCACTACCCGGCCGAATATGCCAACAGCATCTCGGTAGGGGCCCTCAGTCCGTGCAACGACCGCAAAAGCCCGTCCACCTGCGACGGGGAATCCTGGTGGGGCAGCAACTACGGTGGCAGCCTTGATTTCATGGCGCCCGGCGTCAGGATCTTCACCACCGACATCAGTGGTTCGGCAGGCTATTCGAGCACGAACTATACCTCTACCTTTAACGGTACTTCTTCGGCCTGCCCGAGTGCGGCCGGTGTGGCGGCCCTGATCCGCTCCGAAAATCCCGGCCTCAGCAACCAGCAGGTCTGGGATATCATGCAGAACACCTGCGTGGATCTCGAAAGTCCGGGATACGATACCGAAACCGGCTACGGCAGGCTGGATGCCTACCAGGCGCTGCTTTCGGCCGGCGGAACACCCACCACCAATGTGTTCAACATCATGAACGTGGGCAACAGCACCCTTACGGTGACCAGCATCACCGACGACAAGAACTGGCTGTCGACCTCCGGCTATTCCACCCCGCCCTTCGACCTTTCGCCGGGCAGCGGGCAGGACATCACCGTGGATGTCGACTGGGGGTTGCTGGGGCCTGTTCAGCAAACCGGAACCATTACCGTGGCTTCGAACGATCCGGACGAACCCGCTTCACTCATCCTGGTTACGGCCATCCCGGGACCGGCCCCCGACCTGATCGTGGAGAATGCCGCCCTGGATCCCGCAACGGTGAACGCCGGTGAATCGACCTCCGCCACCTGCGATGTGGTGAACGACGGCGATAGCCTGGCGGATGCCAGCACCCTGAAATATTACCTCTCGGAAGATACACAATGGGACGATGCCGATACCTACCTGGCCTCCGATGCCGTGGGCAGCCTGGCCATAGGCGGCAGCAGTCCCCAGATCGAAGAACTCGACATCCCGCCAGGAACGGCCGCGGGGGATTATTATATCCTCTTCTTCGCCGATGCCGACAGCGTGGTGACCGAATCGGATGAAGACAATAATGTGGGCTATGCCGCCCTGACGGTAACGGCACAGCCCCTGCCCGACCTCACCCTGCTTTCTCCGGTGATCACGCCGAATTCGACCGTGGCAGGCTCGACCATCAATGCCTCCGGAAATGTGGAAAACATCGGGGAAGCAACCGCCGGGGCCAGCACCCTGAAGTATTATCTTTCGGAAGATGATCTGTACGATGCGGGGGATATATTCCTTAATGAGAGCACCGTGGGCAGTATTCCCGCAGGGGATTTTGAAGCCGTGAACCAGGGCCTGCTCATTCCCCCGGGAACAGCGGTCGGAGATTATTATATCCTTCTCTTCGCCGATGCCGACAGCGTGGTGAACGAATCGGACGAGGGCAATAATATGAATTATGCCAGCCTGGAGATTAGCTCAACACCTCCCTACCTGCTTGTGGATCCTTCGATAAAGAACGTTTCGGCAACGCAGGGCTATTTCGAGGCCAGCGTTTCCTCCAATGTGATGTGGAACGTGATCGAGTCCTGCGACTGGCTGTATTGCGACCCGGTTTCGGGACAGAACAGCGATGTTTTTGCCGTGATCTACCAGGAAAATACCACGGGGGCCATCCGTTCCTATACCATTGAGGTGAGCGGCGAGGGACAGTCGGATAACCTTACGGTGATCCAGGACTATACCATCTCCCTGGAAGAACATGCCTTTTCCGAAAGCCTCAAGGTGTATCCCAATCCCTTCACCAAACAATTGGTGGTGGAATATGCCCTTGCCGAGCAGGAAGAAGTGCTTATCCGCATCTTCGATCCCCTGGGCAATATCGTGTATTCGGTTAGTCAGACCCAGACCTCCGGGGAGCATATCCTTCGCTGGAATGCCAGTGGCTTGCCCGCCGGAATTTACTACTACAGCATCAGTGCCGGTGAGCATATTGCCCGCGGCAAGGTGGTGAAAAACTAAGGCGGCCGCTCTGTCTTGATGGGGGGGATGGAGGATTGGAGAGTCCATGGGCGTGCCCCGATTTATCGGGATGGTTACCGGATTCCAGATACCGGATTCCAGATACCGGATTCCAGAAACCGGATTCCAGATACCGGATACCAGATACCGGATACCAGATACCGGATTCCAGATACCGGAAGCCGGGTTATGAGCTCAAAGTTCAGCGTATACCACCTCTCCCCCTGGCCCCCTCTCCTGAAGGAGAGGGGGAAAAGGGGGGCGGGGGGTTAAGGGGGTGAGGTGCTAGTTCACGGGTACCGGGTACCAGATACCAGGTTCCGGATTCCAGAAACCGGATTCCAGAAACCAGTAACCAGAAACTAGTAACCAGTAACCAGAAACCGGGAGTTCAGAGTTCCCCTCCTACCTGATCATCCGCTGCATGATCGTATCCCGGAGGGAATGGGGGAGAAGGCGGGCGATGCGCAGCAAAGGGTTGTTATTCACGTGATAGTAGCGGCAGGGCTTTTTCTTCGACAGGGCCCTGATCACGACATCCGCCACTTTTTCGGGCTTGGCGATACGGCGGACCTGTTTCGGGGCCTGTTCTGCGAAGCGATTCAGATGGTGTTTGAAGGGGCCTTCGCCAATGCGTTTTTTGTATTGGTAGAGGTCGTCGAGGAAAGGAGTGGCGATGGCTCCCGGCCGGATGATCACCAGTTTTATGTTTTTCAAGGCCAGCTCGTTGCGCATGATCACGCTGAGGGCTTCCAGGGCCGTCTTGCTGGCGGCATAAGGATTGAAGGGGGCGGGTGCCCGTATGCTTTCACTGCTGATGTTTACCACCCTGCCATGTGCCTGATGCAAGTGCGGAAGGAATTCCCGGACACTGTTCACCGCCCCGAAAGTGTTGATGGAAAACATGCGGTCGAGTGAGGCTTTCGGCTCACTGCTCACAGCAAAAAAATCGGAAACGGCGGCATTGTTTACCAGCATGCTGACTTGCAAACCGGCTTCTTCAAGGCTTTTCCGCCCCGCGGCAATGGAATTCTCATCACTGACATCGAGGTGCAGGCAAAACACTTTTTTATCGAAAAGTTCGAAAATCTTTTCCGAAACATCCGCCGCCACGATCATGTGAGTGGGAAAACGCTCCAGGCATTTCTGTACAATGGCCTGCCCCAGCCCCCCGGCGGCACCGGTGATCAATATTGCGTTTTGCATAGAATTCATATTCTGGGAAGATAGTGAAATATTGTGATATTGTTATATTGTGATATTGTTATATTGTTATATTGTTTCAGTGCTTGCCCCGAGAACTCGCGGGTTTTAGTGTTACATGGCTACATGGTTGCCGGATACCAGATACCAGAAGCCGGGAGTTCTGAGTTTTGAGTTCAAAGTTCACCGTATACCACCTCTCCCCCTGGCCCCCTCTCCTTCAGGAGAGGGGGAAAAGGGGGGCGGGGGGTTAAGGGGGTGAGGTGCTAGATATCGGGTTCCGGATACCAGATACCGGATACCAGATACCAGAAACCAGATACCGGGAGTTCTGAGTTCCGATTTCTGAATTCACTTCAAATATCAACTATCAAATATCAGCTATCAGCTATCTCATCCATAATCAACATAAGGTTCTTCGCAAGGAACGGACTGCGGTGCGGGGATCAGCTGTTCTTATACACCACAATGATCTTCTGGCCTTGTTTTTTCAGTTGTTTCCGGCTGGCTTCGAAGTCTTTGGTGAAGCCCAGGGTAAAGCCGCCGCCGCCGGAGCCGCAGAGTTTGAGGGAATAGGTTTCGCTGTCGAGGCCCGATTTCCAGGCGCTCACCACGGTATCGGGGATCATGGGCCGCAAATGTTGGTACTGGAAGTCGGAAAGTTCGTGAAGCGCTGTGAAAAAAGCGTCGGTCCTGCCGCCAAGCAGGGAATGGATGCAGAGGTCGTTCAGGGGGATGAGCCTGTCTTTTATCAGGCTGTCGAAGGCGGGGTTCTGGCATTTCTCAAAAAAGAGGTTTACCAGGGGCTGGGTGATGCCCGGCTTGCCGGTGTCGATCAGGAAAATGGCGCCATCCAGCGGAAACTTATTCCGGGGGATGCCTACCACCTGTATGCCCGATTTGCCATTGATGAGCAGGGGATATTTCAGGTAGCAATTCAGTGGATCGATGCCGCTGCTGATACCATGGAAATAGCTTTCCATCTGCGCGAAGATGGCTTTGAGCTTAGCGACTTCTTCCTGCTTCAGGTTGCGCTGGGAGCGGATCTTGTTTTTCGCGTAGCGATGATAGATCGCCGCACAGAGCGCTCCCGAACTGCCGATACCGAAGCCCTGCGGGATAGTCGATTCGAAAAAAAGGTTTTTGGCGATATCCTTACTGAAATGTTCCAGGTCGAGAATGCAGAGCAGCTCTCCTTTGTCCTGCAATCCTTTCAGGTGTGCATGATACTCCCGCAGCATTTTATTGCTTTCCACGGCAAAGTCGTAGTCGGTGTATCGGTATTTGTTCAGGAAACCAAATTCGCCCTTGAAGTGGGCGTAGGGGATGGTAAGCCCCATGGAATTGCAGATCACGCTATACTCTCCGAAGAGCATGATCTTGGCATAAAATACATCCTGCCTGTTGGTCATTCCCCGCTTCAGCTTTTCTGCGGACCGCTGCCGATATGGTCATCGATCCGGCGATTGGCTTTGCAATATACTAATAATTCCCGATTGATCAGTTCGTGAACGGCTTCCGCTTCGCGGGAAGGATAAATGAGGTGCACATTGGGGCCGGCATCCAGGGTGAAACAGGCCGGTATACCGGTAGCTTCCCTGAATCGGCGTATTTTTTCGATGATCTGCAGGCTCCCGGGCTTCATGAGGATATAGCCGGGATCGGAACTCATCATGAGTCCGTGCAATCCGAGGGCTTCGTTTTCCACGATCCTTACAAAGGCCTCTTCATCCCCGTTTTTTAGTGCCTCCAGGAGGTTGAGCATATTATCGCGTGCATGCTCAAAGCGTTCTGCCGCATAGGGATGGATTTTCATCAGTTCGTGCCCTTTGCTGCTGCTCACGGCCTTGGGGCCCTCATCCACGATGAGGATGCTGTCGCGAAGTTCGCGGAAGTTCTCATGCACGGCGAAGGGCAGGGGCGATGCGTATTCATCGGAACTGCCTTCGAGTTGTTCTGCGCGCCCCCAACTCACGAAGCCCCCGTACACCGAGCGGGAGGCACTGCCCGATCCCAGGCGGGCCAGGAAGGAGGCCTTGCGGAAGAAATCTTTCTCGTCCATCTCTACCCCGCTTAATTCCTGCTCGAGTGAGCAGAGACAAAGCGCCAGGCTGCTCATGGCCGAGGCCGAGGAAGCGATCCCGGCCGAATGCGGGAAGTTGTTTACGGAGTCGATGGCCAGGTCGAGCCCAGGGAGATGGGGCAGGTAAGTTTCGATGGAACGGATATATTTTTCGGTCCGCGCCGTGAAGGCGGCATTATCCTCACCGTTGAAACGCAAGCTCACCTTTCCGCTCCCGTGCTCCCACTTTAAAGCGGTCGTGGTGGTGCATTCGCCCAGCGTAAAGCTGATGCTCGGGTTCGATGGCAACTGCACTCCATGCTTCCCCCAGTATTTTACCAGGGCAATGTTCGACGGAGACTTCCATTGGATTTGACGCATGTTAATTGGCTATTTGCTATGTGCTATTTGCTATATGCTATGTGCTATAGTATATTTTCTATGTGTTATGTGTTATGTGCTATGTGCTATATATTATTAGATACTTGATATTTAATTAGCTCATAACTCGGAACTCGGAACTCGGAACTCGGAACTCGGAACTCGGAACTCGGCACTCGGCACTCGGCACTCGGCACTCCCGGGACCCGGTATCCGGTACCCGGAACCCGGTATCTGGTACCCGGGACCCGGTATCTGGTATCCGGTACCCGGTATCCGGTACCCGATTAGTATCTTACAATCTCTTCCCACCCCAATACCGTATCCAGTCCTTCTTTTTCGAAGTAGTTTTTTATGGCTTCAAATCCTTCTTCGCTGGCGGCGAGGATAAAATCGCCGCCCCAGGCGCCCAGCGACTTCAAACTGCCGGGAAATGAAGGGTATTTTTCCTGAATGCGGGGCTGCATCACGATCTCGGAAAGGATGGCTTCATGCTCTTCCATCAGGGCCATGAAATGGTTTAGTTCTTTGGCCGAGGCGATCTCCCGGCTGATCTCCGTAATGCGGTCCTTCTCCGTTTCGCAAAGGTCGGAGGTGCCGATAAATTTATCAATGCTTTTTTCCGAATCCTGTTTCCTGCCCGAGTACACAAAGGCCAGCTTATCCCTGTATTTCGGACTGAAATTCACCTTCTGGCTCAGGGGGCTGCCCAGGATCTTGCGGTACCAGATAGGCCCTTCGGCGCGGGCACAGGCAATGTCGAACCCACTGCCGCTCTGGGTATTGAAAAAGAGCACAAAGGGATCAATGCCAAACCATCCCGCCAGGTTGTTGATGAGGCTGGAACTGCTGCCCATGCCCCATTCCTGCCTGAATTCCAGCTTGTTCACTACCCTGATGCCGGTGTTTTCATGGAGGATCCCCGGATTTTGCTGATGGGCTTCGCGCAATAGTTTCAGGAGGTATTTTGCGGTATTCTTATTGCTGCTGCGGATGACCCTGAGGTCTTCAAGGTCGAAGGCAGCCTCAAACCAGCATTCATCCTGATAATAACTTTCCCATTCGAGAATGCCTTCCTCATCGGAGGCATGAACCTGCATTTCCTGTCCCAGGCGCGTGGGCACCGCCAGGGCAAGCGCCCCGTGCATGACGAGGTATTCGCCGGTGATCAGTAGTTTTCCGTTGGAGTAATATGTTTCCAAACCCGCTCAGGATTTTTCTTTCCGCATATTGGCCACCAGTTCTTTCACCAGGCTGAACGACACCTTTTTATCCTGGAAATGGGCCACGGCCCTGTCTTTCTCTTGTTTGGTCACACCGATGTGGTTCAGGATATTGTAGAGGTGCATTTTCATGTGCCCAACCTGTATGCCTTTGGTGGTGAGTGATTTCAATGCACTGAAGTTGTTGGCCAGACCCACGGCTGCCGCGATCATCATCAGCTGCTGTGCTCCCGGATTATTGAGCAATTCCAATGAGAACCTTGCCAGGGGGTGGAGAGAGGTCAGTCCGCCAACGGTTCCCATGGCCAGGGGAAGGGTGAGTTCGTAACGGAAGATGTTATCGGTAATGCTCACGTTGGTGAGCGAAGCATATTTCCCTTTCCGCGAAGCATAGGTATGCGCACAGGCCTCAATGGCCCGGAAATCGTTGCCGGTGGCCAGCACCACGGCATCCACACCGTTCATCACGCCTTTATTGTGGGTGGTGGCCCGGTAGGTATCTTTCTGCGCAATGCGGACCGCCCGTTCAAATTTCCGGGCAAATTCCATGGCGCTGAGATTGCGGTCCATCTGCTCAAATTCCGAAATATCGCATTCCACCCAGGTTTTTACCAGGCAATCGGGGGTGTAATTGGAGAGGATGGCCATTACGATCTCGCACTCTTCTTCCTCGCCCTTAAAACGGTCATCTTCTTTCAGGAAGCGTCTGAACTGCTGCCCGAATTCTTCCAGGCAGGAATTGATGAAATTGGCGCCCATACTGTCCACCGTTTCGAAGCTGGCTTTGAGCTGGTAGTAATTATCCAGTTCATCGCTCATGTCGATCAGTTCGATATCGAGGATACCGCCGCCGCGTTCACGCATATTTTTCGTGATGGACCTGGTTTCAGCGATCAGTTTTTCGCGGATCTCCGGCATGGCGGCATGGAGTTTTTCCACATCGCCTTTCCAGTTAAAGTGCACCTGCCCGATCTTGGTGGTGGAGATGACTTCCGCGTGGAAGCCGCCCCGCTCCGACCAGAATTTGGCTGCATTCGATGCCGCGGCCACCACCGAACTTTCTTCGATCACCATGGGCACCAGGTACATGTTCCCGTTGATCACGAAATTGGGGGCAATCCCGTAGGGGAAGAAAAAGTTTGAAATGGTGTTTTCGGCAAATTCATCCAGCCGCTGCTGAATATCTTTGTTCTCATGCCAGAAGGATTTCAACTCCCGGGCCGCTTCCTCCGGATGCTCGAAATAACTGGCTGTAAGATCGACTTTCTGATCCTTGTTGAGCTTCGAAAAACCCTTACGTATCTGCTGCTTTTGCATAACGGGGGCAAAGATACGGATATTTTGGGATGAAGATATTCGGGTGCCGGGTACCAGATACCAGGTCCCGGGTACCAGATACCGGGTGCCGGGTTTTTTAATAGCAAGTATCAAATAATGAATAGCACATAGCACATAACACATAGCACATAGAAAATATACTATAGCACATAGCATATAGCAAACAACACATAGCAAATAGCAAATTTCACGGCGTTTTCTCGATCGTCAGGGTTTTGCCGGATACACACTCCATATAGGAATTCTCCTCCAGGAAGAGATCGCGGATGGTGCCGTAGCTGCTGCCGCTGCACTGGGTCGGGTAATCCTTGCTGGCCGGCAGTTGCGGGATCCTAACATCGGTATTGGCATCGGGATTGCGGTGGTGGGTCCAGTTGTGTTTATTGCTCCAGTCGGCCGAGTGCCCTCTCCATTTAATGTGGTTGGGGGTATGGACCTCCGGGCTGTAGTCGGAATCGCCGGCGGTATTCACAGCCTTGATGCGGTAATAGTATTCCACCCCGTCGGTCAGGCTCCAGGTGTCGCTGTAGGTGGTGGCATTGGCTGCCGGACTGCCGATAATGCTCCAGCTTCCGCCTGCGCCTTCCTTGCGTTCTAAAACGAAATTATCTTCATTGGCCGATTGATCGGTCCACTCCAGGATGATCTGGTTATCGGCCGCGCTCACCACCGAAAGGGGGGCAGGCATGAGGGGTTCAACAGGATATCCCTGCACCCATACCGACCAGGAGCGGGCCGGAAGACTGATATAGATCTGGCTACTGGCATTCACCTGTGCATAGGGGAACTCGGAATTTCCGCAGATATCGCTGAGTTGGCTGCCCACGGCCAGTCCGTTGATCAGTTTTATTTCATGATCCACCTTCAGATCGGTATTCCCGTAGTTAATGGCCACGATCACTTCTTTGCCGCCCACACCTCCGCTGAGCTGGTATATGAGGGCCTTATCGGCCGAACCGGAAATATAACTGCTGCTGTAAGGGGTGGAAAAGCGGTTCAGGTATTCCTGTCCGGTGGCGTTGTAAATATATTTTTTATGGATCCCGATCAGCTGGTCGATCTCTTCTTTCAGGGGATCGATGCCCGTGGGATGATAGGGGTATGTGAGCGCATCATCCGGGTACCCGAAATAATCCGGATAAAATACCGTGGGGATGCCCAGCTTATTATTGGTGAGCAGGTACACATAGCCCAGGATGGGATCGTTTTGCACCAGGGAGGCAAATCCCGAATTATCCCTGAAATCATGGTTGTTCAGGAAGGTAACCACATGAAAGCCCGAGAGCCCTTCTACATCCACCAGGCTGCCCTGGAACACGTTCCGGCTGTCGAAACTGCCGTCGTCGCAGGCCTTGCGGAGGTTTTCGCGTAGCGAGAAGTCAAAGATCCGGGGGTGGATGTCGGTCTTGGTGTCGGCATCCATATAGGAGAGTACATCGTTCACCCACCCGGCCAGCTCGGCAGTATTGGTGCCATACCATTCGCCCACCACCATACCGGGTATGATCGCATCGTCGTGCAGGGCATCGAGCATATCGCCCACAAACTCAGGCGTGAAATGTTTTACGGCATCCATGCGGAAACCGCGGATGTTAACATCGTTCCAGTGCCATTTGGTCCAGTCGATCAAAGCTGTTTTAGTGGAGGCCTGGTATTGATCGTAATCATAGAAGAAATACATCCCGTCCCAGTCGCCGCTCAGCCCGGTGCTGTTGCTCAGGTTTGGCTTAAAATTGCTCCAGTTCATGGCTCCCTGTCCGGAGGGCATGCTGCTGAAGTCGGTCCAGGTCTGGTATTCCATATCGCCGATGATATCCATGCTCCCGGGCCCTGACCAGATGCCGTAGATCCGCATATCGGAATATCCGCTTCCGCGCTTGTCGAAATATATGAAGAGCGTGTCCCCGGCCGGGTCGTAATCGGAGGCCAGGATCTCGAGGTGAAATTCATCCACGGTACATCCCGAGGCATCGATCCAGGCATTCATGTTCCGCCCGAGTTCCACATCATTGTTGCCTTGACTGCAATCGCCGCCCCCGTTGGGTTCGCTTTCGCTCAAATCTGCAAGACCCTGCCAGCCCACAGTATTGGTAGCAAAATAAATGTTGTATTCCCAGTTGTGGAAGTTGGAATGCTGCGAGGCGGAGCTGACTTTGAAATAATAATGTCCGGCTGTATTCATTGAGCTTCCCCCCAGGGGAATGATGCAGCGCATGCGGTCGTATGGAAAGGGCTGGTCACCGTTATTCGCGGCGGTCCAGTCGTAAGCGGCCACATAGGCTTTCAGCCCGGGGTTATTTTCAGGCTTTCCGCCGTCGCGGTGGTTGTAGATCACATCGGCCACCGTATTCACGCCATAGCTATTGAGCGTACTGACGGCCAGGTCGATATCGCTTTCCAGGCCCACTCCCGTGGCTCCCACAGAGGCACTTCCGTAGTCGTAAAGGTCCCGGGGGTCATAGCCATTGCTTCCTGCCCCGAAACTGGCACGGCTCAATGGGGGTGCCCATAGATAGGTAAAACCTGCATTCCCGATGCGTTCGGCTTGCAGCATCAAGGTATCGGCCCACTTGGCCCCGTCAGTACTTTTGGGATAGTCCCAGTACCATCCCTGCATCATGAAATCCTGGGCTTTGAGAATAGAATTGACCGGCAACAAGAGAATTGCTGCCAGGATAGCTTTTTGATAGATCTTCATTTACGTTACTTTCCTTACCACTCTTCTTCTTCCACCACTTCCTCGGGAACCATGTATTCCTTCAGGGAGGCGGCAAAGCTGTCGAGGGCATAGGCCCGGAGCTGTTCAAGATAGAGGGGCCACTGTTCGTTATAGTTCCTGTGTTTGGTGTCGAGCCACTGCTCGCAGGGGTATTTCGATTGCCGTGTGAGGGTGAAATTGTCGAGGGTATAACGATAGCGTCCGTCCTTGCATTCGATCTTGAAATAATACTTCACCACTCCGGCGATCTTTTTCACGTCTTTGTCATAAAAATACACCTCAAACTGGTGTTTGCCTTTTATGAGCCCGGTGGCGGCATCCCGCACCTGGGTGACATAAACCGGTTGTTTGAAATAATGGTGCAGCCATTCGCTGGCGCGATTGAAAAGCTCTTTCTTGGTCCCGCTTTCTTCAACCACTTCCTGGTAGGTGATCAGCTTGGTGTTGGGATCGATGGGATAGAGTTCTTCGGTGCTGACCTCTTCCTCCTGGGCCATTAAAGCCCCGAAAGCAAATATGCTTAAAAATATCAATGCAATTCTTTTCATGTTATCATATATTGAATTCAACATACGTACACAAATTCCGTACCGTAAAGGTACAAAAAAAGAGGCTGCCTTTGCAGACAGCCTCCAAATGGAGTCTTAACAAGATGCTTACATCATTCCGGGCATTCCGCCTCCCATACCACCCGGCATCGGGGGCATGGCCGGTGCATTTTCATCTTTATGTTCGGAGAGCACGCACTCGGTGGTGAGCAGCATACCGGCGATGGAAGCCGCGTTTTCGAGGGCTACCCTGGCCACCTTGGTGGGGTCGATAACACCTGATTTCAGGAGGTTTTCGTACACTTCGGTCCTGGCATTGAAGCCAAAGTCGTCTTTTCCTTCCCTGACTTTTTGTACCACAACGGAGCCTTCCATACCGGCGTTTTCCACGATCTGGCGGAGGGGTTCTTCGAGGGCACGTTTGATGATGGCGATACCGGTTTCTTCATCCTCGTTATCGGCCTTCAGTCCGTTAATGGAATCAATGGCCCTGAGGTAAGCTACACCGCCACCGGGGATGATCCCTTCTTCGATGGCTGCGCGGGTAGCGTTCAGGGCATCTTCGAAACGATCTTTCTTTTCTTTCATTTCCACTTCGCTGGCCGCGCCAACATAGATCACGGCAACACCGCCGGCCAGTTTGGCAAGCCTTTCCTGGAGTTTTTCCTTGTCGTAGTCCGAGGTGGAGGTTTCGATCTGTGACTTGATCATCTTCACCCTGGCATCGATAGCTTCTTTTTCGCCTTTTCCACTCACGATAGTGGTATTTTCCTTATCGATGGACACTTTTTCGGCTTCGCCCAGGTAGCTGATATCGGCATCTTCGAGTTTGTAGCCTTTTTCTTCTGAGATCACGGTGCCTCCGGTGAGCACGGCGATATCTTCGAGCATTTCCTTGCGGCGGTCGCCGAAACCGGGAGCCTTAATGGCGGCAACTTTCAGCGAACCCCTGATCTTATTCACTACCAGGGTGGCAAGGGCTTCTGCTTCAACATCTTCAGCAATGATGATGAGCGGTTTTCCGCTCTGGGCTGCTTTCTCCAGGATGGGAAGCAGGTCTTTCATCACCGAGATCTTCTTGTCGTAGATGAGGATATAGGGGCTTTCGTAAACCGCTTCCATTTTTTCGGTATCGGTTACAAAATAGGGAGAAATGTATCCGCGGTCGAATTGCATTCCTTCCACAACATCCACATAGGTTTCAATGCTCTTGGCTTCTTCAATGGTGATCACGCCTTCTTTTTTCACCTTGCCCATAGCTTCGGCGATCAGTTTACCGATCACCATGTCGTTATTGGCCGAAATGGAGGCAACCTGTTCGATCTTTTCGCTGTTGTCGCCAACTTCTTTGGTCTGCGATTTCAGGCTTTCGATCACGGCTGCAACGGCTTTGTCGATACCGCGTTTCAGGTCCATGGGGTTGGCACCTGCAGTTACGTTCTTCAGTCCGGTAGTGACAATGGCCTGGGCAAGAACGGTGGCGGTGGTTGTTCCGTCGCCGGCGAGGTCGTTGGTCTTTGAAGCCACTTCCTTCACCATCTGGGCGCCCATGTTTTCCACGCCGTCTTCCAGTTCAATTTCCTTCGCAACGGTCACGCCATCTTTGGTAATGGAAGGTGAACCGAATGATTTCTCAATGATCACATTGCGTCCTTTGGGTCCGAGGGTTACTTTAACGGCATTCGAAAGAGCGTCTACGCCTTTCTTGAGCCCGTCCCTGGCCTGGAGGTCAAAAATGATATCTTTAGCCATAATTCTGTTGTTTTTTATAGTGTTTAAATTTTATTTGAATTCTTTAGATGATCGCTACAATGTCGCTTTCGCGCATGATCAGGTAGTCCTTGTCTTCAATGCTGATCTCTGTCCCTGAATATTTACCGTAAAGAACATTATCTCCGACCTTCACGGTCAATGGTTCGTCTTTCTTCCCGGGACCAACGGCTACGATGGTTCCTTTCTGGGGTTTTTCCTTGGCTGTATCGGGGATGATGATACCGCCGGCAGTCTTTTCTTCTGCAGCAGAGGCTTCAACGATCACTCTGTCTGCCAGGGGTTGGATGTTCAACTTTGCCATTTTTTGCTATTTTTTAATTGTTTAAACGAATTAAGTCCAAAAGGATAAACTGCACATGTCATATTTTGTGCCAAATGCGAAAACAAAAAAAAATGTCAGAATAATATGACATTCTGACATTTAATTAATTTTTCTTGCGTCGGTGTGACTATTCCGGCTGTTGTTCAGCTCCCTGGGTGGGGGTTGTCGGAACGGCCGGCAGGGGTTCTGAGGCTTGTTCTTCGATCTGGGTAACATCGGTGCGAACGCCGGTTTTCGGGATCACAAAAATAGATACCAGGCTGAGCACCAACAGGGCCACGGCCAGTGTCCAGGTCGCTTTTTCCAGGAAATCAGCGGTTTTACGCACTCCCATGTACTGGTTGGAGCTGGAAAAATTAGACGCCAGTCCGCCTCCTTTGGAGTTCTGTACCAGCACGATCAGGATGATCAAAGCGCTGACGATGAGAATAAGGATGGATATCAGAATATATAAGCCCATGTGTGTAATATTTTAGTTTTCAGTCTTCAATTTTTCAATTCGGGCTGCAAAGTAACTACTTTTTTCCGGGAATTTCAAACTTAAGCGCCGATAAATTTCGATGGCCTTTTTTGTATTACCCTGCTGGGCGTGTATGTTTGCCAGGGTTTCGCTCACCAGGTCATCCTTTTCGGTGGTGCTGTGCCTGGCTACTTTCACGGGGTCGAAGAATTCAGCCTTAGGCCTGCTGATAGAGGGTTGTTCCTCAATGAACTTATCGATAAGCTCTTCCTTCGAAAGTTTTTCCTGATCAGTGGCTTCTTCTTTTTCTTCTTCGGTTATATCCGGGGTTTCTGTTGTGTCTTTGCCGCCGATCTCGTTCAGCCGGTTTTCCACGATCTGTTTCAGCCGCAGCAGGCGTTCTTCTTCGGTTTCTTCAACAGCAGGGATTTTGGTATGGGCCTGATGGGGTTCATCGGGAACTTCATCCAAAACAGCGGGCTTTTCTTTTTCAACGGGGGCTTTTTCTTCTTCTTCTGGGGGAAGGATGGTGCTTCCCTCGGGAATATTCTCCGGTGGTTCGGGAAGGGGCGGGGCCGGAGTTTTCGTTTCGGGCTCCTGGGGTTTTTCCTGGCTCAGCGCGGCAATAAGTTGCCGCAGCCGTTTGCGATCGGCAATACTGGCCGCAGTGTGCTTGAGTTGTTCCCCGTACATCACGTGATTGGTAAGGTGCAGGTTGAGAAGGCGCAGGATCTTCAGGCTCTGGCAATACGGGAAATCCTCTGCCAGCTTCTCAATGCCGGGCAGGCTGTCGTGCCCAAGCCTGGAGGGTTCCCTGATGTATGTTATGAATTCCTGCCTGTCCATGTTTACCAGTTCACTACGGCTTTGTCGAAAATGTCCTGTACCAGTATTTCGTTGATCTCATCAATCAGTGCATCCTGCACATCCGCAAGGTTTTCGCTGCTGGAGTAATCCGCGAAGCGGGAAAAACTGCTTTGATAGCTCTTGCTGTTGTCTATGGTATTGGTGAAGGTAACATCCACCTTGATCGTGAGCCTGTTCTGTGCAGCGGTTTCGTTGCTTTGGATGGCCACCGGACTGGTACGGTATCCGGTAATGGCTCCTTCGATCTGCAGGTCGCCGTTCTTATCCACCAGTATGAGGCTGGTTTCCCGGCTGAACTTATCGCGCAGGGCGTCGGTAAACCGCTGGCTGAGGGTGGGTTCCACCGTCATGGCATTATTCGGGAAGCGTTGGATCGAGATCGTTTCCGTCCCCGGATCTATGGAGGCACCCGTAAAGGAATACACCCCGCATGACTGCATACCAGCCAGCATGATCAGGGCGATGAGCAGCCCCCCAAAACGATGTAATTTCTGTGTTGCCATGCGCTATTCTATATCGTATTCTTTTATCTTGCGGTAGAGTGTGCGTTCCGAAATCCCCAGTTCTTTTGCCGCACTCTTGCGTTTGCCATTATGCCTTTTCAGGGCTTTGCGGATCATATCGATCTCTTTTTCCTGCAGTGAGAGGGGTTCTTCTACAACCTCAGGTTCCTCGTATTCATCATCCACTTTGCTGATGCTGCTCGGATGGTGGATCTCGATATCACCGGGGATATCATCGATTTGTTCCATTTTTTCTTCCAGGCTTTCCAGGTATTTGGTCTCTGTTTTTCTCAATTCCGGGCTCACCCTGGCATCACCGCTGATCTCGCTGACCACTTTTTTCAGTTCGTGGATATCCTTCTTCATGTCGAAGAGCACCTTGTACAGCAGGTCTCTTTCCGAGAATTCCTTCCCCTCATCTCCCTTCTTATACAATACCGGGAGTTCGTTATATTGCCCGGAGGGAAGGTAGCGGCGGAAGGTTTCGGCATTGAGTTCCCGGTGTTCCTCTATAATGGATATCTGTTCGGTAATGTTCTTGAGCTGGCGTACATTTCCCGGCCAGCGGTATTCTTCCAGCAGCCGCTTTGCTTCGGCATCAAGCTGTATTGCCGGCATGCGGTAGCGGTCGGCAAAGTCGGAGGCAAACTTCCGGAACAGCAGGTGGATATCTTCCTTGCGTTCCCTGAGGGGAGGGATGAAGATCGGCACGGTATTCAGGCGGTAATAGAGGTCCTGGCGGAATTTTCCGTTTTGGATGGCTTCCGGGATATTGATGTTGGTGGCGGCCACCACACGTACATCGGTTTTGATCACCTTCGAAGATCCCACCTTCAGGAACTCCCCGCTTTCCAGCACGCGCAGCAGGCGTACCTGTGTTGAAAGCGGCAGTTCGGCCACTTCATCAAGAAAAATGGTACCGCCGTTGGCCACTTCGAAATAACCCTTACGGGCTTCGTGGGCCCCGGTAAACGAACCTTTTTCATGGCCAAAAAGTTCCGAGTCGATGGTTCCTTCGGGGATGGCTCCGCAGTTTACGGCAATATATGCCCCGTGCTTGCGGGAACTTTGCTGGTGGATGATCTTCGGAAACACTTCCTTCCCTACGCCGCTTTCCCCGCTGATCAGCACCGTGAGGTCGGTAGGGGCCACCTGGCTTGCAATGTCGATGGCCCGGTTCAGCAGGGGGGAATTCCCGATGATCCCAAAACGTTGTTTAATGCTTTGAATTTCCATACTCGAACATGCTCTTACTTTGGCATATTAACGTAAGAATCTTTCTTGATTGCATAAAGTTACGAAAATTGTGCCTAAATATGCCAAAATGGCTGATATCCCCGGCTTTATGCCTTGGATTTCGAAACTTCTTTCTTGATGCGCTGAATATGCCCGCGGCCAAGGGCTTTTACTTCGCAGCCCAGTTCAAAATACCTGCGGATCTTCTCATCGCTCAGGATCCCGAAGCAGTCGATCACGGCCAGTGGGTTCCCGGCCCATTGTACTATGGTGTCGGGGTCAAGGTCGAGGTATTGCTCGTGAGGAACGGCCAGGATCATGGCATCGGCGCCTTTCAGCGATTCCTGCAGTTCTTTTTCAACCTCGATATTGCTCAGGTTGTCCTGGTTGCGGAAGAAGCGTTTCCAGCTGAATTCGGCACTTTCTCCGTCCTGGGTCTCGAATTCATGCCAGTTCTCCACGTATGGATCATGGACATGCATTTCGGCACCCATTTCAGTAAGCTTGCGCACCACCATTTCAGAACCGCTGTAACGGGTATCCCCAACATCCTGGCGGTAACTGGCACCGCAGAGCAGCACTTTCGAGCCGGCAATATAGCGCGACATATTCCTCAGGGCATCCCGGGTAAGGGTGGCTACATGCAGGGAACGTGTATCATTGATGTCGATGGCCGTCGGGGTGATCTTGAAGATCCGGTCCCCGTCGTCGAAACCGAGAATGTGCCGGTACGACCAATATCCCAGTCCGCCGTCTTTGGGCAGGCAGTAACCGCCGATCCCCGGGCCGGGAAAGATCATATTGCTATGGGTTGGGCGCATCTTGATGGCATTGATCACCTTGATCAGGTCCACGCCGTTCCGTTCGGCAAACAGGCTCCATTCGTTCAGGTAAGCCAGGATGGTAGCCCGGTAGGAGTTTTCCACGATCTTGGTGGTCTCCGATTCAATGGGGCGGTCCATCACCGTGAGCGGGAATTCTTCCGTGTTCAGGATCTCGTGCAGGAATTTTTCCACCCTTTCACGGGCTTCGGGGGTGCAGCCGGAGCATACACGCCAGAAATCACGGATGGAGCTCACGTATTCCTTCCCGGGCATCACGCGTTCAAAACTATGGGCCAGCAGGGGCGTTTCCTTGATGCCTCGATTTCTGAAAGCCTTTTTCAGTATGGGCCAGGCTACAAATTCGGTGGTTCCCGGGGCCACGGTGGTCTCGATCAGGGTCAGGGCCGTGGGGGGCACCTTTTCGCCAATGGTTTTCATGGTGGCTTCCAGGGCAGCCATTTCCACTTCCCCGCTGCGCATATTGCCAAGATCATGCTTGCTGTAATCACATTGTACATCCACCACCACGCAATCGGCAAACTGCAGGCAATCGCTATCGTAAGTGGCCGTCAGGGTCTCCGATTGCAGCACGCAGCGGTCGATAAGCTCATCCACTTCGGGATCTTCGGCTTTCACCGGCGAGATGCCCCGGTTGAGGATGGGAATCTTCCAGAATGAACGTATGCTGGGGCGCTGGCATCCGATCACGAACTTGCTGTTTTCTCCCTGTTCATTTTTGGCATCGGCCACGATGGCAGCCATCACGGCTCCCACGAAACCTACCCCCATCACCACTATGATCTCCTGGCCTTTTTCTCGGGCCTGTTTTACCAGGCGTTCGATACGTTCCAGTTCCGCCGCGTATTCTTCCTTTGCCGGAATTGCAAACTTTTCCCCTTGCGGGCTTACAGAATATTGCATCTCTTTTTTACTCATTTGATTCAGTTTAATTGGTTATTTGAACCCCGGTGCTTCTACCGGATGCTGGCATTCAGTTCTTTTTCAAAAGCGGCGATCAGCTTTTTCATCATCTTGTCGGTGATCTTGTCGGTGAGGGTCCGGTCGTCGTCGCGGAAAATAAAACTCACGGCATAGGAGCGTTTGTCCTTGCCGATCTTTTCCCCTTCAAAAACATCGAAGAGCCCCACGGAACGGAGCAGTTTCTTTTCAGTTCTAAAGGCAAGTGTCCGGATATCGTCGAAGCTTACATCCTTGCTGATCAGCAGGGCCAGGTCGCGCCTCACTTCGGGGTATTTGGGAACGGCTGAACTGAGGATACTGGCCTCGCGAACGATCTTCAGGATCATGGGCCAGCTCAGTTCCGCATAGAACACATCCTGCCCGATACCGAAATAGCCGAGGTAATCCGGATGTACGGAGCCCAGCGAAGCGATGCGCTTGTTTTTATAGCGGTATTCCAGTCCGGCTTTGAAAATACCCTGTTCCAGGGTGATGGCCTCATAGTTTCCGGCCGGGAGCCCAAGTTTCAGGAGAATGTTTCCCACAACCGATTTCAATTGAAAGAAATCGGAGGCGGCATCCGTGCTGTTCCAGTTTTCACTGAATTTTTTCCCGCAGAGGAAGATCGCCAGTTGCTGCTCCTCATGGTAGGCCGCCAGCGGTGAGTCCCCTGTTTTTTCCGGGTCCCTGGAATAGATGTTTCCGAATTCGAAGAACCGGATATCGGTGATCTTTCGGTTCTGGTTGAAAGCGATATTTTCCAGCCCGCCGAAAAGCAGGCTCTGGCGCATGGCATTGAGGTCCTGGCTCAGGGGATTCTCAAGCATAACGGTGTGCTTTTCCCCGAAGGCATCGAAATGTTTGGCATAGGCCGCTTTGGTCAGGGAGTTGTTCATGATCTCCGTGTATCCCATGCCGGTCAGCAGCTCGGCCAGCTGGTTGCGTAGCCTGTCGGGATCCGGCTGGGGATGGTGTGCCAGGGATGATCGGATCCCGTCAGGGAAGGTAATATTATTGTATCCGAATATTCGCAGGACTTCCTCCACAACATCCGCTTCGCGGCGGACTTCATAGCGGTAGGTGGGAACCATGAGCCGGACCATATCCCCGTTTTTCTCCCGGATCTCAATATCCAGGTTGGAAAGGATAAGGTCGACATGCGATTCTTCGATCTCCTGCCCGATGAGTTTGTTGAGTCTGCTGTAGCTCAGTTCCACGGGATAGCCCTCCACTTTTTGGGGATAAACATCCACCACTTCGGAGCTGATTTCGCCTCCGGCCAGCTCAGCAATAAGCAGGGCGGCCCTTTTCATGGCGTAGAGGGTAATATTGATATCCGTCCCACGTTCAAAACGGAAAGAGGCATCGGTGGCCAGTTGGTGATGACGGGCTGTACTGCGGATGGTAGCCGGGTCGAAATGCGCGCTTTCCAGGAAGATATTCTGTGTTTTTTCGGTCACGCCGGAGCCTTCGCCCCCGAAAACCCCTGCCATGCACATGCCGGTATTGGCGTTGCAGATCATGAGGTCTTTGTTCCGGAGGCTGCGTTCAGTTTCATCCAGGGTGATGAATTTTTCTCCTTCACGGGCCATCCTCACCACCACCTTGCCGCCTTCGATGGCAGCAGTGTCGTAGGCATGCAGAGGCTGGCCGGTTTCCATGAGCACGAAATTCGTAATATCCACAATGTTGTTAATGGGGCGTATGCCGACGGCATTGAGCAGGTCCTGCATCCACT
>NPID01002562.1_pt2 | contig 22710 bp, 19 predicted proteins | sample 8637491 | NCBI WGS metagenome assembly NPID01 (sample SAMN07420843, study PRJNA396082) | bioreactor metagenome | isolation source: sample BA6 brine-fed electro-methanogenic bioreactor BA | place: Japan: Kochi | collected 2016-06-14 | reverse complement strand
TGTTCAACATCTGGCTCGACTATCCTTCATTCAAAGAAGAAGTGCAGGTGGTGAAGAATACCACTTTTAAGGCCATGGTCGAACCCCGGGAAGTTGTGAGTGCACAGGAGATCCTGTATTTCCAGGACCTGGTGCGCAAGATCCCGGTGCCCGATAATGTTTATGAATACGCCGTGAAGCTGGCCGCCATGACGCGTCCGGGTACTTCCGATGCCCATAAACTTGCCGGGGAATACCTTAACTGGGGAGCAGGCCCCCGGGCTTCGCAATATATGATCCTCGGGGCCAAATGCCATGCAGCCATCCACGGAAAATACAGCCCGGATATTGAAAATGTAAATGCTGTAGCCCTGTCGGTACTTCGTCACCGGATCGTAAGGAATTACAAGGCCGAAGCCGAGGGAATGAGCGTTGAAAAGATCATTCAGGAACTCACGAATAAATAATTATGCCATGAAAAAATACAGGGTATACATTGGAATCGCCGTAATATTCATCGTACTCATACTGTTGTACGTGCTTTTTGGCGATAGCAAAACAAGCGTGGAAACCATTGAAGTGCCTGTGAAATCAGGAACTTTCGAAATTCAGGTATCCACTTCCGGGGAACTGGAAGCCAAAAGTTCCGAAAAGATCATGGGGCCCATGGGCGTGCGGAATTTCAGGATCTGGAACATGAAGATCGATGATATCATTCCCGATGGTACCGTGGTGGATTCCGGGGAATATGTGGCCACCCTCGACCGTTCCGAGTTGACGAACCGTTTGAAAGACCGCGAGCTTGACCTGGAAACCCTGCAAACCCAGTTCACCCAGACCCAGCTGGATACTACCATGGATCTTCGGAACGCCCGTGATGAACTCATTAACCTGGAGTACAATCTGGAAGAAAAACAGATCACTGTGGATCAGTCGATCTATGAACCGCCCGCCACACAGCGGCAGGCAAAGATCGATCTCGACAAGGCACAGCGGGCCTACGAGCAGGCCGAAGAGAACTACCAGCTTAAACTGGAAAAGGCACGGGCCAACATGGCCGAAGTGAACACCAAGCTGCGCAAGGCGCAGAATGAATACCAGGAGATGGTTGACCTGCTCGACCAATTTACCATTTTTGCTCCCAAGGGAGGGATGGTGATCTACCGCCGCGACTGGAACGGACAAAAACAGGGAATCGGTGCCAATGTCGGTGCCTGGGATCCCATTGTGGCCGAGCTGCCCGACCTGACCGAGATGAAATCAAAAACCTACGTGAACGAGATCGACATCAGTAAGGTGAGCGTGGGACAACATGTCAAGATCGGGGTGGATGCCTTTCCCGATAAAGAATATACCGGAATTGTGACCGAAGTGGCTAACATCGGGGAGCAATTGCGCAACTCCAATGCCAAGGTGTTCGAGGTGGTCATCGAAGTGAACGAATCCGACAGCATCCTCCGCCCGGCCATGACCACCAAGAACATGATCATTACGGATGTGATCGACAGCGTATTGTATATTCCGATAGAGTGCCTGCAGAGCAACGACAGCATATCCTATGTGTACAAAGGCCGTACGCGTCAACAGGTGATCCTGGGCAAGGCCAACGAGAACGAGATCATTATCCGGGCCGGTCTTGAAGCAGATGACGAGATCTATCTTGTTCCTCCCGAAGGGGCTGAAGAGTATACCCTGGTACCCCTCGATACGGCTGTTGTTAACCACTTCCGCCGGCTCGATGAAGCGGCGAAGGGAACTCAGGAGAAAGAACCCGAAATGACTCCCGAAGAATTGCGCGAAATGCTCATGAACATGAGCCAGGAAGAGCGCATGAAATACATCCAGGAGCATCCTGAGGTAATGCAGAAGATGGGCCGGGGCAAAGGAGGCCCTCCGGGAGGCGGCCGTCAGAGAAAATAGGAACTCTGAACTCGGCACTCGGCACTCGGAACTCGGAACTCAATACGGGTCAACATCCACCCTGATCCACACTTTTTTATACTCTTTTAAACTGGCGAAATCATCCAGTTCGTGCTGAAGTTTCTTTTTGGCTTCGTTCACCGATTCATTCCGGGCTGTTTTCAGCATGAGCTGCTTGATATAGCGGTTTTTTACCCGGGAAACCAGGGGGTATTCCGGGCCCAGTACATTCTTGCCAAAAACGCTTTTTAATTGTGTTCCAAGCACATGGGCGGCATCGTTCAATAAACGGTAATCGCGGTGAAGCAGGCGAACCTGGATCAGCCTGTGGAAGGGCGGATAACGAAAGCGGTTGCGCTCCGAAAGTTGTGAGGCATACATATGGCCGTAGTCGTTTTCCACAACATCGGTGATCACCTCGTGTTTGGGGTGATAGGTCTGAATGATCACTTTTCCCCGCCGGTGTTTTCTCCCCGATCGACCTGCCACCTGTGCCATGAGCTGGAAGCTTCGTTCGAACGACCGGAAATCGGGGTAGTTGAGCATATTGTCGGCATTCATGATCCCTACCACGCTCACATCATCGAAATCGAGGCCCTTGGTCACCATCTGGGTGCCCACCAGGATATCAATATCCCGGTTTTCAAAGGCCTGTATGAGTTTCTGGTGGCCATACTTGCTGCGGGTGGTGTCGAGGTCCATGCGACGGATGTTCGCTTCCGGGAAAATGATCGACAGTTCTTCCTCGATCTTCTCGGTGCCGAAGCCACGCATCAGTACACGGCTGCTGCCGCAATGACCGCATTCGGCCGGTACTCTGGTGGAGTAACCGCAATAATGACAACGCAGATGATCGGCTTTTTTATGATAAGTGAGGGAGATGTCGCAACGGGTGCACATGGGGATCCATCCGCAAACTTCGCATTCCAGCCGGGGCGAAAATCCCCGCCGGTTCTGGAAGAGAATTACCTGCTCCTTTTTCTCCAGTGCCTCGCTGATGTGGTCGAGCAGGCTTTGCGTGAATAATTGCGAGCTATTTTTTTGCCTGCTCCCGCGCCGGAAATCCGACAGGATGATCTCCGGGAGGTGAAGGTCGCGGTAGCGGTGATTGAGTTCTACAAGCTGATATTTTCCCGCGCTGGCATTGAAATAACTTTCCAGCGAGGGAGTGGCTGTGCCCAGGAGGCTTTTGGCCCCGTGCAATCCTGCCAGATAAATGGCCGTATCCCTTGCATGGTAGCGCGGGGCGGGATCAAACTGCTTGTAGCTCTGGTCGTGCTCTTCATCTACGATCACCAAACCCAGGTTGCGGAAGGGAAGAAAAACGGCAGAACGCGCCCCCAGGATGATGGTATAGCTGTCTTCAGGATCATTGCTCTTGACCTTTTTCCAGATTTCCACCCGCTCACTTTCGTTGTAGCGAGAATGATACACCCCGACCTGCTTGCCGAAATAGGTTTGCAGCCTGCGGATAATCTGCGTGGTCAGGGCGATCTCCGGCAGGAGGTACAAAACCTGTTTGCCGCTACGGATCACCTCTTCGATCAGGTGGATGTAGATCTCGGTCTTGCCGCTGGAAGTGATCCCGTGCAAAAGGCCAACATCTTTCTGTTCAAAGCCTTCTTTGATCTCATGTATGGCTTTCTGCTGATGCTCATTGAATTCAATGCTGTCCGGTTTTTTTTCCGCTTCGCGGGCTTCCAGGCGACTTACGGTTTTTTCTTCTGTTTTAAAGACCCCTTTTTCCAGCAGGGCTTTCAGGGGGGGATTTCCGGCACCGGCTGCATTCAGCAAACGCTTCTTATTCACCTGTGGAAAGCCTCCTTCCTGTGCAGCGATGCTGAGGTAGGCCACCAGGATCTGCAACTGCCTGAACGCACGCTTTTCGAGCTGTTCAAACAGCTCTTTCTGAACCGCTTCATCCCGGTATTCCTTCGACAGAAAAACAAAGGTTTCCTTTTTGGGCTGGTAATGGTCTTTCAGTTCCTCTTCGGGCAGGATCACACCCTTTTCGATCAGGTTCCGGATCAGGGGCAAAACTTTGAGCTGGTCGGTCAGGTCGGAAGCTTCTTTTACCGTGAGGGAGTCCCGGCTCATCAATGCATCCATGATCAGCACTTCCTTCTTGCTCAGGTTTATGTCTTCCCCGGTGAAGGCGGGATTCATCCTGATCTGCGACTCGCTGGCCAGCTTGAAAGCCGAAGGCAGGGCCGCGTTCATGACCTCCCCGGGATGGCACATATAGTATTCCGATATCCAGTCCCAGAATCGGAATTGCATATCGCTTACCAGGGGGGCTTCTTCGAGTATGGACAGGATGTATTTGGCCGTATATCCCTTCGGGATTTTATCATGCACTCTTCTGACCAGGGCGGTGTAGAGCTTTTTTCGCCCGAATTGAACGGCAACGCGCTGGCCTTTTTTGATGTGCTCATTCAGTTCGAAGGGCACCCTGTAAGTGAAAAGCCCCTTTACCGGCAGGGGCAGTAATACATCCACGAAAAGGGTTTTCCGTTCCATTCAATAAAAGTACGAAAATTGCCGGATCAGATCGCCAGCGTGCGTGCAATATCGAGCAGTTCCAGGTTCATTTGCTGGTGCTGCTTGATGGCTTTTTCGAAGGAGGTGAGGTCGACTTCATTATCGACGACACCTACCATCACCCCGCTGACGCCGTCTTTGAGGGTCATAATGGCAGCATGTCCCAGCCTGCTGGCCAGTACACGGTCCTGTGCTGTGGGTGATCCCCCGCGTTGTATGTGCCCCAGAATGGATACCCGGGTTTCAAATTCCGGAAATTTATTGTTGATCTCTTTTTCCACTTCCATGGCTCCCCCGAAATCATCGCCCTCGGCAACAATGATGATGCCTGAGGTCTTGCTTTTTTTCCAGTCTTTTTCGAGTACATAGAGCATTTCGTCGATATAGGTCGGGCTTTCCGGTACCAGGATCATTTCCGCTCCGGTGGCCATGCCGCTGGTCAGGGCGATAAAACCTGCATCGCGCCCCATCACCTCAATGATGAAGAGGCGGTCGTGTGAATAGGCCGTATCGCGCAGTTTATCCACGGCTTCCATCACGGTATTGATGGCCGTATCGTAGCCTATGGTGAAGTCAGTTCCGTAAAGGTCGTTGTCGATGGTTCCGGGCAATCCCACGATGGGCACTCCGAATTCCTTGCTGAAGATGCGGGCCCCGGTAAAAGTTCCGTCGCCTCCGATCACCACCAGGGCGTCGATGCCCATGGCCTGCATTTTGTCGTAGGCTTTCTGCCGGCCTTCCTTTTCATAAAATTCTTTGCTGCGTGCCGATTTGAGGATGGTCCCGCCCCGCTGGATGATGTTCGATACCGAGCGGCTGTGCAGGGGAACGACATCCCCGCTGATCAAGCCCTGATAGCCCTTCATGGACCCGAACATCTTAAAACCCTCGTTAATGCCGGTGCGGACCACAGCCCTGATGGCCGCGTTCATCCCCGGGCTGTCACCCCCAGAGGTCAGGACTGCAATATTTTTTATGTCTCTCATTCTTCGATCGATAATTGGGATGCAAATTTAAGGGAAATCAATTTAGTAATAGTATCAGGTATTAAGTATTAAGTATTAGGTACATCCTGAGTCCACATCATGTATCAGATATTAACTATCAGCTATCTTCTTCCGGCTTCCTTCATAGAGCTCATACTTCATGAACCGGCATTCGATGGGGCCGTTATAGATCCTGATCTTGCGGGAGGGGCGCAGGCCGATGAATTTCATGGCCCTGAGGTCGCCGCTGATGATCCAGGCTTCGGCATCGCGGAAGTTTTGTTTCAGGGTATCCCCGATGGTTTTGTACAGGCCGATGATATCCTCTGATTTGATCCTTTCGCCGTAGGGCGGATTGAGTACAAGATGCACCGGCCCGGGAGGACGTTTCAGGCTTTCAAAGGCCGTGGGATGAAGGCTGATGTATTTGTCAAGGCCTGCGCTGCTGATGTTTTTTCTCGTGGAACGGATGGCCAGGGGCGAACGGTCGCCGCCAATGATCTTCACCGGGTTGTCTGTGATTCCTTCTTCCCCTTTTTCTTTGATCGTTCGCCAGAGTGCCGGGTCGAAATCTTTCCATTTCTCAAAGCCGAAGGATTTCCTGTAATACCCTGCCGGGATATTGCGTGCGATCATGGCTGCTTCGGTGAGCAGGGTGCCCGATCCGCACATGGGATCCATAAAAGCGGAGGTCCGGTCCCATCCGCTGAGCATGATGAGCCCGGAAGCCAGCACTTCGCTTAGCGGGGCCTGGCCGGGTGCGGCCTTGTAGCCGCGCAGGTGGAGCGATGAGCCCGAACTGTCGAGGGAGATGGTGCAGTGGTTCCGGCTGATGTGCACATTGATCCTGAGGTCGGGATCATCGGTATCGACCGAAGGGCGTCTTTGGTATTTCGACCGGAAAAAATCGGCTATGGCATCCTTGGTCTTCAGGGCGGCATACATCGAATGGGTGATCCCTGAATTGAATACAGCCCCGTCGATGGCAAAGCTGGTATCGAGCCCCATGTAGAGGTCCCAGGGAAGCTTGAGGCATTTCTGGTAAAGTTCCGTATCGCTGGCAGCCTGGAATTCCCATACCGGTTTCAGGAAACGCAGGGCGGTGCGGCAATGATAATTGCAGGCGTAAAGCACTTCATTTGTGCCCATGAAACTCACCCCGCGCCGGATCGGTTCGATATTACTGCCCCCTTGCCCGCGAATCTCCCCTGCCAGGGTTTCTTCCAGGCCGAGAATGGTCTTGGCCGTAATTTTGAAGGCTGGTGATTGCTGGATCCTCTGACGTTTTTGCATGCGGCAAAGATAGTCTATTCAGGCTGAACGCCCTATTTCCATTTCATGGTTCTCCTGCTCTTCAGGATCAACTTTTGCCGCCACACCGCCTTTTTTCGGTTCTCTTCATCCGCCCCGATAAGATAAGCATACGGTTTCATGGTGTAGCTGTGATCAAAGATGATTTTCAGCATGGCGCCCATGGGCACCACCACGAACATGCCGATGATCCCCCAGATGCTTCCCCCGATGATGATCAGCAATATGGTAAAGAGCGGGTTCAGGTTGACATAACTGCCGGTGATGTTCGGGGTGAGGATGTTGTTCTCCAGGAACTGAATGACCACGAAAAGCAGGATCACCCCGAAGGCTAGTCGCGGAGTGTCGCCGGTGAGCAGGGCAAACATGAAGGGAATGCTGGCTCCGATCCAGGTGCCGAAATAGGGAATGAGGTTGAAGAATGCAGAGATAATACCAAATAAAATGGCATATTTTACTCCGACCAGCCAGAGGCCGAAAGAATTCAACACGGAAAGGATGAGCACTACAGTAAAGATGCCACCGATGTATCGGGGCGTAATGAAAGCAATCTTACGGATGATCACTTTAACATCATTTTCTTTGCCTGACGGCACAGCCATTATGATAAATTTTCTGAATTTCTCCCGGTAATGCAGCATGTAGAACATGAATACCGGCATCAGCCCCAGGGTGAAGATGGTGCTGGTGGTTCCCCTGAATATCGATTTGGTAAAATCGCTGGAAGCATTGAACAACTGGTTGATGTTTTCGTGTATGAGCGTATTCTGGGATTCGACGGTATATCCGAGGGTGCTTTCAATGAAGGATCCCAGGAGGTCGATGTTATGGTGGGCCTTTTCAACCAATTCCGGCATATCCTGTGTGATCCGGCCAACATTGCGGTACATGATAAACAGCAGAAGGGTGAGTACGCCCAGCAAAAGCAAAATACTGACAAGGCTGGCCAGGATGCGGTGGAAATGGGCCTTCTTCTCCAGGAAATTCACCATAGGGTAGATCAGGTAACTGAAAATGATGCCCAGTACGATGGTGCTCAGGAAATTTTTGGCCACGATCATACCATAGAAAAAGAGAATGATAAACAACAACACAAATGTGTAGGTAACGATTTTAGGAAATTTGTTGATCATGGCATCCGGAATTATTCAGATATTTGATGGTGTTAAAGATACTAATATTCATTCTTGAACCAAAGTTAAATCATTCTCAATGACGATAAAAGAAGCACAGGAGCGCATCGATCGCTGGATCATGACCACAGGAGTGAGATATTTCAACGAACTTACCAATACCGCCATTTTGATGGAAGAAGTGGGGGAGGTGGCCCGCATCATGGCCCGGAAATACGGGGAGCAATCCTTTAAGGAAGGAGAGGATGATGCGCTTGCCGACGAATTTGCCGACGTGCTTTTTGTGCTCATTTGCCTGGCCAACCAAACCGGGGTGGATCTAACTGAAGCTTTGGAAAAAAACCTGGAGAAAAAGACCCTTCGCGATGCCGACAGGCACAAAGGAAATAAAAAGCTCAGGTCATGAAACACATTCCGGCAACAGAAGAAAGTTTGGACAAAACACTCCGGTTTCGCAATTACCCTGCACCCTGAACCCTGCACCCTGCACCCTCTATATCTTCATCTCATTGACCAGAACGCATCGGTATTCCCGGGCCAGTTCATTTTTTCGACCGATGATGTTTTGAAGCAGCTTTTCCAGGGATCCTGGTGAATCCGTTTCTTTGATCATGTATTTCGCCAGGGTGTTTTCCATGACCAGGCAGTCGTGCCAGGAACCGGCAAGTTCGCCCACTTCCCGGAGGCGTTCAACAGATATGTGCAGGTGTTCTTCAACCGCCAATTGTTCGCCAAAGGCATTGTTCAGGTAGTTGAGGCTTTTCAGGCGGGTACGGATGCGGTGCATGCGCTTTTCTTCGCTGCTGCCGTGATACAGCTCCCGGATTTCATCCTCGTACTCCGCCATCAACATGGCTGCGGCAGCTTTCAGTTTTGCGAAGGCTGTGTTTTTAAGCAATTCAATGAGACCCTGCTCAAAAACTTCAAGTCCGTTTTCGGGATAGGCTTGCAGGGCTGCTTCGAATTTCTCCCTTCGCCGGTTTTCCTTTTCCTTCATGCTGGCCATCAGGGGCTCAATACCGGAATGCCGGTAGGCTTGCAGCAACTGCTGGATTACCTGGGTATCGCGCAGGCGGCCCGCTTTTTTGAAGAGGAAATTGATGGCCCCGAGTTTCTGCTGTGAATTAAAACTGCCTTCGGTGACAAAATCGGCCAGGCGGGCCACTACCCTGATGCGTTTCAGGCTCAGGCGAAAATTATGGATGGCTTCAATATCTTCCGGATCATGGCAGAGTTCCAGGTTTTGGGCAATGAGAACTTTGTGCTTTCGAAAGTATTCCAGGATGAGGGTCGTCATAGTCAGGGCAAAGGTATTTATTTTGCAATTCATACATCCAAACGCACAAACTGCAAATCAACTCAAGCTTCAGCACTCATGCCTTAGTACTTTTCATTATCTTCGGCTTGCAAATTCACGACTATGGTATTTAAATGGTTCATCAACCACCAATGGAAACAGCTCAGGCGCTCGGCCTTCTGGCAGAAAAGCCTGGCCATAAACCTCGTTCTTGGCTTTTTGATCGGATTGGTCCTGCTGGAATTGCTGTTTGCCGGACTGGCCATGCCGGAGATCCTGACCAGGGTTTTCCCGGGCAAAGATATCCTGGCGATCTTCAACGGGGTGCTCCTTTATTACATTGCCATTGACCTGATCCTGCGCTATCTCATGCAATCCCTGCCGGTGATGGCTGCACAGCCATACTTCCACCTGCCGGTCCGCAAATCGTTCATGGTGCATTATATCCTGGTAAAATCATTGTTTTTCATCCTGAACTACCTGCCGCTGCTGGTGTTCATCCCCTGGGCCTTAAGGGCAGTTTCACCTGCCCATTCCTCGGGAGAGGCATGGCAGTGGCTGGCATCATTGATCTTCATCATCTTTACCAATAATTTTATCATCGTATATGTTAAGCGCCAGATCTTCTCCCGCCCGTGGATCGTTGCAGTATTTGGCTTCATTGTGATCGGCTTTATTGTTCTCGAGGCCGCTGGCCTGTATTCCATTGCCGCACTATCTGCTCCGCTTTTCCATACCCTGACCATCACCCCCGGTGCATTTCTGATCCCTCTCGGATTGCTTATTCTGGCCTATACGGTCAATTATGCTTTCCTGCGTTCGCGCATGTATATCGAGGAGATCAGCATAAAGAAACACCGCCGGGTAGATACCCTGGCGGGAATGAATTATCTCAAGAGCCTGGGCAGGGTTGGCGGACTGGTAGCCTTCGAGCTGAAAATGTACTGGAGAAACAAGCGCCCCAAATCCCTCTTGTACCTCTTCCCGATATTCCTGTTGTATGGATTTTTCTTTTATCCACAGGATGTGTACATGGAAATGGGAGGGATGCTGGTATTTGTCGGGATATTCATCACCGGGGGTATTGGGATGAGTATAGGCAATTATTTCCTGGGCTGGGAAAGCAGCTTTTTTGATGCCATCCTCGCCAATAATATTAATTACGAGAAATATTTCCGCGCGAAATATATGATCCTGCTGGGCACATCGGTCTTTTCCTATGTGATCACACTGCCGTATGCCTTTTACGGCCTGGAGATCCTGTATGTGAACAGCATGTGTTTTCTCCTGAATATCGGGGTGAACACCTATGTGATCCTGCTGTTTTGCTCGAACAACCGCAAGCGCATGGACCTGAGTCGCGGGGCGGCCTTTAACTACCAGGGAGTCGGAGCTTCCCAGTTCCTGGTGATGTTGCCCCTGCTATTGGCACCGGTCATCCTTTATGCCATACTGTCGATCTTCCTCGACCGCATCCCGGCCGTGAGTGTGCTTGGCTTGATGGGGGTAGCCGGACTCTTGTTCCACAAACCCCTGATGCAAAAAGTAGTGGCAAGGTTTGAACGAAGGAAATACAGGATAGCCGAGGGGTTCAGGGAAAAATAAAAATGGCCACTGGTTTCTGGCTTCTGGCGAAAAGTGCCAGAAACAAATTGAAAAATAGTGATACTATGATAGACGTAAAAGAACTTACAAAATCCTACCAGGGCAATGTGGTCCTGGATATTCCATCCCTGCATATCCCGGCAGGGGAAAGTTTTGGATTGGTGGGAAACAACGGGGCCGGCAAAACTACTTTTTTCAGGCTCATGCTCGACCTGATCAGGCCTGTCAGCGGTTCAGTGAATATTCAGTCCGAAAACGTGATGAACTCAGCCCAATGGAAACATTTCACGGGCTCTTTTCTCGATGAAGGTTTTCTGATCGACTTCCTCACTCCCGAGGAGTACTTCGAATTCCTGGCCGATATCAATGGCCTGGCAAAAGGCGATATATCGGAATTTTACGATACCTACGAGGAGTTTTTCAATAATGAAGTGCTCGGGAAAAAGAAATACATCCGTGAGTTGTCATCCGGGAATCAGAAAAAGGTCGGGATAGCAGCGGCGCTGATGAGTAAACCCCGACTGCTGATCCTCGATGAACCCTTCAACAGCCTCGACCCCACTACCCAGATCAGGCTGAAAAAGATCCTGAAAAAAGTACAGGAAGACCGCAATGTGACAGCCTTGATCAGCAGTCACGACCTGAATCATGTCACGGAAGTCTGTGAGCGCATTGTCGTGCTGGAAGCCGGAAATATCGTGCAGGACATCAAAACCTCCGCAAGCACCCTGAAAGACCTCGAAAAATATTTCTCCGTCTGATCATCCGGCAGAACCCTGCCAGGAACTTCACATATCAAATATCAGCTATCTGTCCCCTATTTTCCTTAACTTTACCTACGAGAAGGTATGGAAAAACTTATCCGGATAGTTGTTTTGCTCATCGTGTTTTCGGGAACGAATGCCGGGGCCCAGGAAGTGATCAGCGGCCGCATCTTTGATGCCGAGACCGGCGATCCGCTTGCTTTTGTAAACATTGTGGTCAACAATGGCTGGCAGGGAACCTCCAGCGATATCGACGGGAAGTTCAGGATCACTTCCTATTCTGAGGTTGAATTCCTGAAATGCACCTATGTCGGGTATGAGGAAGAATTATTTCCCGTTGGGGATGAGAAAAAAGGCATAAGACTTTTTATGAAGCCCACCGCTTATGCTCTGGGCGAACTCGTGGTTTACCCGGGAATTAATCCGGCCCACCGGATCATTCATAATGCCGTGGACAGCCGCGACCTGAATGATCCCGATAAGATGCCCTCGTATGCCTATACTTCATACGAAAAGGTCATTTTTACGCTCGACCTGGATTCGCTCCGCATGCTCGACACCCTGATGATGGATACCACCTCCCTGGAGATACGGAGGTTTTTCGACCGGCAGGATATTTTTATCGCCGAATCGGTAACGGAAAGGAAGTTCCTTTACCCGGAACGAAAGCGCGAGAATGTGATCGCCACCAGGGTTTCCGGAATGAAAGACCCTATCTTTCTTTTCCTGGTATCCCAGGTGCAATCCACCTCCTTTTACAAAGAACTGATCAATATAGGCAGAGAGGAATATGTTAACCCGATCAGCAGGGGAAGCACTTCAAAATATACCTTCATCCTCGAGGATACTGCCTATACCGATAGCCGGGATTCGGTGTTTATCATTTCCTTCCAGCCAAAGCCCAATACCAATTTCGACGGGCTGAAAGGCGTGATTTCCATCAATTCCCATAAGTGGGCCATACAAAACGTGATTGCCGAGCCCATGCGCGAGCAGGGGCCATTCACCATCAGGATACAGCAGAAATATGAACTGATCGATGGTGAGCATTGGTTTCCGGTGCAGTTGAATACCGACCTCAGGATCAAAGGCGTAAGTGCAGCCATCACAGATCGTGACTATACTTTTGTGGGCATAGGGAAAAGCTATATTCGCGATATTCAGCTCAATCCTGAACTGAACAAAAGGGAATTCGGGAACGTAGAGATCGATGTGGATCCCAATGCCCACGACCGGACCGAGAATTACTGGAATAATATAAGGGTTGACCCTTTGTCGGACCGGGACCTGCGCACCTATGAATTCATGGACAGTATTGGCGAGCAGGTGAATTTCGACCGCCTGGCCCGGACTTTCGAAACCATCATGACCGGGAAGATCCCCCTGAAATTTATCGATTTTGATATTGATAAGTTCGTTCGTTATAACCAGTTTGAAGGCTTGTACCTGGGGCTTGGCGCCCACACCAACGACCGGCTTTCGCGCCGCTTTAAGGTGGGAGGGTTCTGGGGCTATGGCTTCCGCGACAAAACGGCCAAATACGGTGGTGATGCCAGCGTGGTTGTGCACAAGGGAAATGAAGTAGAGCTCAGTGCCGGATATTTCTACGATGTTACGGAAAGCGGCGGGGTGACCTACCTCGATGAAAAGAAGTCCTTCCTGAGGGGAGAAGGCTTCAGGAATTTTCTCATCCGCAGGATGAACATGACCGAACGTGCTTATGCCATGCTGCAGTTCAGGGCACTGCGGCATTTTAAATGGAACATCTCCTTCAGGAGCGATTATAAAACGGCATATCCGGACTATCAGTACGGGCATTTTGAGAATGGTACGGGCATGCTCAAAAGTGATTTTCGTTTTACCGAGATCTCGGCCGGTTTCCGTTTCGCATTCCGCGAGAAATTCCTGCAAACCAAAAGGATCAGGATCAGCCTGGGCACCAAGTATCCTGTGGTGCGGTTCCAGTACACTCGCGGAATGGACGGATTGCTGAACGCTGAGTTTGAATACCACCGCTTCGATGTGAAGGTACTGGAGTCGTTTTACACCAAGTACCTGGGTTTGACCAGCATTGAGCTGAGGGCCGGCTATATCGACGGCGATCTGCCGTATTGCAACCTGTATAACGGGAACGGAAGCTACAGGGTGTTTACCATCTATGCGGCAAACACTTTTGCCACCATGCGCATGAATGAATTCCTGAGCAACCGGTATATTGCTCTTTACTTCAGTCATAATTTCGGAACACTGCTGGTCCGCACGCGCTTCTTTTCCCCGGAGATCGTACTGGTCACCAATATTGCTTTCGGCGACCTGAACAACCCGGGGCAACATCATAATGTGGCATTCAATACCATGGAAAAAGGTTATTATGAGTCCGGGGTGATGTTCCATGGCCTGCTCGATCTACAGCTATACAAGCTCGGAGCTGGAGTCTTTTACCGCTACGGGCCCTATGGTTTCGATATCCCCGCAAAGAATTTTGCATACAAGGTCAGTATTGTTTTTCCCATTGAAAGTGTGAAGAGGTTATAGACCTCACAGGTCCTTGGACCTGTGAGGTCTATTGGGCCAATCATTGAGCAAAATATATGATCAGCGGGATCACCACCAGTCCGGCCATGATCCCGAAAGATACCATGGATGCGGCATATTCCTTATCAAGTTTTTCCATGGAAGCGAAAATGATGGAATTAAAGCCCACCGGGGCGGATGCCCCGATCAGTACGATGGTTTTGATCAGCCCTTCCAGTCCGAGCACATGGCAGAAGGCATACCCCAGGGCAAATCCCAGTACCATCCGGATGCCGATCCCCAGGAAGACAGGCCCGGGCTTGATCAGGCGGAGGTTAAAAAATATGCCGAGGGCGATCATGATCAGGGGAATGGTCAGGTCGCCCAAAATCTGCAGCAGATGTGCCGGTACGGGAGGGATCTCTGTATTGCTAAGGTTCAGGATAATCCCTGTGGCCAGGGCCCAGATGGGAGGGTTGTAAAGGAATTTCCGTGCCATCATTCCGGGCGATCCGCCCTGTTCGCCATAGCGGGCCGCCAGGTAATACACCAGGGTGAACGCCAGTACGGCATTGCTCACATCGAACATCGACAACAATGCGAGTCCTTCATCGCCATAAGCGGCAATAATGAAAGGCAGGGCAAAACCAATGTTCATGATCATGGTGGCTGTAAGCAAAACCCCATGCGTTTTACGGTCGAGTTTCAGCATGCGCCCGCCCAGGAAGGAAACGCCAAACTGTATCATGATAATGGAAAAAGAGATCAGCGGCAGCCAGGCAAATTCCCTGCTGAGTTCCACCCGCGTGAGTGAAAGGATCACCAGGGCAGGCAGGGCCAGGTAAAACACCACCTTCATGAACACATCCCCGTGATCCGAACGCAATACCCCGAGCAACTTCAGGATAAAGCCAAGCGCAAAAATGATAATGACCGGAAGTATCTTATAGGCTAAACTTTCCATGGAATAGTCCAGATGCTAATGAAAATTAAAATTCCCAAAAATAAAATTCAAATAAACTTAAAAACAAAAAATTTAAACAAACTCAACACTCAACACTCAACACTCAACACTCAACACTCAAAACTATTATAAATTAATATCAAAAGCCTCTCAGTTCCATTTCCTTCTCCCGGTAAAATGCTGCTTTTTCGTCGAGGCCAAGGGAATTGGCCAGTTGTACGAGTGCCCGGATGGTATAAATGGAATTCGGATTTATCTTATAGGCTTCTTCCATATTGAGGTAGGCTTTCCTGAAATAATTATTGGCTTCATTGTACAGGCTGTCGGCCACCGCATCATCATCGTGGTTCAACCCCTTCATATACAATTCGGAACCAATATTGTTATACATCGCGCCGAGGTTATACCAGCCCAGTTCACGGCTTTCATCAATGCTGATGGCCGTTTCGTAGGCATCTATGGCCAGCAGGGGATCAATATCTTCCATCAGGTTGGCGTATGAAATATGCACATCATAATCTTCAGGGTACAGCATCAGTACCTCCTGGAATCGGATGATGGCCTTCTGGCTAAGATCTTTTTCTTTCAGGTAGATGTCGAGTTCGAATCCCGTAAGGTCTTTCATACCGTTCTCATAATCCTGTTGCTGTTCAGTGCTGATACCGGCGGCCTGGGCACGGGAGTATTCCTTTGCCAGTACCTGTTGTCCTTTCATGAGGGTAGTCAGGCTGAGGGGGGCATCCTGCAATCCGTAACGCTCAATAATAGCTTTGCGAAAAAAGACATAGGCCACCAAAAAATCCGGGCTATTGGGTGGATCTTCAATATAGGTTTCCACACTCTGGCGGAATTCTGCATATGCGGCACTGGTGTCCTGCAGGGCCAGGTAGCATTGTCCGAGCAGGTCGCAGGCCAGGTAGGTGGGCGAAATATCTTTGGCCGCTTCCAGGTATCCTCGTGAGGATTCCAGGGCAGATCTCCTGACATTCCCGGGCTGCCGCCTGTCGTTGGCCATGTTCAGGGCTCCCAGGCCGGTTTGCAGTATTGGGTTATACAGCCCCTGCAGGTCGTTTTGAATATCTGTTTTCAGTTTGTCACCGGCAGTCTTCAGCGCTTCCTTATAGTCAAAATAACTTTCGATCAGGGCATTCTGCATTTGCGACAGCTTTTCCTGGTCGCCTTCATTCATGGCAATGCGCAGTACCTGGATCCTGGCCTTGGCATGATAGTAGAAGGCCGCCGGGATATAATCCCCGCTCAGACGACCGGGATTGGCAAGGGCATTCCCGGTTTGTTCGAAGGCCTGTTCGTACTTTCCTTCAGAAAATGCCTGTATAGCATTCGAAACCAGGTTGTTCTGCCCGATGGCAAAGGGTATGCAGAGCAACAAAGTGGCCAGGAGGCTGATAATGTGTTTTTTCATGCTCGTGTATCTTTGGCAAGGATCATATCGCTGTAGGAAACGGATACCAGGTCTTCTTCCGGGATCTCCAGTTTCCGCATATAATCGTTGCATTGAACCTCCAGTTTGGCGGCATCTTCATTGCTTCCGATGGCTTCTATTTCGACAAAACTGCCGAGCCCTTTAACGCTATCGATATGAAATTTTACATTCCCGATGAAGAAGATGTCGCGATGCTTGTCTACCACCGCCAGGATACCCTGTACTTCTGCCAGGATCTTTTTTAGCCCGGCATCCCTGGAAGAGGGATACAGGATCACATCGGAACGTTTCGGCCCCGCCGCATTCGGGCGACTATAGTAGATGAGGTTGTTTTCGATATTTCCTTCCCGGAGCTTCAAACGTCCGTTTTCGACCTTGAAATAGGTATCGACCTGGTGGTCGGTCCCTTGGTGTTCAGCTCCAAGTGAGGCCAGTATTTGCCTGACTTTATCGGCGTTTTTGCAACGGGCTTTTATTTCAATATTCACGGGCATGGATCAGGATTTTTGACCGATAAAACGGATCACGGCGGCATCTCCACGGTGACCCTTCCCTTCATTTAATTGGATCACCTCTTCATCTGCCCGGAGAATACTCAGTTCATTGAAATCTTCTTTCAGCTCCGCTGTGGTATAGAGGAGGTCAATGTCTTTCGGTCCCCCGGTTTTCCGGTGGAGCTGTTCTTTGCTGAATACTTCAAGGATGATCTTGCCCCCGGGTTTCAAGAGCTGTACCAGGTGACGATGATAAAATATCCTGGCTCTCGGATCCAGGTGGAAGAATACCAGGGCGACCAGGTCGAAGGATTCCTTTTTGAGTTGAATATCCAGCAGTGATCCATGCTCATAAGTGAGCCGGACCCCTTTCTCATGCGCTAGTTCCAGGGCTTTTTCACGGGCTACTCGGCTCTGGTCGAAGGCAAAAACATCCCAACCGCGACCGGCGGCATACACGGCATTCCGTCCTTCCCCTTCACCGGGTAACAGGAGTTTTCCGGGAGCCAGGGCATCGATGCAATACTTGAAGAATGCATTGGGCTCCTTGCCATAAACATAGTCAGGACCGGCGTAACGCTCGTCCCAGAAGTTCCTGATTTCCTTCGTCATGATTTGCGAAGCTACATAATTGTTTAATGCTATCTTCAGAGGAACAGCTTTTTCTTACTTTTGTTTGCATGAGGTACCGACCGGGATCCTGGCGCAGCCGGATGATGGATTTAATGAGTTTCCTGCGGGCAGTAAATGTGCCGCGGGCTGCAAATTACCTGCAATTGTATTTCAGTTTCTGGTACAGTGTACTGCTGAAGTCATCCCGCCATGCCGGAATGCCTTCCAGCCTGTCGGTGGAACCCACCACCTCCTGCAATCTCCGATGCCCGGAATGCCCTTCGGGATTACGGCAGTTCACCCGCCCGCAGGGGAAGATGGATCTATTAAAATTCCGTTCATGGCTTGATCAGCTTGGCAGGCACCTCATGTACCTGATCATTTATTTTCAGGGAGAACCCTTGCTCCATCCCGCATTCTTTGACCTGGTGCGCTATGCACGTTCAAAAAAGATCTACACGGCCACTTCCACCAACGGGCACCATTTGAATGATGCCAATGCCCGAATGCTGGTCGAATCCGGTCTCGACCGGCTCATCGTTTCCATCGATGGTACCGACCAGGAAACCTATGAACAATACCGGAGGGGAGGGGATCTGGAGCAAGTGAAAGAAGGTGTAAAACGCCTTGTGAAATGGAAAAAAGAGCTGCGTTCTTCCCGTCCGTACCTCATTATACAATTTCTGGTGTTTCGGCAGAATGAGCATCAGATCCCGGAAATGAAACGCCTTTGCAAGGAGCTTGGTGCCGACAAGCTGGAATTGAAAACGGCCCAGGTTTATGATTTTGAGCAGGATACCGTTTTAATTCCTGACAATCCCCAATATTCCAGGTATATCCGTGGAGCGGACGGGCTTTGGAAATTAAAAAAGCCGATTCGAAACCGTTGTTTCCGGATGTGGAGCGGCGCTGTGCTCACCTGGGACGGAAGGGTAGTCCCATGTTGCTTTGATAAGGATGCCAGCCATCAGATGGGGAAACTTGAGGAGGAAGACTTCCGCAAAATTTGGCGCAATGAATCCTACCGGAAATTCAGGCAGCAAATACTGCACGACCGCAGTACGATCGATATTTGCAGGAATTGTTCGGAATAATTGGGAAATCTGACCTCGGTCCCGATACCGATTTTCAGGACACTCGTCACTCATCACTCATCACTCGGCACTCGGCACTCGGCACTCGGCATTCGGAACTCGGCACTCGGCACTCGGAACTCGGAACTCTCTATACGGTCATCACATCTTTTTCTTTTGCATCCAGCATCTCATCTACCTTTTTGATATAATCGTCGGTGAGTTCCTGGATCTTTTCCTGGACTCTTTTGGATTCATCTTCGGGCAGGCCGTCTTTCTCAAGGCTTTTTGCCAGTTCATTGGCTGAACGGCGGGTATTCCGGATGCTGATACGGGTATTTTCCGCTTCGCCCTTGGCTTTTTTTACCAGTTCGAGGCGCCGCTCTTCGGTGAGGGGTGGAACGCTGATCCTCAGCACTTCGCCTTCGTTTTTGGGGTTGAAGCCCAGGTTGGCGTTGCGGATCGCTTTTTCAAGTTCACCCAGTATGGATTTGTCCCAGGGTTGAACGATGATCTGCCTTGGGTCGGGAGTATTGATATTGGCGGTTTGCTCAATGGGGGTGATGGCCCCGTAATAGTCGATCTTGATCCCTTCGAGCATTTGCGGACTGGCCTTTCCGGCGCGGATCTTCTGAAATTCCCTGTCGAGATGCGTTAAAGCATTCTCCATGCCTTCTTTGGCTTCGTCAAGGCACATTTGAGCTTCTTCGTTCATGCGGTAGATCTTTAGCGTTATATCACAAATATACGATTTCTTACTGAACCAGTGTTCCGATATTTTCTCCGCCCAGCACCTTTTTCAGGTTTCCTTCTGTATTCATATCGAACACATAAATGGGCATGTTGTTTTCCCGGCACAGGGTAAATGCGGTCTGGTCCATGATCCGCAGACCTTTTTCAAGGGCTTCATCAAAGGAAAGCTTTTCGTATTTCGCAGCGGATGGGTCTTTTTCCGGATCGGCGGTATATACGCCATCTACACGGGTCCCTTTCAGGATAATATCGGCTTTGATCTCCAGTGCCCGGAGGGCCGATGCTGAATCGGTGGTGAAGAAGGGATTTCCCGTACCCCCGCAGATGAGGATGATCTTGTTCCTTTCCAGTTCGTCGATGGCTGACTTAGCGCTCATCGGACGGGCTACCGGTCGGATCAGCATTCCGGAGAACAAGGCAGTTTCGGCTCCCTGCTTTTCGAGCTCGGCCTGCAATGCCAGGCTGTTGATCACGGTGGCCATCATACCCATGTAATCTCCCTGCACGCGGTCCATGCCTTCGGCTGCGCCGCTCAGGCCCCTGAAAATATTCCCGCCGCCGATCACAATGGCGATCTGGGTGCCTGCTTTGGCGGCTTCCACAATTTCGCGGGCATAGGTGCTGAGCCTGCCGGGGTCTATCCCGTGCTCACGCTCGCCCATCAAGGCCTCACCGCTGAGTTTAAGAAGGATTCTTTTGAATGGCATATTCATCTGGTTTAAAAGCAAAAATACATTTTTTCACACCCGGCACCCGGCGCCCGGTACCCGGCACCCGGTATCCGGTACCCGGTATCTGGTACCCGTTTTCTATATTATCCTGCACTCTCCCCGCTTCAGATCGTGCTCGATCATCTTGTATTTCTTCTCCAGCACGCGTCCGTCGTTATACTGGACCTTCACTTTATCGTTACGGCCGTACTTTTTTTCCGTTCGCTTGACCGGTGCGGTTTTCCGGGGTCCCTGGGTGTCGGCATGGGCCTGCGAAAGCAAGTCGGAGCGTTCTTCTTTCAGCTTGCTGTGATCGATACCACGGGGTGCCTGGGCTTCACGCACGGCATCCGGATCCTGCATGGGCAGGTTCCCCTTCACCAGGAAGGAAACCACATCGTTATTGATCTTCTGGATAATGATCTTGAAGAGATTAAACGATTCGAATTTATAGATAAGCAAGGGATCTTTCTGTTCGTAAGTGGCTGACTGAACCGACTGTTTCAGGTCGTCAAGCTCACGCAGGTGATCTTTCCAGGCATTGTCGATCATGCCCAGTGTAATGCCTTTTTCAATAGAGAGTACCACATCCTTGCCTTCCGTTTCATAGGCTTTTTTAAGGTTGGCGATGGCCTGCATGGTCTTCACCCCATCCGATACGGGTACCAGGATGTTCTCGTACTGGGTATTATTCTCATACACCCTTTTCACTACGGGATAGGCTGTTCGGGCGATATGCTCCGATTTTTCCTTGTAGTTTTTTATCACCACATCGAAGATCTTGTCGGCGATGGTGGTGGAATTCTCGTTCAGGAATTCCTTTTCGGTGATCGGACTCTCGATCCCCAACTGGGTGATGAGGTTCATCTTGAAATCTTCAAAATCGCCTTCTTCCTGGTTATCAATGGTAATTTGCTCGCCCACATCGTACATCATGTTCATGAGGTCAACGGCAAGGCGCTCCCCATGCAGGGCGTGGCGGCGTTTTTTGTAGATCACCTCACGCTGCGAATTCATCACATCATCGTATTCCAGCAGTTTCTTACGGATCCCGAAGTTGTTTTCTTCCACTTTCTTCTGTGCCCGCTCAATGGATTTGGTGATCATGGAGTGCTGGATCACCTCTCCTTCTTTCAGTCCCAGGCGGTCCATGATGCGTGCGATCCTCTCGGAGCCGAACATACGCATAAGGTCATCCTCGAGGGAAACAAAAAATTGCGAGCTGCCCGGGTCTCCCTGGCGGCCGGAACGACCACGCAACTGGCGGTCGACCCTTCGTGAATCATGCCTTTCGGTACCGACAATGGCCAGCCCGCCGGCTTCTTTAACGCCCTCTCTCAGTTTTATGTCTGTACCACGGCCGGCCATGTTGGTAGCGATGGTCACTGCTCCGGCCTTCCCGGCCTCGGCAACAACATCGGCTTCCTTTTTATGCAGTTTGGCATTCAGCACATTGTGTTCAATGTGCTTCCGGGTCAGCATCCTGGAAAGGAGTTCGGAGGTTTCTACCGAGGTGGTCCCGACCAGGACCGGCCGTCCTGCTTCCACAAGCCTTTCCACTTCATCGATCACGGCATTGTACTTCTCCCGCTTGGTCTTGAAGATCAAGTCCTGCCGGTCGTCGCGGATGATGGGCCTGTTCGTGGGGATCACCACCACATCAAGCTTGTAAATGTCCCAGAATTCACCGGCTTCGGTTTCCGCGGTACCGGTCATCCCGGCCAGTTTATTATACATGCGGAAATAATTCTGCAGGGTAATGGTGGCATAGGTCTGCGTGGCGGCTTCAACCTTCACATTTTCCTTGGCTTCAAGGGCCTGATGCAAACCGTCGGAATAACGCCGGCCTTCCATGATACGGCCGGTTTGCTCGTCAACGATCTTGATCTTATTGTCCATGATCACGTATTCAATGTCCTTTTCGAACAGGGCATAGGCTTTCAGCAATTGGTTAACCGAATGCACCCTTTCGGATTTCATGGAATATTCGCGGATCATTTCGCTCTTTTTCTCCAGCAATTCCGTTTCGGGAAGCTTGGATTTTTCCATCTCGGCGATCTCGCTGCCGATATCGGGGAGAATATAGAAATTGGGATCCCCTGTTTCCTGCGTGAAAAGATCAATGCCTTTGTCGCGCAGGTCGATGGAGTTGTTTTTCTCTTCGATCACGAAAAAGAGTTCATCGTCGATAATGTGCATTTTCTTGCCCTGCTCGGCCAGGTAGTGGTTCTCGGTCTTCTGCATCTTCGCCTTCACACCGGGTTCAGATAGNNGCTGTATTTTTGGGCAAGCCACGATGGGCACGTAACAGCAGCTCAGCACCTTTTTTCTGGTTTTCATCATTGTCTTCGTCGGCCAGCAGGTGCTTGGCTTCGGCCAGGATCTTGGTAACATAGGTCCGCTGGGCGCTGTAAAGTTTTTGAACCAGGGGCTTGAGTTCGTGGTACTCATGCTTTTCCCCCTGGGGTGTAGGCCCCGAAATGATCAAAGGGGTACGGGCATCGTCGATGAGCACAGAGTCGACCTCATCCACAATAGCGTAGTTATGCGGGCGCTGTACCAGTTCTTCCGGGTTCCCGGTCATGTTGTCACGCAGGTAATCAAAGCCAA
>NPID01001310.1_pt3 | contig 22725 bp, 21 predicted proteins | sample 8637491 | NCBI WGS metagenome assembly NPID01 (sample SAMN07420843, study PRJNA396082) | bioreactor metagenome | isolation source: sample BA6 brine-fed electro-methanogenic bioreactor BA | place: Japan: Kochi | collected 2016-06-14 | reverse complement strand
TAGGCCTTTACCCCACCAACTAACTAATGGACCGCAGACTCCTCTCCGGACGGCGCCTAAGCGCCTTTCCTCAATCCGCCTTATGACAGAAAGAGCTTATGCGGTATTACCCCATGTTTCCATNNGATCATCCTCTCAGACCAGCTAACCATCACAGCCTTGGTAGGCCCTTACCCCACCAACAAGCTAATGGTACGCAAACTCATCCCCAAACAACTGCTTTCACGAAGAGGCAGTCTTTCATCTCTGCACTTGTGCACAAAAACTTCATCCGGTATTAGCCATCCTTTCGAATGGTTATCCCGGGCTTGGGGGTAGATTATCTACGTGTTACTCACCCGTTCGCCGGTCTCAGGAATCCGAAGACTCCCTACCCCTCGACTTGCATGCTTAAAACGCGCCGCCAGCGTTCGTTCTGAGCCAGGATCAAACTCTCCATTATAGTATGTTCAACGTCCGAAGACGCTGATAAACAAAATAAAGTAATTCGCTTCCCAACCCTGTATTCGCTCGCGTCGGATACTTACTTCCCTTCCCTATTTCCTCTGACAAAGATCCTTTAACTCACACCAGGAGAGCTTCCCGCCCTCAAAGCGTGACGCCAGTTGTAACAAATACACGCAACCTTGTCAAGCAATATGACCAGGTCTTATGTATCGTCCAGGCGGCAGTTACCATCGGCACTTTTAAGTGTTCAAGAGAAAACATACCATTTCGTTAATTCAGTAAAACTGCATTCGAAGTGATTAACGTTTCCGTTCCGGCCCAGCGGCCGTATTTCCTTTTCTGGCAACGTTGATCACTATACTCAACAGCTGGATTCATGTCAACAGGATCCGTACAGGATAAGCCGAAACTTACCGATATTTTCCGTCAGAAACTACTCCTTTCTGTCCCTGAATGAAAAGCGTATGAATGCCCGGGCAACACGATTTCTGAGAGGGTTATCGAAGGAAAAGTCCCTGATAATGGAGATAAGCTTTCGAAGTGAAATTTCACTTTTCTCCGTAAGGGAACCTTCGGCATTCCTTTCCAGAAGCGTATAGTAACGCCTCTCCCATTCCAGAATAATCTCGCTCAGAAAGTGAGGCTTTATAAGCTCATCGGGATAATTCGCCATCTTCCGCCGCAGATCATCGTCGGTCAAAAGCCCATGGAGAGCGTCTGACATTTCCCCAATATTCTCGGGCGTTACGACACGCCCGTTCACTCCGTCGAAAACCAGCTCGGGAACCGCTCCCTCATTCACAACCACACACGGCAGCCGGTTCACCAAAGCTTCCAGAATTGAAATGCCCTGGGTTTCCGTACGTGAGGGTGATGCAAACACCTCGCAGGCGCCGAATACTCCGGAACGTACAAGATCGTCACGGACAATTTTTCCGGTAAACAGTACGGCCCCGGCTGAAGACAAACCGGAGGCAAGCTCTTCAAGCTCTTCCCTCTGGGGACCGTCACCGACAATCAGGAGACGCGCGTCGGGAATCTCGGGAAACAGGCGATCAAAGGCATGAATAAGTACATCCACACTTTTCTCACTGGCAAGACGTCCTATATACAGGATTGTTTTCCCTTTCAGTCCGTATGTGCTCCGGAACCGGTCGGCGGCGCTGTTGTCAAACTCATCGGGATCAATTCCGTTTGAAATGGTTATCGCTTCGCTTTCACATCCGTTTTCAACAAGGAGTCTGGTCGTCGTGCGGGAAGGAGAGACTACAAGGTCGGAAGCATTATTGAAATAATTGCAGAACTTCCAGATTACCCGGGCATCAACCTTGATAAGCCCTTTAAACATGTGTTCGTAATAGGATGGATCGGAGATAAGGGTATGAAACGAGAACACCACCGGCAGGCCCAGCTTTCGCGCAAACTTTATCCCGAGATAACCGACCATGGTCGGTGTCATCGCATGTACCACATCCACCTCCGCATCACGAAGAGAACGATAGACGCTGTAATCGTAGGGGGCAACCCATCTGAAATCCTGATAAAAGCTTGCGGGAATGGAGGGAATAAGCCGTACTTCAATATTTCGACGGGTATATTCAGGCTGGTGACGATGCGCGGGAGCAAAAATGAGAACATAATGCCCGCGGTCCGCCAGGTTCTCCGCCAGCTTGATAATAGAGGTAACCACTCCGTTTATCTGGGGCAGAAAAGCGTCGGTAAAAATTGCAATCCGCATCTGTTCGCCGGGATGCGGTGATTTGCGGGACCTCCGGCTGCTCTTCTGCTGGGAAAGAATTTCGTCCGCAATCTCAGAAAAACCTTCGCTTCCCCTTCCCTTCGAGATATAAGCGGGAAGATGATCCATAAGATGTTCAACATCCCTTATATTACCAACCCCGAAGGAACGCGGAAAAAAGGAAAACATCGGTTCGTCATTCGGGGAATCTCCGCAGAATACCGAACGTTTCATAAGGGTTTCATCATCGAGCCTGTAGCGTTCTTTCATAAAAGCTTTAACCATGGAAAGCTTGTCATAGTTTCCGAACCAGCAATTTACGTGAATCGAACTTATTTTTGCCACAGTTCCGAAGCGTTCACAGACTTTTTTTATTTTTTCCGCCGTCTCATACCCGAGATCGGGAGGATCTTCACGAAAATCGATTGCAAGGTCATAAAGACGGCAGAACTGGTCCCGCGCCACCCGGCTGCCTGGCACCTCGGAGAGTACGGCATTGCGTACCTCCTCCAGCCTTGAGCGCACATCCTGTCCGGTAATGGCCGGGTGCAGAAACGTGGAAATACGGCCGGCCGGAGTTCTGTAATAAACAAAAGCACCATTTTCACCCACCACAGCATCGACCGGCCACTGCCGGATTATCAGATCGCACCATCCCGCCGGACGGCCGGTAACAGGAATGACCGAGATCCCGCTCTCAGAGAGCCTCCAGAGAGCTTTGTAGGCCTCGGCACTCACTCTCCCGTCCGTGGTAATGGTATCGTCTATGTCGGTAAAGAGAAACCTGACAGGATTCCCTTCGCTCCGAAAAGCAGAGAGGTTTTTCATATGCAGCACCTCATTGTAATGTCGGAATAATTTCTGCCCTAATCCGCCTTCTCCGAGTCAACAACCTGTTTCACATACACGAGAAACGACGCGACCGAAGCAATTGCGGCTATCAGAAATACAAGGAAACTCGCCGTCCGAAGCAGTTCCAGATACGGAGAGGAGGCTGAAGCGCGTTCGGCAACTACTGCCGCAAGGCCGACGATGCCCGAAAGAGCGTAAAACACCGCCTTCAGCTTTCCCCAGATGGAAGCTGCCATGGCTACCCCCTTCCTCATCATGAACATCCGGAGGAAGGTTATTGCAAGCTCCCGGTAAATGAGAATGATCAGAATCCACACAGGCATAAGCCCGACGGAGCTGAAGCAGATAAAGTAGGTCATCCGGCTGAAGACATCCGCAAAAGGATCCAGCACCTTGCCGATATCGGTGACAAGGTTCCTGGCCCGGGCTATATGCCCGTCGAGAACATCGCTCAGCTCAATTACTATAAATATGGCAAGCAGCAGAAATGCCGAAACTGTCTCCCCCGTCCCGGTCCAGACCGGAATAAAAAAGACAATAAAATAAAGGGGAGAGAGGATCAGTCTTAAAACAGTCAGCTTGTTGGGTAAATTCATACTTTGACATTATGGTTTCTACCCGGTTTCGTCAATCCCGGAAGTAATTATCAAAGATTCATGGCAAAACCGTCAATAAAACGGCGTTCTTCCGGTTTCCTGGTAAAGCTGTACAGCAGTTTATAGCCGGTCAGAAAGCGTTTACGGATGGTCTGCCGTATCTTCTTTTCCTTTTCCGGGGCGTTTTTGAAGATATATTCTTTCTCCCTGCCGGAGTTGGGAGAAGCTCCCCACTGAACGGAAAGCGAATAGGGTGAGAAGAGGTTGCCCTGACGGTCATGGAGGGTATAATAATGCGGCCTTCCGGCGCGGTCTGTTTTATAAAGTACAACGATCATCACTTACCTATCGGCACTCGCCGGAATAATATCAAGCCTGAAATCCCGCTCGTCCGCACTTGTCACTATCCGGTAGAGCGAGAGCGGAAGAAGCTGCACCCGGGAAGAAGTTTCCTCTTCAATGTTCCATAATCCGAGATACGAAAGGAGCCGGTCAATTAGCGATCCCTCCAGATGTCCGTCTTCCGCATCGGGAACATCCCATGAAGACAGTCCTTCAAGCCTTACATACCCTGCCGCGGGAAGAAAAAAGAGTCTCGGATCCGGTAGAAGCCTGAGGTAGCGAACAGCAGGACTGGAGGTGTCAATATCAACCCGAAATCCCGCCTCCGGAACAAACAGGGGCTCCAGGCCCAACATCCCCCCTTCTATCAGACCGGTACGGAATTCACCAAGTACCGCTCCATCTTCCGCACAGACCCAGCCCGAAAGGCCCCGGCTCAGGAGTACCGAGAAAAGCAGCAGAATCAGTAAAACGGGGATTGCAAAGTATTTCTTTCCCCACCGGATAATCAGCCCCGAAGCGGCAAAAAGGAGGCTGAAAGCGAGGTGACCGGTTTCCCAGGTCACCGAAGCAAGGTCCACAAAGACCACCGCCGCAAGCAGGGAAGCGGCGGCGGGAATAAGAAAAAGAAGCGCACCGGTAAGCCTCCGCCCGGCCACGGGGATTGATGCCGCCGCAGCGCCCAGGAAAAAGGAAAGAAAAAACAACCAGAAATATATGTTCTCAAGGGGTGGAATGCTACAAGTCATACAATTGAGTATACTTCGTCTCCAGATAGTCGGCAAAGTATTTTGCCTGCAGATCTTCACCCGTTATGGTATGCACCAGTTCTCCGGCGGTCCGGGAACTGCCGTAACGGTAAATTCTGCCGGTCAGCCACTCCCGTACCTTCGAAAAATTACCCGAACCGAAACTTTTCTCTATATCCGGTTCTTCTTTTTTCAGAGCAGCAAAAAACTGCGCACCATAGAGATTGCCCAGAGCATATGTCGGGAAATAGCCGATTGCTCCCATTGACCAGTGAACATCCTGAAGCACCCCTTCGGCATCCCGCCGAGGGCGTATCCCAAGCAGCTCTTCACACAAATCGTTCCAGGCTCCCGGAAGATCGGCCACAGGAAGATTTCCGGAAAGCAGCTCCCGCTCCAGACGAAAACGCAGAATAATGTGGAGCCCGTAGGTTACCTCATCTGCCTCTATTCTGATAAGGGAAGGCTCAACCTTGTTGACCGATTGCACAAACCGCTCCCGGGATACACCTCCGAGGTTTTCAGGAAAAAGCTCACACAGTCCGGGATAGAAATGTTTCCAGAACTCCGAACTTCGACCGATCATATTTTCCCAGGTTCTTGACTGGGACTCATGAATGCCGAGACTTGTCCCCTGACCCAGGACAGAGCCCTTCAGGGAATCATCCACCCCCTGCTCATAGAGAGCGTGGCCTGTTTCATGTATGGTTCCGAAAATGGCCGACTTGAAGGAGGCCGGATTGTAGCGGGTGGTTATTCTCACATCATCATCACCGGGACGTATGGTAAAGGGATGGGCCGATTCGGAGATATTTCCCCTTGAAAAATCGTAACCGATAGCCTCCGCAACCTGCCTGGAGAAGAGCTTCTGCTGCTCCACCGGGTAATCGGTATAAAGAAAGGCATCATCCACCTCGGGAGCGCCCATGATCCGGTCAAGAAGCGAGCGGAGCGCGCCGCTCATCTCATCGAAGACCCGATCCACCGTGGATGCCTTCATCCAGGGTTCGTACTCATCCAGAAGGGCGTCGTAGCGGTCCTCTTCATAACCGACCGCGTCGGCCTTCTCGCGGTTCAGGTCAAGAAGGGTCTGGAGATGGGGTAAAAATGCGGCAAAATCATCTTTTTCCCTGGCGGAAATCCAGGCGGCCTGGCCGCGGCTCTGGGCCCGTGCGAATTCGGTCACCAGGCGGCGTGGGATTCTGACCGCCCGCAGGTGCTCGCGCCTCATGGTCCTCAGAAAAGCACTCGAATCCGGGTCCGGTTCGGCACCCCTTAACAGAGCGCCGGGGGGAAGCTCAGGGGTCGAGTCTCCGCAGAGCTCACCGACAAGTTCTCCGACCTCCTCTCCCGCAGTATTGTCGTGAATCATCCCTTCGAGAAGAGAGAGCTGTTCGGAACGCCCACCTACCGCGGCCGGAGGCATTCCCGTCTCCTGGTCCCAGGAGAGCAGCTGTACAATGGAACCGAGGGTCTGGGTCTGACGATCAATCTCACGCAGCCGGTCTATTTTTTTCTCTCTGCTCATACGTTCTCCTTCGCGGAGATTGCCTTCAGAATGGTACCGGTAAAGGCTTCCAGATCCACTCCATTCTCCTGCTCTCCGCTGCGTTTCCGCACCGAAACAGCACGGGCATCGCGTTCTTTCTCGCCGACAACCAGCATGTAGGGTATTTTATCTTTCTGAGCGTTTCTGATTTTCGCATTCATCCGGTTATCGGAAAGATCGGCATCGACCCGCACACCGTGGCGTTTCAATTCCGCCTCTACCTCCGCCGCATAATCATTGAAGGGCTCCGCGACCGGGATTACCCGCGCCTGAAGCGGTGAAAGCCAGACGGGAAAGGCGCCGCCGTAGTGCTCGATAAGCACCCCAAAGAAACGCTCGATGGAGCCGAGCAGAGCACGGTGCACCATGTAGGGCCGCTTCTCTTTTCCGTCATGATCGACATAGGTCATACCGAAACGCTCGGGCTCGTTGAAATCGAACTGAACGGTGGAGAGCTGCCAGGAGCGGCCGAGAGCATCCTTGACCTTCAGGTCTATTTTCGGCCCGTAGAAGGCCCCGCCGCCCTCATCAACCTCATATTCCAGCCCTTCCGCTTCGATGGCTTTCTGAAGCGAAGCCTCGGCCAGTTTCCACTGGTCCGGGTCTCCGACCGCTTTTTCGGGCATGGTGGAAAGATATGCCTGGATTTCACTGAAACCGAAAGATCTGAGCATGTGAAGGCTGAAACGCAGCACTTCGAGAATTTCATCCTCGACCTGTTCGGGGGTACAGAAAATATGAGCATCATCCTGGGTAAAGCCCCTTACCCGCATAAGACCGTGAAGGGTTCCGGATTTTTCATAACGGTAAACAGTTCCCAGTTCCGCCCAGCGAAAGGGAAGATCGCGGTAAGAATGCTTTCCCGTTTTGTAGATCATTATATGGAAGGGACAGTTCATCGGCTTGGCGTAGTAATTTGCCTTGTCCATAACCATTTCGGGATACATCCCTTCGGCGTAGAAATCAAGGTGTCCCGAGGTCTCCCAAAGCCATGACTTTCCGACATGGGGAGTATGGAGAAGCTCATAGCCGTTTTTGAAGTGCTCATCCTTCCAGAAGGTCTCTATGGCATGGCGGATACGTGAACCCTTGGGATGCCAGTAGACCAGGCCGGGCCCCGCTTCCTCGTGAAGGCTGAAAAGATCAAGCTCCTTACCCAGTTTGCGGTGATCACGCTTTTCCATCTCCTCAAGATGCTTCAGGTGGAGCCGGAGATCCTTCGGATTCTCCCAGGCGGTGCCGTAAATACGGGTGAGCATCGGGTTGGTCTCTTTTCCGCGCCAGTAAGCGCCGGCTATGGAGAGGAGCTTGAAGGCGTCGGCGTTCAGATCCGCGGTACTTTCGACATGGGGACCGCGGCAGAGATCGACAAAACTGCCCTGACTGTAGAGGGATACCTCATCCCCCTCGGGGATCGCCTTGAGCAGTTCGACCTTGTACTGTTCGCCTTTCTTCTCGAAAAGAGCCTGAGCCTCCTCACGGCTTATCACTGTTCTCTCAAAATGGTGATCTTCGCGGATTATTTCCTTCATTTTCCCGCTAATCACCTCGAGGTCGTCATTGGTCAACGGCCGGGGCAGATCAAAATCATAATAAAAACCGTTGTCGATGGACGGACCGATGGCCACCTTGGTTCCCGGAAGCTGCTCAACCACAGCTTCGGCCATGACATGAGCCATGGAGTGTCGAATACGATGCAGTTTTTCTTCCTGCGATAATCCCTTTAAAGACATAATTCCCTCCTGAATAGTAACAAAAAAACCCCGGTTTTTACGCCCATCCTGTACAACAGGTAAGGACGAAAAACCCGGGGTTCTTCGCGGTTCCACCTTACTTCCGCGCGGACTTTGTAAGCGGCGCCCGCATCGGCACTTCATTGTTCCGTTAACGCCGGACTGCGGCAGGGCATACTGAGCAGGAAATAACCGTCCTTACGGTGTTTCCGGCCGTTCAGGCTGCGGCTCGGGAGTGGTGTTCACGGGGGGATGACCAAAGACCTTCCAGCCAGCGACCGCTAAAAACCGGTCGACCGGGTCTTCTCTCTCGCGGCATCCCTTATCCGCTACTCTTCTCCGTCAAAGCCTTTGATAAAATATGCTGCTTTCATTGAAAACTGTCAAGCAGCTGCTCCTCCAGAAATCCGGCGGCGCTCCTGTAAAAACTGTCGGGGCTGTCGGCATGGACCCAGTGCCCCGCCCCCTCCACCCCGGAAAACCGGGCTGAAGGAAAGAGGGCAAGCGCTTGTTCCCTCTGTCGGGCATCCAGATAATCAGATTCGGCCCCGGCGATAAACAGTGCCGGCAGGAGATTCACGTGTCCCTCTCCTTTCACCGGGGCCCACACCTTATCCAGCTCCGCTGCTATGACCGGAAGGTTGAACCGCCAGCCGTAGCGAACCGGACCATCGCCCTGCTCCCTCCGAAGATTCTGGAGCAGAAAGGTCCTGACCCGCCGGTCGGGAATATCCCCTGAAAGCAGACGATCCGCATCCCCGCGGCTTTTCACCTTCGACAGGTCAAGGCCGCTCAGAGCCTCTACCACTCCTCCCAGCCGCGATGGATTCTGCGCGGGACCGATATCGACGACAAGAAGGGCCGAAGCAGTTTCGGGATAATCAAGAACCAGCTGCATGGCGCATTTTCCACCCATTGAATGACCCAGAAAGGCCGCCTTTCCGATTCCGAGATCTGCGCAGGTTTCAGCGACGTCAGCCGCCATGGAGCGGTAGTCCAGCCTTGAATCGTGGGGACTCTCTCCGTGGTTCCGGAGATCAAAGGTGTAGACCGGCATAATGGAAGCCAGGCGGTCTGCCATGCTTTTCCAGTTTATCCCCGCCCCGAAAAGACCGTGCAGAATGATGAGGGGAAGTTCCCCATCGGAAGGATAATGACGGTGTGACAGGATCAATGCGCAGTCTCTCCCCTGGAAGAGTGAATTGAGGCCTCGAAGGCCTCGGGTACGCCTTTCTTCATATTCAGGATCCGCTCCTCCGTCCCGGCAAGGGTAAAGGAGAGAGAGCCGAAAAGAAGTCCCCTTTTTCCCCTGACCGATTCGATCTCCCCATAAGGGAAAACCAGGGTTTCCACCCCGGTAACCGGGTGTGCACTGATAAAGTACCATCCGTCGGACAGGACAAAAATCAGCCAGCGCCGGCCGCGGAAAAGCCCTCCGGAGGCGGCAATAAGCTTCCGGTCCCCCGGAAGAAGATTCGCCAACCTCCTGTACTCCAGTCTGTGGCGAAATGAGTCGTAGACTCCAAGTTCACGCAATCGCTCGTTCATGTAGTGTGCATCCATCCGCTCATCCTAAGCCCGGTGCTTTCACGGGTCAAGTGCAAAAGCACTTGCGCTTACGCCGAACGGCAGGATATTCTGCAACTATGAATGACCAGAAGAACAGGATCGAAAAAGGGGCGATAATTATCGGCGGAGGCGTAGGCCCCCTGGCCGGAGTAAAGCTCCACGAGAAAATTATAGCCCTCAGTGAGACTTCGGGCAGGGACCAGGACCATCTTGATGTAATTCACCTCTCCCGGTCACGGCTTATCGAAGACCGGACAGAATTCCTGGTAGTAAACGAACCTCACAACCCCGGACAGTCAATGGCCCATATAGTTGCGGCTGGGCTTTCGGCGCTGACCTTTCCCGGCGAAGAACGGACAGGTCCGATTGCTGCCGGAATCCCCTGTAATACCTTTCATGCTCCTCCGGTCTGGGAACGCTATACCGCTATCCTGACGGAAAAAGCACCTGGCATCCGTACGGTACACATGCTCGATGCGGCAATAAAGGAGCTTGATGCACGCTTCGCAGCGGCCTCCGGCAATGGAGAAAAACCTCTTGTCGGCATCCTTTCCACCACGGGAACCGCAAAGAGCGGGGTATGGAAGCATGCGCTGGAAGAGGCAGGCTACAGGACTATCGAGCTTGACGAAAACAGCCAGGAGCGGGTGCACGAATCGATATACAATCGCGAATGGGGTCTGAAAGCCAGGACCCCCGCAACGGACCGGGCAAGGGAACGACTGGAAGAAGCCGCCGCGCTTCTCGCTTCAAAAGGTGCACAGGCGGTCATTCTTGGTTGTACCGAGATTCCCCTTGCCCTGGAGGAGGGTTTCCGTAACGGAGTGCTCTTTGTCGATCCGGTTACTTCTCTTGCCGCCGCGCTTATACGGGCGGCTGGAGGCACCGCTAAACAGGAATATCCTTGACCCCTTCCAGAATATGCCGTGGCCGGTATGCGAACTCCTCTATTCCCGAAAGATCGGTAACCCCGGTCAGAACCAGAACAGTCTCAATCTCGCTTTCAATTCCCGATTTTATGTCGGTATCCATACGGTCGCCTATTATGATGGTATCCTCCCTGCGCGCTTCCAGCCTTTTGAGGGCGCTTCGCATCATGAGAGGGTTGGGTTTGCCGATAAAATAGGGTTCCGCCTCCGATGCCAGGGCGATGGGGGTTATAAGAGCCCCGGTAGCCGGCACAATACCGCGTTCGGTGGGGCCGGTAATATCCGGATTGGTTCCGATCAGCCTTGCACCGCCCCGGACGAGTGAAACCGCATGGTAGATTGTCTCCAGATTGTAGTTCCGGCTTTCACCGACCACAACATAATCCGGACTGACATCGTTCATTGTATAACCAACCTCGTAGAGGGCGTTTATCAGTCCAGCCTCTCCAATCACATAGGCCGATCCATCAGCTTTCTGTGATGCCAGAAAATTCGCGGTTGCCAGGGCGCTGGTATAAAAATGCTCCGCCCCGACATCGAGCCCCAGACGTGCAAGCTTCTGCTGAAGCTCCCGGGGCGACCGTTCGCTTGAGTTGGTCAGGAAAAGATAACGCTTGCCCTCACTTTTGAGCCAGTTCACAAAATCGGCGGCTCCGTCCAGAAGGCGGTTTCCATGATAGATTACCCCGTCCATATCACAGATAAAGGCGGGCTTTTTCCTTATTGCATTGATATCTGCTTCCATTTCCACTTTTTTCCCCTTATTCACCGAAATGCCATCCATTTCTGCTTACCACTTCTTCCATGCTCTTTCTCTCCCTCGCTGAACCTTCCAGGGCAAGATGTTTTTCCGACAGTCCGTCGGTACCCCCGGGAAAACCCAGCACAATCACGGTAATAAGTACGTGTGATGAAGGTATTCCGAGAGCAGCCTTAAGTCCCTTATCGTTAAAACCGGCTATGGGGTGTACAGTCAGCCCCTCTCTTACCGCCTGAAGCTGCAGATTCATTACCGCCATTCCGGTATCGAAGAGGGCATAGTGACGGCCCTCCTCAAGATCGCAGTCAAGCTTGTTGTCGCTTACGGCAAGAACATACATCGGAGCCTTGAGCGCCCAGTAGTTCCCCCCGGAAAGATTCCCCCGTACCGACTCCAGGGCAGCGCCTTCGTCGGCAACTACAAATCGCCAGGGCTGCTTATTTGCGCATGAGGGGGCAAGGATCGCAGCTTCAAGAATTCTCCGCTGTACATCACGGGGAACCGGCCGCTCATCCAGAGCCCTGAAAGCCCGCCGTTCTTCAATTTCTTTGATAATGTCCGACATTTCTAAACTCCTTCCAGGGCCTGTAAACGTTCTACTTCTGCGACAACCTCGGAGATAATACCGTCAGGAGTTGATGCCCCTGCGGTTATCCCCAGTACGGGAAAACGCACCATCTCTTCTCTTATTTCCGACGCCTCTTCGATATGCCAAACAGCCTCCATACACTCCCTGGCGGAGTCGTAGAGTCTCCTCGTGTTGGCGCTGCTCTTTCCCCCGATAACCAGGACCGCATCCACCTCTCCGCAAAGCTTCTCCAGAGCCTTCTGACGGGAGCCTGTAGCGGGACAGACGGTATTGAAGCGCACAAAAGGTACCCCTTCCCGGGCACAGGCCTCTTTAAGAATATCCGATATCTCTTCGAACAGCTTAAGAGAAAAAGTGGTCTGACTGAGAAGCAGAAGCGGACGATCGGGCTGCACCGATGCTGCAGCTTCCACGGAGTCAACTACCAGCACATCTTTTCCATGACTGCTTACAGCTGTTACTTCTCCATGAGAAAAATCTCCGCTTATTACCACCCGGTATCCCTTTCTGTCATATTCGGCAACAAGACGTTCGGATTTCAGAACACGGGGGCAGGTCCCGTCTATAACGGCAGCACCGGAAGCATCAAGTTTCCGCTTCACTTCCCCTGGCACCCCGTGAGCGCGTATAACAACGGTATCGTCCGGCCGCACATCTTCAACGGAATCAACGCACACAACCCCTTCTTCGGCCAGTTCTCTCAAAACGGTACTGTTATGAATCAGGGGGCCGTAAGTAAGCACCCTCCCCTCTCCAGGATGGAGGGTTTCAACCGCTTTCTCCACCTGTTCCAGAGCGCGGCGGACACCAAAACAGAAACCCAGAGTATCCGCGATTATGACTCGTCGTTTCATCATATCCTCCAGTATACGCAAAAAAGGCCCCTCCCGGCAGGGAAGGACCTTATATTATTCATTTTTCCAAAGCATCCGTACTACTTTTTGCGTTTTCCCTGGCGTTTGCCTTTCAGCTTACGATCGGCAACAGGAACCTCTTTCTCCTCTTTCGGAGCCTTGGGCGCTTCAACCGCTGCCGGTTTTTCCGCTGCAGGAGTCTCCTTTGCCGCTTCGCTCTTATGCACATTGTGCCTGAGAGGATCTTTTTTTGCAATCCGCTTCTCGTTCATCCTGGTAAGGGCCAGAAGAACCGGACTCGCGATAAAAATGGAGGAATACGTACCAACCACAATACCTACGACAAGATTCAGGGCGAAGTCTTTGATCTCCCCGGTTCCGAAAAAGTAGAGGGCAAGAACCGCAAGAAGAGTGGTAAGACTGGTCATAAGAGTACGGCTGAGGGACTGGCTGATACTGGTATCGATAATATCTTTAATATCACGATCCTTCATCAGACCCATATTCTCTCTCACCCGGTCAAACACTACAATGGTATCGTTCAACGAATAGCCGACGATGGTAAGCACCGCCGCAATGGTCGTCGTTGAAACCTCAAGCCGCATTACGCCGATAAAACCAAGCATTATGGCCACATCGTGAACAAGGGCGGCTATGGAGGAGAAGGCAAATCCGAGCTTAAACCGTACCCAGATGTAGAGCAGAATAAGAAGGAGCGCCATAAAGGTAAGACTGATAGACTGCTGAGCCAGGTCACGGCTGAATCTGGGGCCGACGTAATCGGACTGCTTGACCACCGCCGTACCGGCACCGAAAGCAGATTCGAGATTATCGATTATCTGCTTCTCATAGGTATCCTTTTTATCCCCCGAAGGGTCGGCTATCCGGAGAAGAAACTCCTGGTTTGCACTGTCCCCGACTACCTGAACCTGAGGATTCTCAAATCCGGTCAGGGCCAGGCGGACCTGATCTATTGCTATCGGAGAACCGCTGTCTGCTCTGACATTGACCGACATGGCCTCTTCTCCCAGATCAAGGGGAAAATCCAGGCCGGTTGTTATAGCGTCGGGCCGTGCGGAAGGCAGAACAGCAGAAGCATCAAGACCTTCGACACCACTCAGGAATGAGGCAAAGGCGCTCATGTCGGCAAAGTCCGAAAGCTCCGCTTCCAGTTTTTCAACACCCTCTTCACCCCGGGTCTCCAGGATGGCTCTCCCGTTCGAAATATCAAAACTGGCGCTGCCGGCACCGTCATAGGAAAGCTCAAGGCCGACCGGCGCTACCTGAACCCGCTGGTTGAGTCCCGCCTGAAAATCGATTCCCAGGTTAAAACCGCCCCTGGAGACGGTACCCGCTATCCCCGCAGCCATAACAAGGGCGGAGACGGCAAACATAATATAGCGAAGCCGGGAAAATCTAATTACTTTAGTCATCGAACCCTCCAGCCAATGCTCAGTTTATTCATCTTCAGTTGTTCAATGCTGAAGTCGAAGATAAGCCTGGAGACAAACAGTGCGGTAAACATGGAACTGACAATACCGACGGCCAGAGTGTTTGCAAAACCCTGAACCGGACCGCTTCCGAGCTGACTCAGCACCAGGGCGGCAATAAAGGTGGTTATGTTAGCATCCATGATGGTCCAGAACGCCTTTCTGAAACCGGCTTTTACCGATGCCTCCGGTGTCTTTCCAAGGCGGTATTCTTCCTTGATACGCTCGAAAATAATAACATTCGAGTCCACGGCCATACCGACCGTAAGAATAAGACCGGCGATACTGGTCAGCGTAAGGGTAAGGTTGAAGGCCGATAGAATCGCGACAATAATCACCAGGTTAAGGATAAGGGCGATGTCGGCAATAATACCCGCGCCGAGGTAATAAAGAAGCATGAAGATAATAACCAGGATAAATCCGAGGCTTATCGCCTTCAGTCCCTGACGGACCGAATCTTCTCCCAGACTTGCTCCGACAGCCTGCTGGTTGTTGATCTTCAGATCCACCGGCATGGCAGCGGTGCGCAGAACCAGTGCAAGGTCATTGGCTTCATTCCGGTCGAAACCGGTCATCTGAACACGGTCACGGATAGGCTCGCTTATGCGGGCCATCGACTTGACCTTGTCATCCATCAGAATGGCAAGCGTCTCACCTTCGTTGGTGCTGGTCAGCTGGAAGAAGATCTCTCCGCCCTGAAGGTCCAGTCCGAAGTTGATAACCGGTTTTCCGGTTACCGGATGGCTGCCGACGGTCGCACTCTGGATATGACTGCCGTCAAGTCCAACTTCCTCGCGGACAACAACCCAGCGGATAAGCTGGTCTATTCCGTAACTGTCCTTTTCATAGAATCCGCGCACCACATAGCCTGCGGGCACGAAATCGGGAACCACAACCTGTCCCTGCCGGTCAAAGGCAGCTGCGGGGTTTTCAAGGTAGTACTGGGACACCTGCTGGCTCAAATTCTGATCCACTATATGAAAGTTGAGGGAACCCTTACCCATGAGAAAAGAGTTGACCCGTTCGGGATCCGCCGCTCCGGGGATATCAATATTAATCTGGTTCGAACCCTGCTGACGTATCTGCGGTTCGGTTACACCGAACTTGTCGATCCTGTTGTTCAGAATCTCCATGGCCCGCTGAACCGCCTGACTCTGATCGTCCGCCGTCGGGGGATGACCCAGGCGCTCCTCGAGACTTCCAAGATCCGCCTCAAGCAGAATGCTCATACCGCCCGAAAGGTCAAGTCCGAGCTGGAGAACCGAAGTTCCCTGCTCTTTCATATCAAGCAGCCGGTTACGGTGATACTCTTCCACCGCATCGAAAGCTTCTCTCTCGGTGTTAAAGCCTTTGAGGAGATTTGCAACGGTCCACTCTTTCGGAACGTCCCGTCCATCAAGCTCGTAAAGGTCTTTTGCCTTGCCGACGAGGTAGGAGTACTGCTCCGGAACCGCGTCCTGCGGGGAATTTTCAACCAGGGATTTCAATTCTGCTACAGCTTTTGCCGCCTGGCCGCGGGCATATGCCTGAATCTGCTGCTTACTTCCGGCGGCGAGTTCTTTCTGCGCCTCCGGTACCATGAAGTACCACTCGAAGGTGGGGTAAAGGAATACCCCGCTCACGACAAGTACCAGCAGCACGACGAATAAACGTGAACGCTTGCTCATACGTTAAACTCCGGTAGGGATTAGTCTTTCGGTCATGCGGATGCTAATCAAGCATCCTTTTTCTTGTTCTTTGTCTTTGCCTTTGTCTCGGAAGAAGAGTCTTCCGTACTCTGACCCTGTTCCAGAACCGTCGAGATCGCACTCTTGGTGAACTCGAGTTTGGTGTTGTCATCAACCTTGACCACAACAACCTGGTCCTTTACGGAAACAACGGTACCGCGGATACCGCCGATGCTGATCACTTTATCACCCTTCTTGAGGGCACTGAGCATCTTCTGAGTTTCTTTCTGCTTTTTGTTCTGAGGACGAATAATAAGAAAATAGAAAATCAGAATAACAAGACCGAAAGTAACGAACGTTGTCATCATCTGTCCTGAAGCACCACCGGCGGCACCGGCCTCCGGGGCTCCCATCAACATGGGTAAGCTTGTAAAAATTTCCATCATAGAAAACGCACCCTTTTATAGTTTATTTCGGAAAAAATACCACGGATACCCAAGCGCGTCAAGAATGGCAGACCCCAGGTCAGATTCTTGTTACCTTCGATACCCCTTCTGGAACGGAAAAAACGCCAAGGAGACGTTTCATGGCGTCAATACCCTTCAGGGATGCACCGCTTGTCCGATTGTAAGCCTCGACAACCGAATTCATCGCCTGTTCATCGTTATCATAAAGAGCACTGCAGAAAGCCGCACGAAAAAGACTTTTTTCCGCCAGTCCGGCCGAAGAAAGCCTCGAATACTGTTTCGCTGCTTTTGAGTCGACAATAGCCGCCTCTCCCTGATATCCGATAGAAAAAATAAAATCTTCTCTCTTCATCTGTTTTCTCCATATGAAAAAAATCGGCCCCCGTGCATGCAGCACAGGGGCCGAAGCATCTGCATCAGATGAACCGGGGGCGAGCTTACATCATGCCGCCCATGCCGCCCATTCCACCCATGCCGCCCATGCCGCCCATCGGGGGAGCACCTGCGCCTGCATCGCCCTTTTCGGGGAGATCGGTGATGGAACATTCGGTGGTAAGAAGAAGCGCAGCAATGGAAGCCGCATTCTGGAGAGCACTCCGCGTTACCATTGCAGGGTCGATGATTCCGGCTTTGAGCATATCGGTCCACTCCATTTTGCCGGCATCAAAACCGATACCCTTCTTTTCATGCTTTGCTTTCTCGGCGATAATCGCTCCGTCAAGACCAGCGTTTATGGCAATCTGACGAATCGGCTCTTCAAGGGCACGCCGGACAATCTTGTATCCTACCTGTTCTTCGTCGGTAAGAGAACTGACATCCTTCTTCTCCAGAGCATGCACAGCCTGAATAAGAGTCACACCGCCTCCGGGAATAACACCCTCTTCAATGGCAGCACGGGTAGCGGAAAGGGCATCTTCAACCCGGTGTTTTTTCTCTTTCAGTTCGACTTCGGTGGCAGCACCGACGTTAATGACAGCAACACCGCCGGCAAGCTTGGCAAGACGTTCCTGAAGCTTCTCACGATCGTAGTCACTGGTGGTATCTTCGATCTGGGCCTTGATCTGTGCAATCCGGTCCTTCAGGTCCGCAGGTTTGCCTTCACCGTTGATAATGGTGGTGTTCTCTTTCTCCACCTTGACGGTCTTGGCCTGTCCGAGCTGGCTTATATCCGTACTCTCGAGCTTCATTCCGAGCTCTTCGCTGATAACCTGTCCACCCGTAAGGATCGCAATATCCTCGAGCATTGCCTTGCGGCGATCTCCGAAACCGGGAGCCTTTACGGCAACCGCATTCAGGGTTCCGCGGATGCTGTTTACAACGAGAGTAGCAAGGGCTTCGCCTTCAACATCTTCGGAAATTATAAGAATCGGCTTGTTGGCCTGAGCCACCTTCTCAAGAATGGGAAGGAGGTCTTTCATGCTCGAGATCTTCTTGTCATGGATAAGAATGTAGGGATCATCAAGTACGGCAGTCATGTTTTCACGGTTGGTTGCGAAATAGGGGGAAAGGTAACCGCGGTCAAACTGCATACCTTCGACAAAGTCGGTGGTGGTCTCAATGTTCTTCGACTCTTCAACGGTGATTACGCCGTCTTTTCCGACTTTTTCCATTGCATTGGCAATTTCATCACCAATCTCACGATCATTGTTCGCGGAAATGGATGCAACCTGGGCAATCTCTTCCTTGTCCTTGATCTCTTTTGCGTTCTTCCGGATTTCCGCAACCGCATCTTCGACTGCTTTGTCGATTCCGCGCTTGATTCCCATGGGGTTGATTCCGGCAGCCACGCTTTTCATGCCTTCCTTGATAATGGAATAGGCAAGTACGGTTGCGGTGGTGGTTCCATCACCGGCAACATCGTTGGTCTTGGTAGCCACTTCTTTCAGAAGCTGGGCTCCCATGTTCTCGAAGGGATCTTCGAGTTCGATCTCCTTGGCAACCGATACACCATCTTTGGTAACGGTAGGAGCACCGAACTTCTTGTCGATAAGGACGTTTCGCCCCTTGGGACCGAGAGTCACCTTTACCGCGTTGGAGAGTTTCTCCACGCCCCGGGTAAGTGCTCTGCGGGCTTCTTCGTTAAAACTGAGTTGTTTCGCCATTCCTGTAACCTCGCTTCTCGTATTAATGTAATAAATGTGTTTAATCTGAAGATTAACTGCCGTTTCTGAAGAAAAGATACAAATTTTTTCCCTTATCGCCAAGGAAAAAAGAGACTTTTCTCCGATAATATTTCACTTTATATCCTCTCAATCGCCGATTTCACCCTTCAGGCCGATTTCATCCGCCACATTCCGCATTCCTTCGATGGTGTCGCTTATCAGCTCATCCAGCTCCACCCCCAGCATGGCCGCTCCCTTCTCTATTATGGAGCGGTCGACTCCGGCGGAAAACTGAGCCGCCTTCCATTTTTTCTTCACCGACTTCGCCTTCATATCCATAACACTTCTGGAAGGCCGGACAAGTGCGGTAGCCGTTACCAGCCCGGTAAGTTCATCGATTGCAAAGAGGGTCATCTCCATTTTCGATTCGGGTTTTACATTGCTGCAGATTCCCCATCCGTGGCTTTCCACCGCACGAATATACTCTTCAGGCCAGCCCCTTGCCTCCATCAGTTCGCGTACCTTGACGCAGTGCTGATCCGGATACTTCTCGTAGTCGGCATCGTGAATCAGACCCACAACACCCCATACATCCTCATCTTCTCCCGCTTTCCGCGCAAGATGACGCATTACCCCCTCAACAGAAAGGGCATGTTTAAGAAGATTCTCCGACTCCGTAAACTCGGTCAGGAATTTCCAGGCATCCTCTCTGGTCGGTTTATCCATTACCATGTTCCTCCTCGCTTATCGTCTCCCCGGTTTCGGGCGGGACCGCTCTCAGTGAATACAACTCCGCACTGAAAAGATGAAGAGCCTCTTCATCCCCCGTATCAAAAATCAGTTCTCCCGACTTGCCTATTCCCGCAATCCGGCCCGTCGTCAGCGTTCCTCTCTCAGGATCTCCGATCCTTACGCTCACCTCTTCCCCCCGAAGGAAAAGCCGGTTCCCGCATTTCTCGAGCCACTCCGGTTCTTTCAGCGCCCTTGTAATGCTCCGGATCAGCGGTTCAAGCAGGGAGCGGGGACGAACCTCCTCTCCGGTTTCAAGGAGCAGGCTGGTTGCCTCCAGACGGCTGCTCTCCCCGCTGCTTCCAAAATCAAAGGTTTCCTGCCGGACATTCAGCCCGACACCTACAGCTACAATACCGCCGTAGCTCTCGCAGAGAACCCCGCAGATTTTTTTCCCACCCACCATGATATCGTTTGGCCATTTTATGTGCGCCGTCACCGGAAAGCGCTCCTCCAGAAACTCCGCGATCCCGAGGGCGACCATTACGGGGAGAGGAGAGATCAGCGGAAGAAGATCTTCACCGGGAAGGGTGAGGGTAAAGAGCAGGCTTTCTCCCTTTTCCGCTGCCCACTTTCTGCCGGGGATCCGGCCTCTGCCCCCCCGCTGAAAATCCGTGCTTAACGCGAATCCCGGCTTTTCCCCCGCCCTTATCATCTCCCGTGCGAGTTTCATGGTGGAATCGGTCTCTTCTTGATGCAGGATCTTCACGCTCCCCACTGTACCGGACCCGCCCTCTTTTGACAATCGCGAAATCGGAGCATAAAAAAAGAGTTTTTTTCAACAATGCTCTTGAATAAAATTGCGTTTAGGCATAATTTTTATACAAATTTTCAGTATAAATATACGTTTTTACAGGAAGTAACAATGAAGGAACGGACACAGCGCCTTCGGAAGATAAAAGAACTGATCCGCGAGAACAGGATAGAAAGCCAGGAGGCTCTTCTTGAACGGCTGGAGGAAGAAAACTATACCGTAACCCAGGCAACCCTGAGCCGGGACCTGAAATTTCTCAAGGTCGGCAAAATCTCCGACGGATGGTCCGGCTACTACTACGCCCTGCCCGAAGATGACAACTCCAATGAATCGGAGAAAGGCTTCATTCAGGATGTGCACAGGGGAGTAGTATCCCTTGAGTTCAGCGGCAACATAGGGGTTATAAAAACACGTCAGGGTCATGCCGACAGTGTCGCCTACGCCATGGACAAACTGAATCTGCCCGAGCTGCTTGGCACGGTAGCCGGCGACGATACCATATTCCTGGTGCTCCGGGAAGGCGTTTCCAAGGAAGACCTCCTTATCACCTTCCGGGACCGGATTCCCGAAGTGGAGACCTGAATGATGAACAACCCCGCCTCTTTTCTTACGGAAATCCAGATGAAAGGACGTTTTCTGCGTAGAAGCTGAAAACGCGATTTCCCGGAAAAACAGAACACACACAACAAGGAGAAAGACAATGAACAGTGAAATAAAAAAAATTGCCCTTGCCTATTCCGGCGGGCTGGATACCAGCATCATTATCCCCTGGCTGAAGGAGAATTACCCCGGCAGCGAAATTATCGGCATCTGCGTTAATGTCGGACAGGACGAGGACTGGGACAATATGGAAGCCAAGGCTCTTGCCTCCGGGGCGAGCAAACTCTACATCCGCGATGTACGGCAGGAGTTCTGCGACGACTACCTCTACCCGATGCTCCGCTCCGGTGCCATCTACGAAGGTAAATACTTTCTCGGAACCGCCATCGCCAGACCCCTCCAGGCAAAACATATTGCCGAGGTGGCCCTCGCCGAGGAGTGCCAGGCGGTGGCTCACGGCTGTACCGGAAAGGGAAACGATCAGGTGCGTTTCGAACTGAGCTTCAAAGCCCTCGCCCCTCAGCTCAAGGTTATTGCTCCCTGGAGGGTATGGGACATAAACAGCCGTGAACAGGCCATAGATTACGCTCAGGCGCATAATGTACCCCTCGGAAACATCAGCAAAAAAAACATCTACAGCCGGGACTGGAACATCTGGCACATGAGCCATGAAGGCGGAGACCTGGAAGATCCCTACAACAGACCCCAGGAACCGATGTTTCAGCTCACAAAGAGCCCTCAGGATGCGCCGGATAAAGAGACCGAAATAGTAATTGAGTTCAAGAAGAGCAGACCCGTAGCCCTGAACGGCAAAAAGATGGATTTCCTCGAGATCCTCGAAGAGCTTAACAAGACCGGGGCCGCCAACGGTATAGGCCGGTCGGACGCGGTGGAAACCCGTCTGGTGGGAATGAAAAGCCGGGGCGTCTACGAAACACCGGGAGGCACCATCCTCTTTGCAGCTCTGAAGGAACTGGAAATGATTACCATCGACCCCGATGTCCTCTCCATGAAGCAGCAGCTGGCCCTTAAATACTCCGAGTTCGTCTACAGCGGCAAATGGTTCACCTCCATCCGCAATTCGATCGACGCTTTCATGCAGGAGGCCTGTAAATATGTCAGCGGCGAAGTGAAACTCGTCCTCTACAAGGGAAATCTCATTGTAGGCGGAAGAAGGTCTCCCTTCTCGCTCTACATGGAAGACCTTGCATCCTTCGGAGCCACCAGCTACAACCACGCCGATGCCACGGGGTTTATAAACCTCTACGGACTTTCCACGGGCGTCGCTGCCATGGTCCACAAAAAAATGGAAGCAGAAACAGGCCAGGCTCCGGCCATGCTCGGAACCGCAGCAACCTTCCACGATAAATAACCCACCTGTCCGGGTGCGGACCGGAAATACGCTCTCCGCACCCGGAACTCCCGCTTCATATGGTTTTGCTGTCAAGCCGAAGCTTCGGCTTGACAATTAACAGCAGAATCAACATTCTTCCTGTATGAAAAAGATAACATTCGCAAATCTCGACACAGCAAAAGCGTTCAAAAAACTTGAAGGGATGCCCCCGGCAGATATTTCAGCCATCGACACCGACAGGGTGAATGAAATGAAAGCCGCCGCGGGAGCAGGAATCTCCTACATATTCGCAGCCATGCCGGTTGACCGCCGGCACCTCGACACCCTTTCGGAACTTGCGGATGAGCAGCAGGTAATGGAAAAATACCGCATGATCGCCGCAGGAGAGGTTATGAACACCGGTGAGAAACGCAGGGTACTGCACCACCTGTGCCGGGGAGAACTTGCCGGTCCGGTCATTGACGAAAAGGGTACCGATATCGGCGCATTCTACCGGGAACAGAAAAGCCGTTTCTTCAGTTTCGCCGAAAAGGTACGCTCCGGAGCCATTGCCGGATCTACGGGAAAAGCCTTCAAAACGGTAGTCCAGATCGGTATCGGCGGCTCCGACCTCGGGCCCAGGGCGCTCTACCTTGCCCTTGAGGGTGCAGCGGACAGAAATGCGCCCCGGCTTGAGGCCCGGTTCATAAGCAATGTTGACCCCGACGACGCGGCGGCGGTGCTCTCGGGGATAGACCCGGAAACAGCCCTCTTTATTCTTGTTTCAAAAAGCGGAACAACCCAGGAAACCCTTAC
>NPID01005406.1_pt2 | contig 22776 bp, 24 predicted proteins | sample 8637491 | NCBI WGS metagenome assembly NPID01 (sample SAMN07420843, study PRJNA396082) | bioreactor metagenome | isolation source: sample BA6 brine-fed electro-methanogenic bioreactor BA | place: Japan: Kochi | collected 2016-06-14 | reverse complement strand
GATACCTCCCGCCTTCTTTAATTTTGGTGCTTGAGGTGCACTGTGGATTGTTTCAAAAACATACGCCTGTCAAAAGCTTATTCAGTACGCAATTTTTCCTCCACGGATTTTACCTTTTCGTACATGTCGAGCTCCTTGTCCCTGCGTTCATCAATGCGTATCGTCGTCCCTACACGCAAGGCACCGGATTCGAAGGGGACCTGATGTGCGGCTTTCACGGCCTCGAGGACGGAGTCCAGGTCTCCTTCCAGGATTGTCCCCATGGGAGTAAGCATCGTCTTCAGATTATAGCTTTTTAAAACCCTTTCCACGTCCGCGACGTAACGACTGAGGCTTGGGGTCCCGGTTCCGTAAGGGACTATTATGACTTCCGCCACGACTTTGCCCATTTTTTCGCCTCCTCTCTTGATTACAAGTTTTTTTCGATCCGACAAGGTAATTTTGTCATAAAAACCGGGGTAAATGGTATTGTATTGAAAACACCCTGCCGATAGGAGTGAGTTTAAATGGATTCTTTCAGAATAATCCTGGGATTCAAGTGGGTACAACCTATACTGATAATCATTGGATATTTTATCGCCGACCGCCTCTTGCGACACCTTTTGGGCAAGGTTTTTGACCAGGCTATGGCAATGATACGCAGGAACAAGACACACAAACTGGAGAAGCACGAAAGGGAGGCAAGGATAAAACGACTGGGGACCCTAAAAAAACTTTCTCTTGATATTCTCAGGATAGTGCTGATTATTTTTGCGGTACTGATGTTTTTAAGCAGCATCGGCATAAACATCATGCCTGTTCTGACTGGTGTCGGGATCGCGGGACTGGCTATATCTCTCGCAGCGCAAAATATCATTCGCGATTTCCTCAATGGTATTTTCGTCATTATGGAGGACCACTATGCCGTAGGGGATGTGGTCAAGATCGGCGAATATTTCGGTACCGTGGAGCGATTCACACTCCGAACTACCCATCTTACAGACCTTGACGGAAACTACATCATTATCCCGAACGGTAATGTAGGCGAACTGGTAAATGCGACAAAAAACTGGTCGCAGGCAAAGGTGGTTGTTGGTGTTTCTTACAGCACGGACGTGCGGAAGGCCCTTGTTGTCATGGAGGAAGTAGCCGGCAAGCTGAAGGAGGATTACCCTGACAAGATCATGGAAGACGCGTCAATCCAGGGTATTCTGGAATTTGCCGACAGCTCCATAAATTTGAGGGCCCTTATAAAAACGATGCCAGGTGAGCAGTGGTTCGTGGGTCGCGAATACCGGCTTCGCCTTAAAGAGGCTTTCGACCGCGAAGGTATAGTCATACCTTTCCCCCAGCGGGATGTTTGGATCAAGGAACAACCAGGCTCCGGGTTTCAGAAGACGACGGCGTAGGGCAATGGTCGTTCAGCGTTACCCGAAGGACTGTTGACGATCGATCCCTGCCACCACATAGTGGAAGAACCGCCGCCGTCCAGGTTCAAAGCGTCCCGGAGGCCCAGGTCGGAAGCCAGGGATACTGCTTCTTCAAGGGTGCATCCACGGCTATGCCATGAGTCGCGCCCGTCGACTACGATCCACCAGAGGTTTTCCCCGTCGGTTCCCACAATGGACCTGGGGTGTCGTCCCCTGATGACACTTTCAGAAAAACCTTCAGGGGTCAGGGCGCGTTTGCCGTCAAGGAGCAACATGGGGCCTGCCTGGAGTACCTCGGTGCACTTTTTGAAGTTTTCTTCCTGCCAGTGAAGTTCGATTTTTACGCTTTCGCCCTTGGCAAATCGTCGCAACTTGTTGGCCGAAAAGCCGCGGGCTATAACGAGATACCCGTCGCGAGGCACGAAATGGTTCGACAGGTGGGCACCCTTGATTTCCTGGAGTTTTTCCGAAGTCACCTTCCCCTCGGTGGCATCGTCGGGGATGCCCGTAGCGAAGTACCAAATATGGGGGGAATACAAGGCTGCCTCGTTGGATCCGGGCGCCATGTTGAACCTGTTTATCTCAAGCACCTCTTCGCCGGAGCGGAGAATTGCCCTGAACCATCCTGATCCGAAATGGAATGTTCCATCGTTGTCCCATCCGATGGCCGAACGTTCTTCCCAGGGGCCGCTGACGGGGAAGCCCCTTGTTACAAGGCTGCCTATTATGTGGACTCCATTGAAGAATCCGCCGTTGACGGCTCCCTCGGCGCCGGAGTTTTGCGCGATCCAAGACAAAGGCTGCTTGCGCCCGGCAATTTCCCCTGCCGTGACAATCCTTGGCATTTCCCGGTTGATATCGGTCACGATTGCGCTCCAGAAAAGGGCCCCGGAAGGCCGATCTTCGAAGGATACAATTCGAGTCGTTCCGATGTCTTTAACCAGGTCTGTCTTTGCCCAGGCTTCCACATAATGAAGAAAAGGCCCCACGAGAACCACCCTGCCCGAAGGCCGTTCATCGATAACGCATGGCAGCCCTCGTGACTTGAGTTTCGACAAAAGCGCCGGGGCCTCGGGCGATTCAACGGGAAAGGTCCCAGCCTGTATCGCCCAGCTGGCCGGTGGCCTTCCAGCGTTTTCCCTGTGGAGGATCAATGTGGTCCTGCTGCCTTTAAAGTGCTCCTCCCACAAAAGGTTATTCCTGCATGACAAAAGCCATTGCCTGAAGGAAGCCAGATCTTCCCTTTGCAAGACATCTTTCGGTTCAGACAGGAAAACTTCCGGAGGCAGGGGGGTAATACTTTCGGCGATGCGAAAGTAAGGTTGTATGTACTCTGGGAGACCTTGATGCCTTTGGAAGGGAAGATTGCCGAGGATCGACGCTTCACGTGACAGCCCCAGGCTCCTTAAAGCATACAAGAGGGTTTCCGCCCTCGATGCTTCAATATCGGGGTAGAACTTTTCCGTCGGTTGTAGAATTCCCTGAGCGGCTGCCGATTCGATGGCTCTTGCATGAGGATGTGAAGGAGATACGTCTTTGAAGTACTTGTTTCCCGACCACAGGGGCAGTTCGAGTGTCGTGACGATTACCGAGATAAGCTCACCCCTGGTCACCGCACCGGCTTCAGCCTGCGGGACAGCTAGGAAAATTATTGTTGCTACGATCCAAAGATATACGGATATCTTTATCTTCAATTTGCCACTCTCCCCAAAAAGGCCATGTTTGCAAATGATTCAGAAATCATGTAGGCGATCGGGTTTTTCTAATCTATCGTGTCAAAATGCTTTGATCGATTCGCGGGCCTGTAGATTTTTTGAAGTATTCGATAGCATATCCCGCGGATTGACGCACAAACTGCGGACTTGTATTTTACCGTAAGAGTGATATTATCCGCAAAGAAACGCAGAACAGGGGTTATCCGGCATTTTTGACAAGGATGCGAGCGCCGACGAGGCGCCGATTTCCGCCCCCTGAGATTCATCGGTCCGAGACCTCGCAAAAGAAGCCACGAGGCTTTACGCGGGTCTTTTGTTTTATGGATCGCTTGAAGACAGCCTTTAAAAGACAGGATGCCGGAAATCCGACGGAGGTGACGTCTGCGGGAGACTGGGAAATCCAAATTCCAGACCGGTATAACCTCCCCGAAAAGGGGAGATCTCTCGCTTGCAGGGGGCGAAAAAATAATGAAAAAGGAAGATCCTGGATCGTCATCCAAATCCGGCCTCAAAGCGGTGCGGAAAATAGGGCTGGTTTACAATCTCCGCCGGGCCGCATCGAAAGAAGAGGCCGACGACAGGTACGAAGAATACGATTGTATTGAAACAGTAGAAAACCTTAAGGACAACATAAAATCCTGTGGGTTCGATGTTGTCCTCATCGAGCAGAATGATCGCTTCGTAGAAGCCTTGCGGAGCGTCGAACCCGACTTCGTGGTCAACATAGCTGAGGGGCGTGGAATCACCAGAGGTCGGGAATCCCAAGTGCCGGCCATTCTTGAGATGTTGAATATCCCCTATGCCGGCTCGGACTCTGTCACTTTGGCTCTTGCCCTTGACAAGTGGCTTACCCATCACATGCTTGCGGCAGCCGGGCTTCCCGTACCTTCGCTTTTCATGTTTTCACGCGAACAAGACATCCGGAACGCCGGGCACATCTTCACCCTTCACAGGGAATACCTGGTCAAGCCGAGGTGGGAAGGGTCATCAAAGGGGGTTTTCCCGGATTCGGTGGTCACGACCCAGGCCGAGCTTTCCGAGAAAGTCCGTCGGATCTGGAAGCGCTACGGTCAGCCTGCGCTCGTGGAGGAATTTTTGCCCGGGCAGGAGTTGACCGTAGGTGTGCTCGGCAACAGACCGCCGCGAGTAATCGGCCTTATGGCCATAAATCCGCAACCCACTGGTGGCCGCAGCTTCTACACTATAGAACACAAACGCAACTGGGAGGAAACGGTAAAGTACGTGCCGCCTACGGCTGTTGATAAAAAAACGAAAATAGCTGTTTCCAGAGACGCCGTCCGGTGCTTCAGGTTCCTGGAGATAAAAGACATCGCCCGTGTCGACTTCAAGGTGGACCGCCACGGGACACCTAAAATCATCGACATCAACCCCTTGCCGGGACTATCGGAAGCCTATAGCGACTTGCCAATCCTGTACAGGCTCAGTGGAGGGGAGTACAAAAAACTTCTCCGGGGTTTCCTGCAAGAAGCCTTTTCAAGGCAGGGCTTGTTATGGCCGAAAAAGGTCGAAACGGGTAAACAGCATGTTCTCCAGTAACGACAGGGTAGTCGTGGCTGCGGCAGTGGAGGAAACCGACAGGGAGGATGTCGTCGATGCCCTGCGGTGCCGGGATTCCGTCCTGGAAGCCCTTGAAAATTCCGGGTACAGGGCGGTACCCTTTGATATCAGCCCGGAAGATTTGGATAATCCGTCTTTGCTGGTCAAGAGGATAACCAAAGAACACGCATGCTGTGTCTTCAATCTTTTTGAGGGATTTTCAAAGGCGGCCTTTCTGGAAGTGGCCTTCGCTAAGCTGCTTGAAGTTTCCGGGGTTCCTTTTACCGGCAACAGGTCGCGCGCTTTGGCGGCCTGTCTCGATAAAAAGAACGCGCGTACCGTTTTGAGAAATGCGGGACTCCCCGTTCCGCCCGGTACGTGTATTTGCTCCATGTCGGAAAGGAAACGCCTTGAAGGTCTGTCTTTTCCGCTTTTCGTTAAGCCGCGATGCGAGGACAGCAGCGTCGGTGTGGATTCCGAGTCCGTCGTGCAAGATCAGTCAAAGCTGGAACAGGTTCTCAGGCACCGACTCGAGGAATTTCCTCAGGGAGTCATCGTGGAGGAATACCTCCATGGGGAAGAATGCAACGCCAGTTGCATGGGTATTTGGCCATATGACTTCCTTGCAATGTCGAAGATCCTTTACAGGCCTGAAAAGGGGACCAGCGACTTCCTGGGATATGACTCCAAGTGGCGTCCGGAGAGCGTCGATTACAGGGAAATTGAAAGCCGAGTCGAAGAGGGAGTCCCGTCCCGTTTGCAGTATGTGATAAAAGACATGACGATACGCGCAGGAGCGGCTATGAGTTGCGACGGATACTTCCGCGTGGACTTTCGGGAAAGAGATGGGAAGTGGTACGTCCTGGAAGTGAACCCCAACCCGGATATCAACACCGACAGCGGTTTTGCCAGGCAGAGTGAGGCGGCGGGCTACAGTTACCGCTCAATGGTAGCTAAACTCGTGGAGCTGGCTGTTGAAAGAGGAGATCACGGTGTCCACCATAACATCGGTCCGAAACGTCGTATCGCAGTGCATTAAGATTGGGTGTCGTACGGGAGCCTTTACGGGAAGCGAAATGAAAGTCCTGGGTGAAGTCCTCAAAGAATGGGCCGTTTCCCGGGGACGAGACTACCATCTTAATTTGTCTTTCGGGAAAGAAGGGGAGATCGACGGGTTCGTAATATACGGCAAGGCCCCGATGACGCAGTTTTCTTGGGACATTTACTGGATAGTCATGTCGCCCGAAAGCCAGGGGAAGGGAAAAGGAAAGTCCCTTGTGAGAACCGTTGAAAAACGTTTGCTCCGTTCTGGAGGACCAGTCATAGTACGGATTGAGACGTCCGGGAGGCCGTCTTACGGAAGGCAACGCCGTTTCTACGAAGCCTGCGGATATTCCGTTGTCGGATGCATTGAAGATTTCTACTCGCCCGGTGACGCGCTTATAACATATGTAAAGCGCCTTGAACCAACAAAACCAAATTTTTGTTGACACGAAAGCGGATGCTTCGTATAATGAGCGCCGTCCCTTTCGTGGGGCGTTAGCTCAGCGGGAGAGCACTTGCATGGCATGCAAGGGGTCGGGGGTTCGAATCCCCCACGCTCCACCAGTAAATAACAAGCCGCTGTCCGAGGAAGCACTAAAACCCGGTCAGCGGCTTTTTTAATGGGCAACGTCGTTCCGTTCGAGGCAAAAGGTTGTCGCCTACGAGCATGAAATGAGTTTATGAAAGTCTCTTAAATTACTGAGCCCTGTTGGAAATTTGTCTGTATAATTATTCCTGTCCCGGTTTTTCTCAAATGGGTCGGGACGAAGTAAAGACTGTGAAAGGGGGATGGGAAATGGATCCCAGGGGAATTCATTACATCGTGGAGGCGTCGGGGTGTTCCGAGATAATAGGTCAGGTCGACCGCATGCAAGAAATACTGGTGGAATCTGCCAGGAGGGCCAACACCCAGGTATGGGCCGTCTCCTTTCACCGCTTCCCCCCCAACGGCGTCAGCGGAGTGGTAGTGATAAGTGAATCCCACCTGTCCATCCATACCTGGCCCGAGGCAGGTTACATGGCGCTTGATATATACACCTGCGGGGCCGAGAGCCTTCCGGAAAAGGCCGTGGACTATGTACTGCAAAAGGTCAACGCCAGACACACTCATGTCAGCGAAATAACGAGAGGCCTGGAAGACAATGGGGACAGGGAATTCTACCATTCCCTCATCACGTGGGAGGAAGAGCTGAGGAAAGAAGACTGACGAAAGCATCGGACGTTCGGGAGGTTTTTCATGAAACAAACCGGATTTCTTTCGCTCAGGGATGTAACAAAGCGCTATCCCGACGGGACCACTGCTGTTTCAGGTCTTGACCTGGATATCCTTCGCGGGGAAATCCTGGTGCTGATAGGCCCATCTGGGTGCGGCAAAACAACAACGCTGCGCATGATCAACCGGCTCGTCGAGCCTACGGAGGGCGAGATCCTTATAGATGGCAAGCCGACCTCCAGCCTCGATCCAGTAATCCTTCGTCGCCGTATTGGCTACGTCATACAAGGTATCGGGCTTTTCCCACATCTTCGAGTCAAGGACAATGTCTCCGTCGTCCCAAGGTTGAAAGGGGTTCCTAGAGAGAAAATCCCCGGTAAAGTAAGGGAATCCCTTGACCTGGTTGGGCTTCCACTTGAGGAGTATGGTCACCGGTGGCCGAGCGATCTTTCAGGCGGGCAGAAACAGCGTGTTGGTGTAGCCAGGGCCTTGGCCGGAGACCCGGAAATAATCCTGATGGACGAACCCTTCGGTGCCCTGGACCCCATAACAAGGATAGGCTTGCAGGACGAGCTTCTCTCCCTGCAGGAAAGGTTGCGAAAGACCGTCGTATTTGTCACCCACGACATAAACGAGGCCATGAAAATGGGGGATCGGGTAGCAATCATGCGAGAAGGCACCATAGTGCAGGTAGACCGCCCCCTCGATCTCCTGGCCAGGCCCGTGGACGATTTCGTCGCCGATTTCGTCGGCGCAGGAAACCCGTTAGCCCTTTTCAGATACCTCAAGATACGGGAAGTCCCGCTCAGAACAGAGAACCTGCCGGTGGTCGGCCCAGACTCCACAAAAGAAGAAGCCCTGGAAGCGGCAAGAAAGACCCCCCTGAAATACTGCAAGGATCGACTGGTCTTCATTTGCGATAAAAGGAAAGTTGTCGGGTGCTGCAACGTGGACAACCGAAGGTTTCGCGAAGCCGCGACATTGGCGGAGTGCATAGAGCCAGTCACTCACATACACAGGAACAGCACACTGCAGGAAGCCCTGGGACTTATGATATCTTCCGGTATTGCAAACATCGTGGTTTCCGGTGACGGAGACGAATTTTTGGGGATCCTGTCTTTCGTCGACATGACTGACTTCCTCCAGATGCAACAGGGTGCCGAAAGCGTCCAAGAAACGAGGTGACCCAGTTGGCTGATGTTCTTGTACACGCCCGCAACGTGGACGATGTGACCAAAAGCCAGATAGAAGAGATTGGGCGGCATCCAGTCGTGGATGGGCTTGTCGCCATAATGCCCGACTGCCATGCCGGAGCTGGCTGTGTCATAGGCTTTACCGGCCGTTTCAAAGATGCCGTTATCCCTAACGTGGTGGGAGTGGACATCGGTTGTGGTGTGATGACCGCTCCCGTAAACGGGTTGCGGGTCGGGAATGCCGATTTCGCCGGTCTCGACCGGTTCCTGCGAAGGCGTGTGCCGCTCGGTATGACACACCACAAGGACCCGGGAGCCTTGCAGGCTTTCCGCGCAAAACACCCCGAAAGATACCGTCAAATGATGGAACTGGCCGAATACGCCGACAAAGAATTCTTCGGGAAATGCTTCAAGAAGGGAGCAAAGCACGCAACCTGGACTCAGCTCGGAACACTAGGTGGAGGTAACCATTTCATAGAGGTCGACGAAGACCCCAAAACGGGCGAACTTTACGCCACTGTCCATACTGGAAGCCGTCATTTCGGCTTCCAGGTCGCCAACTACTTTCAGTCGCTGGCCAGGGCGTATATCAAGGCAAAGGGTATTTCCGGTATCGGGAGAGGGCTTGAATACCTTCCCATGTCGAAGGGTGGCGAGGAATACATGCACTGGCTTCGTATAGCACAACGTTACGCCGAGCATAACCGCTTCGTCATACTCGACCAGATACTCGAATTCTTCGGCCTTGCCGTGAATCCACAAAATATCATCCAGAGCGTTCACAACTACATAAGCGAAAAGGACGGAATTGTAAGAAAGGGCGCCATCTCCGCCTACGAGGGTGAGCCTGTCGTCATTCCGCTCAACATGGCTGCCGGAGTTATATTTGGTCGCGGCAAAGGAAACCCGCTTTACAACTTTTCGGCCCCCCACGGCGCGGGGCGTGTCTTGGGACGTAAGGAAATGAAACGCCGCCTCAAAACCGGCGAGCTCTCCATGGAGGCTTTCCGAAAGAGCATGGAAGGCGTCTATACAACCTCTATATCCAAAGACACCATCGACGAATCGCCGATGGCATACAAACGTTGGGAAGACATCCGCGAGGAGATGGAAGAAACCGTCACCGTGGAAAAGCTGCTAAGGCCCGTTTACAACCTCAAGGCGCCTGAGTAATCCCTGTTTTGTGCTGGTCGAATTGAAGCGAAGAGCTACTCGCGCAAATGACGCCCTGATGTACTTCCCAGCCTGGAGTTTTTTGGCCCCTTTTCGCTTCGCATCCAGGACTGGAGATCCCTGGACGTGTATTCAAGATGCTTTTTGAGTGCCGCCACGGAGGCTTCCAGGTCTCCGGCGGCAACCGCATCGAGTATTTCCCTGTGCTGTTTTTCCGACTCCTTCCTCATCGAATCCAGATGGGCGCGTATGTTGCGGTCCGTTTTCTGCCTTAGGCGGGCGATCATGTCGACGGTAAGCGGCCTGTCCGCCGGTTCGTAGAGAAGGGCATGAAAGAGGAAATTAAGGTCGCGCCATCGGATACAGTCGGCTTCCTTTTCCATCATGTCCAGGACGTTTCGGGCTTCTTCCACGATACGCCGGGTAATGCCCGGGAAGGCTATTCGCATCAGGTTAGTTTCAAGAGCGGAGATCATCTCGTAGAGTTCCCTCGCCTCTTCCAGCGAGAGCTCCGTGACGAAGGCTCCACGGTAACCCTGAAACTCTACCAGCCCCTCGGTTTCAAGAAGGCGCAGCGCCTCTCTGAGCGGAATCGGACTCACCCCGAGCTTGAGCGCTATCTGCGCCTGGTGGAGAGGACTCCCTTCGGTGAATATGCCCCTGTATATGGCTTCCCGCAAGATATTCGCAATATGATAAGGAGCACTGCTGTCGCCGCTCATATTAGCGGCCAGTTCCTCCAGAGCTTCCATCTCTTTTGTCATTCGTAGTGCCTCCAGCCGACCAGGAAAATATATTTTAAAGAGCAAAAAATATATGAAAAGCCATCAATACTATACTCCTTTGACAGTCCATGGCCACGATTAGGATACTATATTCACAATACCAAAAATTTTCGAACGAGGAGTGACTGTCATGGCTGTCCCGATGAAATTCCTGACGGAAGACCTGGAGGCGATGAAACAAGCCGGTCTTTATGGAACGATCCGCACCATCGAAAGCGCGCAGGGAGCCTGGGTCAAGATCGAAGGCAAGGATTACATCAACCTTTGCAGCAACAACTACCTTGGGCTTTGTAACGAACCGAGACTCGTAGCCAAGGTAAAAGAATACGTCGACAAGTATGGTGTGGGACCCGGAGCGGTAAGGACCATAGCAGGAACCATGACACCCCACATCGAACTGGAGAGGAAGCTGGCCGAGTTCAAGGGCGCCGAGGCGGCCATTGTGCTGCAGTCGGGTTTTTGCGCCAACCTCGCGGCGATTCCCACCCTGGTGAACGATCCCCGGGACATCATCTACAGCGATTCCCTGAACCACGCTTCCATCATCGACGCCTGTCGCCTTTCCAAGGCGAAGGTTGTAAGGTACGAACACTCCAACCTTGAAGACCTTAAAGACAGGCTTGAAGAATACAAGGGTACAGGAGGGAAACAGCTTCTTGTTACCGACGGCGTCTTTTCCATGGACGGCGATATAGCGAAGCTGCCGGAAATCGTTGACCTTTGCGAGGAGTACGGAGTCATAGTCGTAGTCGACGATGCCCATGGCGAAGGAGTTCTCGGTCGCGGTGGACGGGGCATAGTAGACCACTTTGGTCTCCATGGCAGGGTCGATGTTGAAGTGGGCACCCTTTCAAAGGCCTTCGGCGTCATGGGAGGCGTCATAGCCGGGAGCAAAACCCTCATTGAATACATCCGCCAGAAAGCGCGTCCTAACCTTTTCAGCAGTGCCTTGACTATCCCCGACGTAGCGGCGAACCTGGCGTCCGTAGAAATTCTCGCCGAAAGCGAGGACCGCTTCAACAAGCTCTGGAACAACGGAAAATTCCTCAAAAAAGAGCTAAAAGCGGCAGGGTTTGACACTGGTAACAGCGAGACGCCCATAACTCCCGTAATTATAGGCGAGGCCCAAGCCGCAAAGGACTTCAGCGCCAGGCTTTTCGAAAAGGGAGTCTTCGCCACGGCGATTGCCTATCCTACGGTTCCCAAGGGCACCGCTCGGATACGCTGCATGGTCTCGGCGGCGCATTCCGAAGATGATCTCACAAAGGCCGTTGAGATCTTCACTGAAGTTGGGAAGGAAATGGGGATAATCTCATGAAGAGGATTCTTGTGACAGGGTCCAATGGACAAATAGGTTGCGAGCTCGTTCCCTACCTCCGAAAAATCTACGGCGCCGAAAATGTGCTCGCTACTGCACGAAGCAAAAAGCCCGGAGCTGTTTCAGAAGGAGGGCCATTCGAGCTCCTGGAGGTGCGCGACGGCGAAACCTTCTCGAAGCTCATGACTGACTACAAGATCGACACTGTAATTCACCTTGCCGGAATCCTCTCTGCAAGGGGAGAGAACAACCCGCAAGAATCCTGGGACATCAACGCCGGGGGGTGCTTCACGGCCCTGGAGTGCGCCCGTGAACACGGGGCGGCGTTCTTCTTCCCCAGTTCCATAGCGGCCTTCGGACCTTCCACGCCAGCCGACAACACGCCCCAGGTCACCATTCAGAGGCCCACCACCATATACGGCATCGCGAAGGTTACAGGCGAACTACTTTGCGACTACTACCACCAGAAATTTGGGCTAGACACAAGAGGGCTGCGGTTTCCCGGACTCATCTCCTACGAGGCGCCACCGGGCGGAGGTACCACCGATTACGCGGTGCACATATACTACGATGCCCTGTCCAAAGGCAGGTACACCAGCTACATCGCTCCCGGAACATACATGGACATGATGTACATGCCCGATGCGCTGGAGGCGGTGGTTCAGCTCATGGAGGCCGACCCGGCGCGACTGGTAAACCGCAACGCCTACAATGTCTCTGCGATGAGCTTTGCACCTGAAGACATCGCTGACTCGATCAAAAAGTTTATTCCATCCTTCGAGATCGACTACGACGTTGATCCCGACAGGCAGGCGATCGCGGAATCCTGGCCCAACTCGCTCGACTGTTCCGCTGCGGTGGAAGAATGGGACTTTTCACCCAAATACGACCTGGACGGCATGACCAAAGACATGCTCGATAAATTGAAAACCAGAACACGGGAGTGCGCGAAATAGACAATCATTTTAGGGGGGGAGCTTCGTGCTTCCCCCTTTTTTATTGATTCCTCTGTAAACGTTCAGATAAGCTACAATGGACCTCTGATACCATCAAAAGATTTTCATGACATGTAAGGAAGGTGTTTTCATGCGGGAAAAGTTCGAAAACGTAACTCTTGTATGCAAGGCAAATGTATATTATGGCGGTAAGGTTACCAGCAGGACCTTTTACCTTCCCGATGGAGAACGAAAGACGCTGGGCGTGTTTCTGCCCGGAGAGTATGAATTCGGCACAGAGGATGCCGAAGTAATGGAAGTTCTCCAGGGAAGCGCCGAGGTCCTTTTGCCCGGCGAGAACGAGTGGAAAACCTTCAAGGCCGGCGAGAGCTTCAGTATCCCGGCCAAAAGCTCCTTTAAACTTAAAAACGTGGAGGTTTTCGACTATCTCTGTTCCTATATCAAGGAGTAGCAAAGAGCAAGAAGGCGGCGGTCTTTTCGGGCCGCCGCATGTCCGATGTAAGGGATGTCGACCGATGAACAAGGATGATTCCGCATTGAAAAGGCTCCGTGAGGACGCCATGAAGGTGGCGCTGGAGGCGATCGATGCAGTGCTTCCAGAAAACGCCGTCAAGAAGGCCCTGGAAAGTGACCCTTTCAAAGAACGTGTGAGTTTGGGAGGAAAGATCGTTCTGGTTGCCATAGGCAAGGCGGCCTGGCGAATGGCGAAAGCCGCGTTCGACTCTCTTAACGGGCTTATTACGGATGGTGTGGTGATAACCAAGTACGGCCACTCGATGGGAGAGATCGGGGGAGTCGAAATTTGCGAGGCCGGACACCCAGTTCCCGACGAAAACACCCTCAAGGGTACCGAAAAGGCGCTTAAAAAGTTAAGAGGCCTTTCCGAGAGGGACACCGTCCTGTTTTTGGTTTCCGGCGGAGGCTCCGCCCTTTTCGAGAAACCCAAAGAAGGCGTGACCCTGGAAGACATAGCAGACGTTACGGGTCAGCTTTTGGCCTCGGGTGCCGGCATCGTGGAGATAAACATGATCAGGAAACGGCTTTCGGCCGTCAAGGGCGGCCGGTTCGCCTGTCTTGCCGGAAAAGCCCATGTCTTCGCGGTTGTACTTTCGGATGTCCTGGGCGACAGGCTGGACAGCATCGCCTCGGGGCCAGCGTACCCCGATGCCACAACCGTAAAGGACGCCTTGAGAGTGATAAGAAAATACGGACTTTCCCTGCGTCCGCAGTTACTTGATACTCTGCGAGAAGAAACTCCAAAGGAGCTTTCCAACGTGACCACCGTCGTCACCGGGAGCGTAAAAACCCTCTGCACCGCAGCGTCGGAGGCCGCCAGTAAACTCGGCTACAAGACGCTTTTGCTGTCGACGACCCTTGACTGTGAGGCCCGTGAGGCGGGGGCTTTTATCGCCTCCATCGCCAGGGAGGTCAACTCTACTAAAAACCCACTAAAACCCCCTTGTGCCATCATAACAGGTGGTGAAACAGTGGTGCACGTGAAGGGGAAGGGCAAAGGCGGACGGAACCAGGAACTGGCACTTTCGTCTGCGTTAGGAATCAGAGGTCTTGACCGAACGGTCGTCATCTCTGTTGGATCGGACGGGACGGACGGCCCCACGGATGCGGCCGGGGGCCTGGTGGACGGATCGACGATAGCTGCCCTTGAAGAACTCGGACTTGACGCCGAAGCTCTATTGGAAGACAACGACACTTACAACGCCCTTGACGCGTGCGGTTGCCTTGTCCGCACCGGTCCGACAGGGACAAACGTCAACGACCTGACTATCCTCCTGTGCGGAGACTGGTCCTGAGAAAGAAACAAGGAAGACTTATGGCAAGTTTCGGATTCCTTGATGTGACGATAACACCCGAAACGCGAGAGATTTTTGAAAACTTGTCCACAAAGGGCGAGCTTATCTTTTTCGCGGAAGAAAACATTAGCAGGCTCGAGAACGAACTGCCGGGACTGGATATCGTGTTCACCAGGCTGTACAGGATAGACTGCTCCTTTCTGCAAAGGGCCAAAAATATCAAGGGGATTGTGGTTGCCGGGGTAGGAGCTGATCACATCGATGTCGAATGTGCATCTAAACTCGGTATCCCCATCACAATATCACCCGGCAACGAAAAATCCACGGCCGAGGCTACGGTCCTTTTGATGCTTGCCGTGGCAAGACAGCTTCCCCTGAAAAACAAAAACACCACTTCATCGGCTAATCTCCTTGGGAAGGAACTTTTCGGCAAGACCCTGGGACTGGTCGGTACAGGCAGAGTGGCGAAGCATGTCGCCCACATCGCCGCGCACGGCCTTGGAATGCGCGTGATTGCCACGTCGCCGAGAGTGTTCGAAAAAAAGGGAAAAGCCGCCTGGGAGCCCGCGGACATGGATAAGGTCATTGCAGAAAGCGATGTAGTCAGCCTGCATTGTCCTCTTACGCCGTCGACGTGGCACCTTTTTGACGAGACCAGGCTCCGCAGGATGAAGAAGGACGCCATCCTGATAAACATGGCGCGCGGAGGAATCATCGATGAAGACGCCCTTTTCCGTGTCCTGAAGGAAGGACATCTCATGGGGGCAGGCCTTGACGTAGTAAAGGAAGAACCCCTCAGGGAAGACAATCCGCTTCTGCAACTGGAAAACGTAATTGTAACCCCCCACCGACTCACCCAGACTACTGAAAGCCTAGTGAACCAGGCCCGTGCCATGTGTCAATCCGCCATTGACCTCCTTCAAGGGAGGATACCCGAAACCACGATTAACGTGGATGCTCTCCCTCGGGACCAAAAACAAAGAACCGATGACTTTTCGGTTTAAACTCCTGCCAGAATAAAACGCCATATTGACGCAAAAGAGAATAAGACTCAAAATATTTTAAGCATTTATTTGTTCACTAAAGAACAAATAAATGTGATTGTTGCGTCGCGGCTCCGTTGATGGAAGCGGGTTTGTTCCGTCCTGATGAGGATTCCCCAGTAAGCGAGGATCAGTAAACCAAAGGATACGAGGGGGCTTGGCGTATGAGGGGAAAATTCAGATTCCAAGAGAATTACGTCTACAAGATGCCCGTGCATTTTTCGGGGAATCCTTTCTTTCCGGTAAGGACGACTCATGGTGACATGACGGGCATACAGGTGCAGTTTGAAACGGACGAAGAAACCTTGTTGCAGTACATTCCCGGCGACTTTGAGCTTTTGGAGCCCGCGGTAACCGTCCAGTTTGTCAACTTCCGGGACGTGGAGTGGATGTCAAACGGTGAATACCGCCTCATACAGGTTTCGGTGCCGGTTCGTTACGAGGGCAACGACGAGGGGCTTGCAGGTGTTTACCCCCTTGTCATCTGGGAAAACAAGGCCTGCCCGATCCTCGGGGGGCGCGAGGAAGACGGCATGCCCAAGGTTTTTGCCGACGTGGCCTCGGAGCGTCATATAGGCGACCATTGGTTTACCTCCGCGAGTTACGAATGTTGCACCTTTATCAAAATGCACTTCTGGCGGAAAGAGGAGCTCGACGAAAAAGCCAACTCAAAGATGAACGAAAAGGCAGTCACCAACAACTTCGGGTGGAGATACCTGCCAAACCTTGGAAAGGGCGGCGCGTCATTAAGCCATGCCACTTTGTATCCGCAGGAATCGAGGGTAACAAAGGCATGGAAGGGCGATGGATGCGTCGAATGGAATGAACTTACGGCCGAAGAACACCCTCTTCAATGCCGGGCTATCGCTAGCCTGGCGAACCTGCCCGTTTTGAAGTACTCCTATGCAATGATGCTCAAAGGATACGCCAGGTTGAACGTGGGCGATTCGAGGGTCCTGCCCTGAAGGCAGAGAGAAAGGGATGAGGTAAATGAGCGGATATTACGAGAACAAGGTAGCCGCGATTACGGGAGCCGCGTCGGGTATAGGCCTTGAGACGACAGAGCAGTTTCTAAAGCGCGGAGCTAAGGCTGTTTTTATGGGCGACTTCAACGAGGAAAACCTGAGTCGCGAGTCTCAGCGGCTCGGGAGCGATTACCCGGGCAAGGTTTTCCCCGTAGTGACGGATGTCACCAAGAGGGAACAGGTAGCCGGGCTTATCGAAAGCGCCGCCGATCATTCCGGACACCTCGACTTCGTGTGCAACATCGCCGGGGTAGGTGTTACCATTCCCACGGAACGGGTTACCTTTGAAATATGGGACAAGGCCATCGACCTCAACCTTAAAGGCGTTATCTACGGCACATACTCGGCCATTCCGATCATGAGGGAACAGGGGTTCGGCCACATAGTAAACGCCGGCTCCATTACCGGCCTGCTCCCTGTACCGTACCAGGCCGTTTACGCGGCGACCAAGGCCGCCGTCATCTCCATGACCGAGAGCCTCCAGTACGAGCTGGAGGTCGAAGGTCTCCAGTTTAGCGTCTTCTGCCCGGCCAACGTCAGGACGCCTATCTTCGGCGACATGACGCCGCCGGCCGACTCCATAGGCGTTGACGAGGCGGTGGAGTATATCTTCCAGGAAATGGAGAAGAAATCCGTCGTTATCGTATTGCCCCAAAGCGCACGGGACTTCTACACTTTGTACAGGGAGCGCAAGGAGGAGTTCGACAAGGTGGCCAGACAGCTTGCCGCCGAAAGGCGCGAAAACTACCGTACGAAGGGAACCTACTATTGAAGATTGCCGATGCGGGGACCATGTGGAAAAGTTTTTTGGAAAAGACCGAATTTCTATTCGAAGACGCGGACCTTTACTTTGACGTAGTAGTACTTCTGGTTGCGGGCATGGCCGTGACTCTTACGGGGCTACTGCTTTTTCCCGTGTACTCCGGCCTGATACCGTACTATGAGAACGGAGTATACGGCCTGCTTCTTTTTCTCTTCGGACTCCAGACTGTAAGTTTGGGTCGTACCCCCGCGGGAGACATGCGCAGGACAAAGGCGGTCTTGGTCCTGGGGGTCACCGTAGCGGCGGTGGGCATAGTCGCTTGTTTCGTTCCGGATGTATTTACGCTCGTTCCGAAAGTTGTGCTAATTATCTGTCTTTGCATGGGCGGGTTACTGCAATTGCTGCAGATGCTTGTTTCAAAGGACAAGCTACAGGCCTGGCTGGGCTATGGAGGTATCTTTCTTTACCTTGCTCCTGCATGTGGGGCTGTTTACGTGTTTTCCATGTTGGCAGGACTTCTCGTGTGGGAACAGGGTTTGTTTTCGGCGTCTTTGACTGCGATTTCAGTGCTTGTATACGGATCCTCTATTTTTGTTGTCGCGTTTTTGCTTCAGAAAATTTATCGTGCCTACCCCCAGGCGGCGAAGGCTTCGGGCGATGATTTCGGGCTCGATGCCGACAAGGCCATGCTTCTTCTCACCGGTGTTTTCATGCTGATTCTCGGAGTGCTCCTCGTCCCAGTCAGCTTCGGCAGGTTGCCTTTTTCGGGGAGCGCCCAGCTTGGCCTCCTGATGGTTATTTTCTCCATCCAGATGCTGGCTTCCGGCGGTACGCCCGTAGGACCCTTTCATCGCACGTGGCTTGTAATCCTTTTTGGGTTTGTCTTCGCGGCCCTGGGTATCGTTTCCTGCGTAGTGCCTAACGTGCTTGTCCCCTTTTTGACCCTTCTGGTTGGTTTGCTTAACCTCGTCGGCGGGGCTGCGGGGCTCGTGAAAATCGTGGTATCCGCGGTTAAAAGAATGAAAGAGGCGGACGCAGTGCCCACTGTGCTGGTGCATCTTTCCATCACACAGTTTGTCATGAACCTTGTGTCGATACTCTTTGGAACTTCCATGCTGATTTCCAACCTAATCCCTGGCTGGATAGTGGGCGTCATACTCACAGCCAACGGATGCGTCCTTCTGTATCTCATGCGTCTGTTGATAAGGATCGACAGGCTGCGGTCTGATATCATGGAGGCGGAGTACGGGAAATAACTGGTTGATTTCTCCGTCATCGGCCCGTTTTCAAAAACCACTAATATCCCTAAGAGGTGACGCAAATGGCATCTTCCTTCGACAAGGTCATAAACCGCATGAACACCGACAGCCTGAAGTGGGACGGCATGAAAGAGCGATTCGGCCCCATCCCCGATGACACGCTCCCCATGTGGGTGGCCGACATGGACTTTCTCTCGCCGGAACCGGTCATAAAAGCCCTTCGGGAACGGGTCGAGCACGGCATCTTCGGATACGCCTCGGACCCGCGTTCAGTTTTCGATGCAGTGGCGGAATGGATGGAACAGGTCCACGGCTGGACTGTCGACCCTAGCTGGATATTTACGGCCCCCGGCGTGATGCCCGCCATCGGCATGGCGATTCGCGCCCTTACAAGTACCGGCGATAAAGTTGTCATCATGCCTCCCGTATACCCGCCCTTTTTCAGGATCGTGGAAGACAACGAAAGGATACTCGTGCAGGTTCCGCTCATCGAAGAAAAGGGATATTACAATATGGATTTCGAAGGCCTCGAACGGGCTTGTAGGGATAAAGCAGTGAAAATGGTGCTCCTATGCAGCCCACACAACCCCGTTGGTCGGGTCTGGACCGCCCGTGAGCTGGATAAGCTGGCCGAAATAAGCGAAGAAACCGAAACCGTCATCGTCTCAGACGAGATCCACGCAGACCTAGTTCATTCGGGGAACCGGCACATACCCTATGCCACCAGGTCAAAAGGAAAAAAACGGTGGATAACTTGCGTAAGTCCCAGCAAGACCTTCAACATCCCCGGCCTTAACACGTCTTACACAATCATCGCCGACAAGGCCCTTTGGTCCGCCTACGAAAAGGCCCACAAGGCCACAGCCGCGTCCCACCACAACGTCTTCGGCCTGGCAGCCGCGAAAGCCGCTTACAAACACGGCGACATCTGGCGCCGAGAGATGCTTTCATACGTCGAAAAGAACCTGGAACAGGCCATAGCCTTTTTTCGGATCTCCATGCCCTGGGTCGGCGTTACCCGTCCCGAAGGCACCTACCTGGTATGGCTCGACTTTAGAAAAAGCGGGCTTGATTCCGAAAAAATCACCGAACTGCTTCTTCAAAAAGGCCGAGTCGCCCTCGACCCCGGCCACTGGTTCGGCAGGGAAGGCGAAGGCTACCAGCGCCTCAACATCGCTTGCCCCGCGGAACTTCTCGAGGACGGGCTCCGGCGGATCCACTCAGCCTTCGAAGGCATCCGCAAAGAAGTGGAATGAGGCACAACCGCTTCCGAACCGCCTTCCTCCTCGGCATGAGTGAGGTGGCGGAGAATGTCCGTCAAAGTTTCCCGTTCGATCAAAAGGGCCGGCATGTCCAGTCCGGTGTTATTCACGCATTTCGTCCCCCTCGCGTAAATCGGGCAAACTGCCTCATATTTCTTTTTCTGCGTTAGACATCGCATTTGCACGGTCACTCGCCGAAGAGTAGGATAAAGCCGTAAGCGGGAGGGATGATGCCAATCAGCTACAAGGAGGAAACCCTCTATTACCCCCAGGACGAGATGCAAACCTGTCTGCTGCCCGTCACATCGGGCTGCTTATGGAACAGGTGCGCTTTCTGCTCCATGTACAAAAACGTTGCCTACCGGCAGATTTCTTTTGCGGATATCGAAGCGGAACTCAGAAGCGGAAACCTCCATACCGAAAAGGTTTTCCTCACGGGCGCCGATCCCATGTCCATCGGATTTGACAGGATGAAGCGCCTGCTCGAAATGATCCGTCACTACCTGCCATATTGCCACCGCGTCGGGGCTTACGCCTCCGTCAAGAACATCGCCGGCTATTCCGTGGACGAGCTGGCCGTTTTGCACGACGCGGGGCTGCGGATGCTGTACATCGGGTTCGAGACTGGACGGGACGATGTCCTCAAGCTGATGAACAAGGGGCACACCGTCCAGGAGGCTGTCGAACAGGCACAAAAGCTCAACGCGTCGAAAATCCCCTTTTGCACCGTCATTATGTACGGTATCGCCGGAGCAGGGCAATCGGAAGAAAACGCCGTGGCCACGGCGGGCATGATCAACCGGTTTGCCACTCAGAAGGTCATCACCATGAGCCTCATCGTCTTCAACAACACCAAGCTGAACCACATGGTCAAAGGGGGCGACTTCGTCCCCTCAAGCGGCAGGGAGCGCATGATCGAAATACGCACCCTGCTGGAAAATCTCGAGCCCGAGAAGCCGACGGTCTTCGACACCACCCACCCGTCGAATATCATCAAGATCAGCGGCACCCTGCCCTGGGACCGCCAGAAGCTGATAAAGGACGTCGAGCGGCACGTGGAGATCTCCTGAGGGCATCGGGATGGTTTCTTTACGATGGACGTCGAAAATTAAAATAATTGATGCACAACACACGATGCGGAGGCGGTCAGGCTTATGCTCCAGAAGATGGATCCCACCCGCGGCAATCTCGTCCAGGCCAGAAAATCCTTTTCAGCCGCCCGAAACGGCAAGGACCTCCTTGAACAGAAGCGCCAGGTCCTGATGATGGAACTCGTTCGCCAGATCCAGTCCGCCCGCCGGATCCAGCAGGAACTGAGCCGTGTCTTCGAAACGGCCTACCGGGCGCTCCAGAGGGCCAATATTTCCATCGGGATCGACATGGTGGAGGAAATCTCCATGGCCGTCCCGGAAGAAGATGGCTTCATGATCCGCCTGCGATCCGTCATGGGCGTGGAGATCCCGGAAATAGATCCCCTCCCTCGGGAAATCAGCCCCTGCTACTCCTTCTGGCAGACCTCGGCATCCATGGATGACGCATACAAGGAATTCAGGAACGTTCTGGTTCTTCTGGCCAGGCTGGCGGAAGTGGAAACCAGCGTGTACCGCCTGGCCGTTGCGGTCAGGCGGACCCACCGGAGGGTCAATGCCCTTGAAAAGGTGGTCATCCCCTTTTATGAACAAACCATGGCCTTCATCGATTCCGTGCTCGAGGAGCAGGAACGGGAGGACTTCAGCCGCATGAAAATCGCGAAAAAAATATCAGGGAAGGTGACCTAGGATGCCCTTTCTCGAGGAAGCCCTCACGGTCCTGCTGAACGCCGAGAAAGAAGCCCTGCGGAAAAAGGAGGAAGCCCGCGCCGAGGCGGAAGAAATTCTGGAGCGTGCGAGGCGGGACTTCCAGAAGGAACGGGAGGCCAGGCTCAGGGCGGTTCGCGAACAGGCCCAGGCGGTGGTCGAGGCGGCCGAACAGGCGGCGGGGACGGAAGTCCGCCAGATTGTTCGGCTCGCTCAACAGGAGACGGACGAAATGACCAGGCGGTTTCAGACCCATGCCCAGGAGGTCGTCGAGGCTGTCGTCGAAGAAACAGCGGAGGAATACGTCAGGAGGGGCGTCAGGTGAGAGTCCCCTGCGTCGCCCTTGGCGAAAAAACAGCGGCCGGGACCCGGGGGAGGGCCCTGTCGGGACGCTTCCTTTCCGAACGTGAATACTGGGAGCTCCTTGAATGCGACTCCGTGGACGAGATCCTGGCGAAACTCCAAAAGACCCCGGGGTACGCCGGGCTAGAAGTGCCGCCTCCGGGACACCGGGCGGAGCTCGAATCCTCCCTCGAAGGGATTCCCTTTGCGGAAGGGGCGAAGCTGACCGTTTCCGTCACCGGCTCCAGGCGCCTCTGGCTCGAGGCCTGGATCGGCCTTTACGACGCGGAGACGGTCAAGCGTGTCCTCCGCAAGATCTACTCCGGGCAAGAAGGCCCCTCAGACATCAAGTACCGTTTTCAAAGCGTGCCGGGCAAGCGTCTTCCGCAAGCGCCGCTGACGGAGGCGCGGAGTTTTCAGCACGTACTCGAGGCCCTCCGGGGAACTCCATGGGGGCCGGTCCTCCAGGAACCTCTCAAGGCTCTCGCGCATAGCGGAGGCAGCCTTTTTGCCGCCGACATGGCTGTGGACTCCCTTGCCCTGGCCAGCCTTGTGCGCGTCTCAAGGCTGGTTTCAGGGACCAAAAACGGAACGCTGGCCGACCTTTTCGGGACCCTCGCGGATCTCCAGAACCTCCTGTGGACCATCCGCGGGCTCAGCTACTTCGGCCTGGGGTTCGAGGACATGGTCAACAGGCTCCTGCCCGTTCGACACCGGCTGCGTTTCGACACCCTCCGGAAGCTCGGCCGCTCCCGGGACCTGGAAGAGCTGTGGGGGCATCTGGGCGGAACCGTTTATGGAGTGATTTTTGGTGACCGGCCCGTGACGGACAGCCTGGAACTGGAGCGGAGAGTCAAGACCCACCTCTGGGAGAAGGCCCGAAAGATCCTGCGGAAGGGGTTTCCCTCCTTCGACGCGCTCGGGGCCTACCTGTACCTGCGCTGGCAGGAGGTCGGCGACATCAAGATGATCATCGAGGATATCCGGTACGACTACAACCGGCGCGAGGCGGCCTTTTTCCTCGGCAGGCCTCTTCTGAGGGGAGGCGCAGCACCGTGGCGGTCGTGAAAATGCTCAACCTGACGGCCCTGGGACCCAGGGAGGAGGTCGAG
>NPID01000880.1_pt1 | contig 22776 bp, 17 predicted proteins | sample 8637491 | NCBI WGS metagenome assembly NPID01 (sample SAMN07420843, study PRJNA396082) | bioreactor metagenome | isolation source: sample BA6 brine-fed electro-methanogenic bioreactor BA | place: Japan: Kochi | collected 2016-06-14 | reverse complement strand
GGGGGTGATCAACCAAAACCCCTGCTCACTCCGTTCGCTCCGGGATTTTTATTTCATGACCTAATGAAAGCAAGCTTTCAACGGTCACAAAATAAAAATCCCCGGCAACAATGTTGCCGGGGATTTTGGTTGTCGGGATGGTGAGATTCGAACTCACGACCTCCACGTCCCGAACGTGGCGCGCTAACCGGGCTGCGCTACATCCCGCTGATTTCGTATCCAGTTTAAAATTGCATCTCGCTTTTTTAAGTTTTTCAGATACTTTTCAGTTTTCATGGCCTCAGATCTACTTTCGAAACCTTTTTTATAGAGTAATTTCCAAGGTCTTTTATGTGAGGTTGACTTGCTGTATCCTTTGTTGTGCCTGTCCAATCGATCTTCTACTGAATTGGTTTGTCCGATATAAAGGCTTCCGTCAACCTCAGATTCTAATATGTATGTAAAGAACAACATTAAATCCCCTTTATTGTGGCGCGCTAACCGGTCCCGAAAAACAACAAATCTCTGATTTGGTAGTTTTTCGAGGATCCTCGTAAATTCTGCGAACCAGAGGTTCGCGAATTTACGGGAGCTGCGCTACATCCCGTCAATTAAATGTGCCAAAGTTGGCTGCAGCCTGTCCCGAGCGAAGTCGAGGGGCTACATCCCGTGCCTTCGGCAGTTTTGAGTTTTGGGTTTTGAGTTTTGAATTAATTCAAACTTAAAACTCAAAATTTAAAACTTAATAGGGGCTGCAAAGATAAATTATTTTTGATTTATGATGAACTTGCCGGCTGAAATAACTTTGCCTTCAACTGTCAAGACAGCAATATGTAAACCGGAACTCATCTCAGATATATCAAGTTCAACGTTATTATTACTACCAGGCACTTCTTTTTCAAACACTAGTTTTCCATATCCATCATAAATGCTTAATATCAAATCACCCTCTAGTTTATGCGCGGAAGTTACATTGAAACCATTTATAGTCGCTTCTGACAACAACATATAATTGAAAGAGTTGTAAATAATATCGAATAGATTATTCTTTTCACTGGAAATCTATTTATAGTAAAAGTAAGCAATGAAAACAGATTAGTAAATTGTTTAACATGAAAACTTAATTTAACCTATTAAGAAATGATCCTTAACCCGTACTATCCATGATATTTTCAACTTACATTTGATATTTTCGTGCTAAATGCCTATCTTTGCTAATATGAAAACCCGTATTATTGAGAAGAAACTGTTGACCACAATTAACAATTTCCCTGCGACAGGGATTATTGGCCCCCGACAGGTGGGTAAAACAACACTTGCAAAACAACTGATCAAAAAAATTGAGAAAGAAACTGTATATATCGACATTGAGAACCCAAGGGATAGGGTAAAACTAAGCGATCCGGTCTTGTTTTTTGAAAACAATACGGACAAATGCATTATAATCGATGAAATTCAGCTCATGCCTGAACTATTCTCGGTCTTACGCCCCATGATTGATATGAAAAGAGAGCCTGGCAGATTTATTATACTGGGCTCAGCATCTCCAATATTATTGAGGCAATCTTCTCAATCGCTGGCCGGAAGGATTGCTTATATTGAACTTTCCGGGTTCAATCTATTGGAATTGGAACCCGAATCACTAAATAAACTCTGGCTGAAAGGAGGATTTCCAGATGCTTTTCTTTCAAAGGATACCGAAATATGGCAACAATGGCTGGATAATTTTATAAGAACTTATATTAATACGGATTTACCCATTCTTGGATTGGATATTAACAGAAATACCATCAGAAACTTGTGGACCATGTTGTCTCATGTTAATGCCCAGGTAGTCAATTATTCAAATATTGCCAGATCCCTTAGCGTTAGCTCCACAACACTGAAGAAATATATAGATTTTCTGGAGAATGCATTTTTGATCCGGCAACTACAGCCATTTTACCCGAATATAAAAAAGCGGATCGTTAAGGCGCCAAAAATATTTTTACGTGATACAGGCATTCTTCATAACCTATTGAACATTACGTCTCTCAATGAGTTGGAAGGAAATCCTTTAAAAGGGAACTCCTGGGAAGGATATGTAATTGAACAGGTCTTGCAAATTGCAGGATCATCATATGAATCATATTTCTATCGGACTCATCAAGGGGCTGAATGTGACCTGGTATTGACCAAGTCTTCAAAACCAATTTACGCTATAGAGATTAAGTTGTCAGCGGCACCAAGTTTGACCAAAGGAAACAAAATTGCATTTGAAGATATTGGCGCGGCAAAAAATTTCATTATTGTTCCCGATGGTGAGGAGTATCAAATCAGTGAAACTATTACCGTATGTAATCTAAGGCTTTTCCTTGAACAAATTTTGTAATTGAATTACACAAAACTTTCAGAAAGTTTTAAGAAAAATCTAATTGTTTTAAAAAACGCTGTATATGATTGTAAAATAGGTGGTTAGGAATTATCGTCGGGAATCGCTACATCCCGTCAATTAAATGTGCCAAAGTTGGCTGCAGCCTGTCCCGAGCACTTCACTTCGTTCAGCATAAACTCCGTCGAGGGGCTACATCCCGCCCTTCGGAGTTTTAAGTTTTGCCCCTCGGCTGCGCTTGGGATGACAATAGTTTTGAGTTTTGAATTAATTCAAACTTAAAACTCAAAATTTAAAACTTGATCGGGGGTGCAAATACATTGTTTTTTGATAATTGGAAATAGTTCTGATAATTTTTCAGACGATGACCTCACAGGTCCGGGGACCTGTGAGGTCATTTAGGAGCAGTCATTGACAGTCCCGAATATTCTCATTAACTTTAACCCAAATAATCCGCCTATGAAAGATTCATTTTTACGGGTTCTCCTGCTCGATGCCAGCAACGGATTCTATAAAATAGTCCGCTACAAAGTGGGCGATTTCTTTGGTCCGGTCGACCTGGGACTCCACCTGGCGGGGAAATACAACAGCCTCAATATCGGCACCGGCCTGACCGCCGGATCCATACTCCCCGGATCGAACCGCCTGATCGTTTCCGGCTTCTCGCCCTGCTGGGGCGGATACTATGTTTCTACCATGGGTGGTGCCGGACTGGTATTCGACAACCTGGGGATCAATATGATCAGCATTGTGAATAAAGCACAATCGCCCTCTGTTTTCTACCTGAACCGGGAACACGGGGAGGAAATCGAAGTGGAAGTAAATCCGGTCGATCTCAAAAATGTATGGAAATCAGGACGGGAAGGCACTTACGGGCTGATGGACCATATTTATGAGGAATACGGAAACCGCTTTGCCACGGAACCACGGGTTCTTTCAACAGGAATGGCATCTTTGCAAACCGATTTCGGGGCCATTTGCTCCGCTCCCATTAAAAAAGGGGAGGTTACGAATATCGATACCTGGGCCGGCAGGGGCGGCTTCGGCTCCAAAATGCTCAGGGAACATAATATTGCCGGGATCATCTATGGCGGAACCTATGTTGATGATGACTTCCGCGACAGGAAGGTGGCCGATGTATGGTTCCAGGACAGGTACGATCAGCGCATGGCGGCCAAAGACATCGAAGCCACCATCAAATACCGCTTCGACCCGAAATTCAAGACCGGCGGAACCTTCGGCGTCAACTTCGCCACCGTGGGCGGACGCATCATTGCCTTCAATTACAACAGCATGTACTGGGACGAAAGCGAGCGCCTGAAACTGCACGAGAACTTTATCGTGAACCATTACCTAAAACAATTCAATGAAGAAACCATCGCGAAAAAACAGCAACGCAATTGCGGGGAACCCTGTGCCGCGGTATGCAAAAAGCTGAACGACCATTACAAAAAAGATTTTGAGCCCTACCAGACTATGGGGCCCCTCTGCGGGATTTTTGACCAGAGGGCCGCAGAGCAAGTGAACAATCATGCCGACCGCCTGGGGTTCGATGCCATTTCCATCGGAGGGGTACTGAGCTGGCTGATGGAATGCCTTTCTAAAAAATACTTGACCAAAGAAGAACTGGCCGTAAGCGATATTCCTGTCTTCAGCCTGGAAAATTTCGAACTGCTCAGGGACTCTGATAAAAATGCAGCCATCGCGATAGAACTCATGGATGCCATCGTTCACCGCAGGGGAAAGCTCAACCTCAGCGAAGGAGCCCGGAAATTCGGAAGGGTGATGTCGAGAGGCAAAAAGGTTAACCTCCTCGATTACTTTGTGTTCACTTCTTTCGGACGCAAGGGATGGATGGTCCCCAACCAGTACTGGACACCCGGTGTACTTTCACCTATGGCGATCATGGGTAAATACTATATGTACTACGGCGACGAATTCCTTGCCCCCCGTGAACTGGGCCAGACCAATGCCCTCCGGCTGAAACAGGAACTCATTATCGACAACCTGGGGTTCTGCCGGTTCCATCGCGGCTGGGCCGAAGAAATGCTCCCCGATATTGTGGATAAACTTTTCGGACTGAAAGATACCTTCCTGGGGAATATCGAAATTACCGCCAGCAGGATCAATTCCAGGAATGCTTCCGTTTTCTGGGAATCAGAGCGCAATTTCGACTTCATTCATACCTTCATCAAACGACAGAAAGAGGTGAAGGGCGCAAACAGTAAACATATCGATTACTGGCTCGGGTATTTTGAGAAAGACAAGAAACAGGCCGCCATGGATTTCTGGTACGATATTCATAAGGGAGTGCATGAAGAATTGAGGGAGTTCTAGCTTCCCAGCAACGGATCTCAGAAAAAATCACTCATTACATTCATTCTAAATAGTGACTTACAGCCTTTTAGGTTTGACTTTCCTTGCAGTATAAACTATTTTTATACTGAAATCTGTATATCTCTAACTTTAAAACCAAGTATTTATGAAAAAAATTTACCCCCTCCTGAGTATTATCCTGATTCCGGCAATTGCTTTACTGCTGGCCTTTACACAGGGTCCGAATGCCGGGTACACAGGCTCGCCCCTCGATGGAAATGATTGTTCGAATTGCCATGCCCCGGGACCCGCAACACCCATTACCGGCTGGATCACCACCGACATCCCTCCCATCGGTTACACCCCCGGAAATACCTATACCATTACCCTCAGCACCCCGGGAGAAACCACCAGCAAGATGGGTTTCCAGATCACGGCTGAAACAGCCGCCGCAAAAGCGGGGATGTTCGTGATCACCAATGCAACACGTACGCAGCTCACCAACGACTTCACGGTAACGCATACCGCTGCCGGAACGGATCCCATGGGTACGCCTAATAGCTGGACCATGGACTGGACTGCCCCGGCCTCAGGAACCGGAGCTGTGACCTTCTATGCTGCCGTAAATGCAGCAGATGCCAACGGAGCCAATTCGGGCGATATGATCTTTACTACTTCACTGAACGTTCCGGAATCCAACATCGGCATCGCCGAGAATTTCGAAAACTCAGTTGGAAACATATTTCCCAATCCCGCGGATGAAAACTGCTCCATCGCCCTTCAGAAAGGATCAAGGGTTCAGGTATATGACAATAGCGGGAAACTGCTGATATCACAACTGGCTGAAAATGAGCTAATGAAACTCGAGCTTTCAGGGCTGGAAGCAGGAATGTATATTGTAAAGATCAGCCTGGATGGCCAGACAGCCACGCGCAAGCTGATGAAGCGCTAATCTATAAGTGATCGATAAAGTATTCCGCCATTTTCTGGTTCAGGTGGATGCGGTCCATTCCGCCTACACCATGTCCGTGGCCGGGATACACAAAATAATCGACCTGCCTGCCATTCTTGATGAAGGCATCGATCAGCTTCAGTGAATGCTGCCAAACGACCACGGGGTCGGATGTTCCATGGATGATGAGCAGGTCGCCTTTTAGCTGGCCGGCATGTTCAATAAGGCTGGCTTCCGCATAGCCGTCAGGATTCTGTTCGGGCGTGTCCATGTACCGCTCACCGTACATCACTTCGTAATACTGCCAGTCGGTGACCGGGCCACCGCAAACGCCCACTTTAAAGAGATCGGCCTTTTTGAGCATGAGCGAAATGGTCATGAACCCGCCATAGCTCCATCCGTTCACCCCGATACGTTCTGCATCGACATAAGGCAACGACTTCAGGTAGGCAACACCATCGGCCTGGTCTTCCACTTCGATGGTTCCCAAATTCCGGTGCACGGCCTGTTCAAAATCGCGTCCGCGATGCGCTGAGCCACGGTTATCCAGCGTAAAAACGATGTATCCCTCCTGGGCCATATAATTCAGGAAGAGCGATGCCCCGCCGTTCCACGAATTGGTTACGAGCTGGGCATGAGGGCCACCGTAAACATACACCAGGACTGGATATTTCTTGTCAGGATCGAAACCCGGCGGTGTGATCATGCGGCAGTACAGATCGGTTCCGTCATCGGCCTCTATGCTGAATATCTTTAAATCCCCGATAGCATATTCCTCCAGGGGATCAACATCTTCCCTGATCACCTGTAAAAGTTTTCCTTTGGTAGTCCATACCGAATACTGCCGGGCCATAGTTGTATCGCTGAAAATATCGAGATAATACTTGCCGCTCTTGTTCAGCACGGCATAATGGGTGCCGTTACGGGAGTTGATCTTTTCGATCTTCCCCGAATTCAACTCTACCGAATACACATCGCTGTTGAGCGGGCTTTCTTTGGTGGCGGTGAAGTACGCATACTTGTCTTTGGGCCCGATCCCCAGCAGGTCACGCACCACCCATTCGCCGGAGGTAAGCTGGCGAATGAGTTCGCCCCCGGTAGTAAAAAGGTACAGATGACGATAGCCATCCCGTTCGCTGATCCATATGAATTGTTCCGGGTCCTTGTTCAGGAAAACCAGGTCATCCTCGGGTTCCACATATTTTTCGCTCTTTTCCTCAAAGAGGGTCTTTACCAGTTTTCCGGTCCGCACATCGTATTTGTTCATTTTCATATGGTCCTGGTCGCGGTTCAGCACGGCAATATACACATAGTGTTCATCGGGGTCCCAGCTCACGCAGGTCAGGTACTGGTCGGCCGGCTCGCCGGTTTGAATAAAATGGGTTTTGCCGGAGCCGACATCATAGATCCCCAGCTGAACTTCGTGGCTGGCCATACCGGCCATAGGGTATTTGATATTATTGAGTTCCGCCACGCGGCTGTTCACATTCACCAGCGGGTAATCGCTCACCATGGTCTCATCCTTGCGGTAGAAGGCCAGGTAATTCCCGCGGGGCGACCAGAAGGTTCCCCCGCTGATCCCGAATTCGTTGCGGTGCACCGTTTGTCCGTTCACGATGCCCGGATCCTCATCGAAAGTGACCTGCACCTGCCGGCCTTCAAAAGCGATCCAGAGGTTGTTCTCAATGGTGTAGGCCATGGCATAGGTGTTCTTTTCCAGGTCGGTATTGGACGCCTCAGCCGGGAAATTATTCAGTTCCCTGAGCTGTTTCGAATCAATGTTGTACAGGTAAATTTTGTTCCTGGCCATAAAATATCCTGTATTGTCGTCGATCCACCTGAATGATGGCAAGCGCCTCAGGCTGTCCTCATCAAGTTTGACCAGGCAGCTGTTGATATCGTCCAGGCTGAGCAATGTTTCAGGTTCATAGGCATTGGTTTTGGATACCATGATGCTATTGCCTTCGGTGAAGGTAAAATAAGGTGTTTCCCCCATCCAGGATAAGCCCCTGACCGACTCGGGCATGATATCCCGGTTCATATAGGAAGCATCCTCGATGCTGAGTTGTTTCGATTGCGACAGCAGGAATAAAGGTGTCAGGCTGAAGAGAAGAATAAAGATCAAGTGTTGTTTTTTCATTGTTCCGGAAAATTTAAATGGCTGTGCAAGATACGGAATTGATTGGCTATTTGCTATGTGTTATGTGCTATGTGTTCTATTTTACGTGTTATGTGTTATGTGCTGTGTGCGATGTGCTATGTGTTATTACCATGAGTGGTAAGAGTTAACGGAGAATGGGCAAAGCTTAACGGAAATACATAGCACTTGCAGCAGGAAACAGGCCTCAGCCTTTGATGGCAGCGGCGATGGCTTTCATCCTGGCGGGATCCTGCTCGATGGCGGTACCGACCACGATAACATCGGCGCCGGCTTCACAGGCAGATTTTGCCGCCTCCGGGGTCTTAATTCCACCGCCCACAATAAGGGGGATGGAGATGTTCTCTTTTACCTTGCGGATCATGGAAGGAGAAACGGGATGCACAGCCCCGCTGCCGGCGTCCATGTAGATGAGCTTCAGGCCCAGCATCTCTCCGGCCATGGCGGTACAAACAGCGATATCATCTTTATCCCTGGGAATGGGTGAGGTATTGCTGATGTACAGGGCGGTGGTGGAATTCCCGCTTTCAATCAGCATATAGCCCGTGGGCAGGATCTCCAGCTTGCTGGCGCGAAGGTAAGGTGCCGCGGAAACCTGCTTGCCGATCAGCAATTCGGGATTGCGACCGGAGATGAGGGAAAGCAGGAGGATGGCATCCGCCCTGTTGTTGATCTGCATCTCGCTGCCAGGGAAAAGAACTACGGGCAGATCGGTCTCGGAACGGATCATCCTGATGCATTGATCAAGGTGATCGTTCACCAGAAGGCTTCCGCCCAGAAGGATATAATCCACCGCAGATGCTTCAGCCAGGCTGATCAGCGATTTCATGTATTCATCCTGGCATTGCTCCGGATCGATCAGAATGGCAAATTGCTTTTTATCCCTTTCGGTGAACTTATCGTAAATATTCATGACCGCTTTAATCGAAAGGCAAATATACGAAAATCAGGAGGATTTCAAGTAGACTGCCTAAAAAGGCCGTTTTGCCTGTATTCGGGGATCATCCACCACATATACCAGGCAATAATCCTCGATGGTTTCCGAGCGCAGCTGAAATAAACGTTCATCGCCTTCCCGGCAAATCATCCCCTGGAAACCACCCTCCAGCCCGGAAGGGGATTGTATGCGGATATGTTCGCGAAAATCCAGTTGCCGCTCACCGTACAATTTGTAAAGCGCCTCTTTGGCACACCAGTGCAGGCAAAGCTCTCCCGACGACATTCCCGCAAGATCTTTCCCGGTCTCATCAGGGCTGACAAACTTATCGGCGACCTTGTGCAAGCGCGGGTGGATCTGTTCAATATCGATCCCCACCGGACGTTTATGGCTGATGATGACCGCGGCAAACTTTCCTGAATGGGAAACGGAAATATGGTCGTCGGAAAGGTCGATGTACGGTTTGTTGTGGGCATTGTACCGCACCCTGATCGTGCTTCCCTTGCCCACGATATTCTTAAGGATATGCCGGTATGCCAGCCAGTGTACCCGCCGCTGATCGGTACGGAAACCCTTGTAACGCTGTTTTTCATCCTCATCCAACTCCAGCTTCGACAGGAACCAGTTTACCGATTCCCCGATCTCCCATACCACGATACGGCTTCCTTTTCCGATCTCCTTATGTGTATGCAAAGGCATTCTGCAAAGATAATACTTATGATTATCGATTATGGATCATCGATTATGGATTATGGGTTATGGATTATGGATGGAAGTGATGAGTGTTTCAGTGTTTCAGTGTCTCAGTGTTACAATGTTTCAGTGTAAAAAAATACAGTGATTCGACAACACAAGCATAAAACCCTCAAATCCTCAATATTGGAGTTTGGAATTTCACTGGATTTTGGCATTTGGAATTTGGATTTTCAGCGTTCCGATATCCCATCCGTAATCCATAACCCATAATTCATAATGAAATAATGTGTAATTTTGCAGTCCGAAAATAAAAAAAGCATGGCACAGACGACGACAGAAAAAATGACCGATTATAAGATCAAGGATATTAAACTCGCCGATCTCGGACGCAAAGAGATCGAGATAGCAGAAAAGGAAATGCCGGGGCTGATGTCGCTCCGCGAAAAATACGGCGATGAGAAACCCCTGGCGGGAGCCCGCATCACCGGGTCCCTCCATATGACCGTACAAACGGCCGTTCTCATCGAAACCCTTCTCACCCTGGGTGCCGACGTGCGGTGGGCAAGCTGCAATATTTTCTCCACCCAGGACCACGCTGCTGCTGCCGTAGTCCGCGATTCAGGAGTCCCCATCTTCGCCTGGAAGGGCGAAACCCTGGAAGAATACTGGTGGTGTACCGGTCAGGCCCTGAAATTCCCCGGCGGAAAAGGACCCAACCTCATCGTAGATGATGGCGGCGACGCCACCCTCATGGTCCATATGGGCTACGAAGGCGAAGAGGATCCGGAACTCCTCAAACGGCAACCGGCCAACAGGGAAGAAGGCGTGATCCTGCAAACCCTCAGGGGCATTGCCGCTGAGGACCCCGACCGCTGGCACCGCACCGTAAAAGAACTCAAAGGGGTTTCGGAAGAAACCACCACGGGCGTGCACCGCCTCTACCAGCGTATGGAAAATAAAAGCCTTCTTTTCCCGGTGATCAACGTGAACGATTCCGTGACCAAATCGAAGTTCGATAATCTCTACGGTTGCCGCGAATCGCTGGCCGACGGCATCAAGCGTGCCACCGATGTGATGATCGCCGGTAAGGTGGTCGTTGTACTGGGCTACGGCGATGTAGGCAAGGGAAGCGCCAAGTCTATGCGATCCTACGGCGCCCGCGTGATCGTTACCGAGATCGATCCGATCTGTGCCCTGCAGGCCGCCATGGAAGGCTTTGAGGTCACCACCATCGACGAAGCCCTGGCAGAAGGAAACATTTTCGTTACCACCACAGGGAACAAAGATGTGATTACCTTGGAACATATGGCAAAAATGAACGATGAAGCCATCGTTTGCAATATCGGCCATTTCGATAACGAGATCCAGGTGGATATGCTGAACGATGCTCCCGGCGTGGAACGCATCAACATCAAGCCCCAGGTCGATAAATATATCTTCCCCGACGGACACAGCATTTACCTCCTGGCGGAAGGCCGCCTGGTGAACCTGGGTTGTGCCACCGGGCATGCCAGCTTCGTCATGAGCAACTCTTTCACCAACCAGACCCTGGCACAGCTCGACCTCTGGAAGAACGACTACCCCATTGATGTTTACCGTTTGCCCAAATACCTCGACGAGGAAGTGGCCCGCCTCCACCTGGAACATATCGGTGTTAAACTCAGCGTGATGACCGAAGAACAGTCGAAATACCTGGGCGTGCCGATCAAAGGCCCTTACAAACCCGAACATTACCGCTACTAGTCAACAGGCGGTTCTCACTTACAGATTTCAGGAATTTGCTCCGGTGGCCAGCCGAGCGAGGAAGCCGTTTTGAGATCGCGGCAGCCTGCATCCTGCTGCCCGGAACTTAGCAGAAGCATCCCCCTCCAGAAATAGGCCCTGGCAGAACCGGGATCGGTCCTGAGCGCATTGGTGTATGCATCGAAGGCCAGCCTGAACTCGTTTCTGCTGCTGTGCACCAGCCCCAGGTTGATATAGGCATCCACATAGCCGGGATCAATGCGCGTGGCCTGCCGGAAATCACTCAGAGCCGCATCAATTCGGTTCAGGGAAGCATTAAGAAGTCCTCGGTTGTTAAAGGTTTCCGCATCCTGAAGTCCCAGGGCGATCGCCCGGTCGAAATCCTCTTTTGCATTTTGGGGCTGATCCATGCGATAATAAGCCAGTCCGCGGTTCATATAGGCATCCGCCGCGCGGGGTTCAACTTCCAGTGCTGCAGTATAATCGGCTACCGACCGATTGAAGTCTCCCTCTGCCTGCCAGGCATTGCCCCTGTTAATGAGGGCGGCTGAAGCATCGGGGTATTTCTGAAGAACATCGTTCCACAGGCTCAGGCTGTCGTTCCAGCTCAGGGAGCGGGAATAGCTTACCACAGCAAAAACACCTGCAAACACAAGGGGGATGGCTATCGACAGCCACTTCCGTTTCACGGAAAACAGGAACAGCAGGAGCATAGAAAATGCATAGTACATGCCAATCGCAGGTAAATAAGCATAGCGCTCTTTCACGACCTGAACCCCGACGGGGATGAGGTCGAGGACAAAAACAATATTGATCAGAAAGAAAAGCAATCCTGCCACGACCTGGCGCCGCGGTTCTCCGCGAAGTTTCCACCACAGGAAGAGCAGCATGAGCGGCACCAGGGGGGCAATAAAATATTCCACCCCCAGGCCATCGGCCGGGTAGGGATGGAAGGCCGAAAGCCCGGCCGGGGCAAACAATCGTGCGATATAAAAGGCCAGGGCATAGACCACCATCAACAATCTCTCTCCCCAGCCAAAACGTTCCGACATATCGATGATATGCCCGGCTTCTTCACGGGCGTGGATGATCACCAGGCCAATAGCAACAGCGAGAGCAAAGAAATAGAGCTTTTCGAGGATAAGCTTGCTGTTAAAACGGCGGCGATAAAAAAGATCCAGGCCCAGCACCACCAGCGGGAAGGCCATGGCCGAAGCCTTGGAAAGCAGGCTCAGCAGGAATAGGAACATGGCATAGCCCAGGTAGCGCATCCCCCCCCTTTTCACATAGCGGATATAGGCCATCAGGGCCAGCAGGAAAAAGAAGGAATACAGTAAATTGCTGAAAGCAGAAACCCAGCACACCGATTCGGTCTGCATGGGATTGAGGGCGAACAGCCCTGCCGTGATCGCCGCCGGGGCATACCTCCCCGAAAACTGTTTTACCAGGAGGAACACCAGGAAAATATTCAGCAGGTGAAAAAGCAGGGAAAAACTATGAAATGCCGCAGACGAAGGACCGAAAAGAGCATAAATAAAAGCATAGAACTGCTCGGTGACGGGCTGGTACATGCCCACATAAAAAGAGGTGAACATCCTGACCGTATTTCCGGCCGATAAATCCTGAATGTCAGCATTCCCGACAACCTGGTCCTGGTCGTCCCAGTTGGTAAATCCATTGCTCAGCGACGGCAAATACACCAGGAAAGTGACCAGCAGGACCGAGGCCAGGATCCATCGTGCAGTATTCCTTGAGATCTCCGGCATCATAAGCTATGCCCAAAGGTAATCAATTGGTGATATAAAGGTTGTATCCGTCGTAATTGGTCTGGTATCGTTTCAGGGGTACCGTTGCCGGCGAGATGGCGGAACCGTCGATGATCTGGTAGGAAAAATCGGAGCAGGTATCATATATGAATGGATAATAATCTTCAACCACCAGGCTACTGTATTCTCCGGTTTCGGCATTATTGCAGGCATTGGAATTTTGCGGGGGCGTACGCTCATAAGCAAGAAACTGCTCCTGGGTAAGCCGGTAGATGATCAGCCCGCGGCTCGGATAATCCACGTACTGGTAATACATCCATCCGCCCACGATGCTGATTTCCTGGTAAAGCGTTGAATTGGGGTTGATGACCACATTAATATGGGCATAGGGAATATCGCTGTTGGGGTCTTCGCCTTTCTTGCAGGAAAAAGCGAATAAGATACTCAGGATGAGGAATACAAGGGTAAGCGGTAAAAGCGTTTTTCGCGTAGCCATAAACGGATGTTTGTGTGATGTGCCAACGCAAAATTAGGTAAAATATTTCCCTTCCCGCCCCGGGCTCAAAGCTTTCCGATCATTTTACTACCTTAGTGCAATTATTCCTGAATCTGAAATGCGTTTTAAAAACAGCATCATCCTTCTCCTTCTGCTCACCGCAGTGGCCTTCGCTTCATGCAGTTCAAGCCGCATGTCGAAACAACAGCGACAGGCAGCCAAAATGGAGAAGCAGATGCGGAAAGAGAATAAAAAGCAGGTGGATGCTTATCTCCAGCATCATTATGATATACAGCCCGAAAGCACCAAGAAAATGATGAAAGCATCGAAAAAAAGGGCTAAAAAAGTGAATAAACAACGCCAGGAATCATTTGTGAGCAGGTTGTTCCGAAGAAACCGATCAGCCGGTTGTGATGGGAATTAAACAAACATATTTTCGTATTGCCGCAGCGGCACTGATGATCTTTCCGGTATTGATCAGCACAGGACAGGATCTGCGTACGGTCAGTTTCAAGCAGATCAAAACAGAGAATGTGGTCCGGGTAAAAGGACTCAGCCAGAACATGGTGAATGCTATTGTGCAGGACGAAAAAGGCTACCTCTGGTTCGGCACCTGGGACGGCCTGAACCAATACGATGGCTATACATTCCGTATTTTCAATACCAATACCGGGATGAGCAACCCCACCGTAAACACTTTGCTGGAAGACCAGGAAGGAAATTTATGGATCGGGACCCAGGATGGCCTGAACCGCTTCGATCGCAGAAACCGGAGCTTTACGACTTACCATCATATTCCCGGGGAAAGCAACAGCCTGAGCAACAACACGATCAACCACCTTTACCAGGACAGCAGGGGCCTGCTCTGGATCAGCACGGTGAACGGGCTCAACAAATATGATATTCTGAACGGGACCTATTCCCGCATTCATTTTAACAGCCCCGGAGTGGATACTACGCTCACCAACTGGGTGAACAAGGTTGTGGAAGACCGTTACGGGAATTTCTGGATCGCCACGCGATACGGCCTTCTCATGTATAATGAAACCGATCATTCATTCAAGCCCTTTTTTCATGATCCTTCCGACCCGGCAAGCCTGAGCAACAACGAGGTGCTTGAGGTCTATGAAGATCCGGAAGGACGTTTATGGATCGGCACCCGTTCGGGGCTGAACCTTTTCCTCGGGGAGGAAGAAGGATTTCGCCCTTTCCTTCATCAGCATGGTGACCCGCAGAGCCTCAGCAATAATGTTGTGAAGGCCGTTTTCCAGGACTCGCACGGGGTATTCTGGGTGGGCACCCAGAAAGAACTGAACATTATGGATCCGGAAAAAGGGCAGTTCCGGCATTTCCGGAATACCGGGAAACCCACCAGCCTGAGCAATGACGATATCAACTGCATTTTTGAGGATAATGCCGGATCGGTCTGGATCGGAACTTACGACGGAGTGAACAAGGTGAACATGGGGCTGAGCCGTTTTGAATATTATCATCGCGACCCCGACGATCCCTATTCGCTCAGCAATGATGTCATCCACGCTGTTTTCAAAGATAAGGAAGGGAAAGTATGGCTGGGCACCGGAAAAGGGGTGAACATTCTCGACCGGAATTCAGGACATTACAGCAGGCTTCACTACCGGCTGGATCCGGAAACCGACCTCAGTGAAGAGCGGGTTCGTTCGCTATTGAACGACAGCAGGGGCAATGTGTGGATCGGTACCGAAAGCAAAGGCCTGCTCAAATACCATCCGGAGAAAAGATCATTCCGGCATTTCCCCGCTGAACCCGGGCAGCGGGGAGCCCTGCAAAGCGGCAATATTCTCTGGATACTGGAAGACCGGGAAGGCAGCATCTGGCTTTGCACCGACCGGGGGGTACAGACCTTTCATCCCGACAGCATGTTTTTCCATTCATGGGAATATAACCCGCGCGATCCGGAGAGCATCTCCAGCAACCAGGTCTGGATCGCTTACGAAGACAGTAAAGGCAGCCTGTGGTTCGGTACCGATAATGGTTTGAACCGCTACGAACCGGAGTTTGATCGTTTTCACTCCTATACCCATGACCCGGATGACCCGACAAGCATTCCGGTCAATGCCGTTTATGGCATTTATGAAGATCGTAAAGGGCGGTACTGGATCAGCACCATGGGGGGAGGGCTGAGCCGTTTCGACCCGGAAACAGAAGAATTCTTTCCCATTGATGAATCTTACGGATTGCCCAATAATGTTGTCTACATCACCCTGGAAGACAAAAACGGGCATCTCTGGCTCAGCACCAACTGGGGGCTGTCGCGATTTGACCCCTCCGCCATGGAATTTATCAATTACGGCATTCACGACGGCCTGCAGGGAAATGAATTCAACGGGGGGGCCTGGTATCATGCCGACGACGGGGAAATGTTCTTTGGGGGCATGGACGGACTGAACAGCTTTTACCCGGAAGAGATCACACAGAACACCCGGATTCCACCCGTAGTGATCACCGAGATCCGCAAACTCAATGTACCCGTGAAACGGGAATTCGGGAACGGAGACACCATTCAACTGAATTACGACGATAATTTCTTCTCCATCGAATTTTCGGCCCTGGATTTCAGCAATCCCTCGAAGAACATGTACCGCGTCAAACTGGAAAACTACGATGATGACTGGGTACAGCGGGATGCCGACCGGCGCATTGCGGAATACCGTAGGGTCGAGCCCGGCAAATATACTTTTCATGTGATCGGTGCCAACAGCGACGGCTATTGGAACGAAGAAGGAAGCCGCCTGCATATCATCATCCTTCCCCCCTGGTGGGATACACTGATATTCCGCATTAGTTTCGGCGTTTTGATCTTCCTTATCCTCTGGTCATTTATCTACTGGAGGATCAGAACCATTAAGAAAAAACACGAGGTGGAAAAGAAAGTGCTTTCGATCGAGAAAGAGCTGTTCAACATTGAGCAGAAAGCGCTCCAGCTCCAGATGAATCCCCACTTTATCTTTAACTCGCTGAATGCCATACAGAGTTTCGTGATCAGCAACGATACCGACAAAGCCATCCATTACCTCACAAAGTTTTCACAGCTCATGCGCCTGATCCTGGCCAATTCGAGGGAGACCAGCATTCCGGTGAAAGATGAGCTGAAGGCCCTGCAGCATTACATGGATATTGAGCGTCTGCGCTTCGACAATAAATTTGATTATGAAGTGAAGGTGGATCCCGAGATCGACCAGGAATTCACCGAGATACCGCCCATGATCATCCAGCCTTTCGTGGAAAATGCCATCCTTCACGGCCTCATTCACAGCAAAGAACCCGGCCACATCCACATCAGCCTGGAACAACGCGAACCCTACATTTATTGTGTTATCGAAGACAACGGCATTGGCAGGAAGAAGGCCATGGAGATCAAGGAAGCTTCAGGGATCAAACGGGAAAGCCGGGGGATGATGATCACCCGGGAACGACTGGAGATCCTGAGCAAGCAACACAAGGAACACTTTGCGATAAATGTGATCGATCTGACCAACGACCAGGGCCAGGCCATCGGTACCCGGGTGGAGATCAATATCCTGTATTACGACGAATAATCAGTGCGGGGCTCAAGTTTTTTTTTGCAGGAATCAAAACAAAGCTTAACTTTACCTGATCTACACCTTTTTTGAACATAACCTAAAGCGCATATTATGATCCGGGGTATCATCGTAGAAGATGAAAAACACTCCAGGGAGGCCCTGAAGGGATTGCTGGAACGCTATTGCAAAAATGTAATGGTGGTGGCCGAGGCCGAAAGCTACCGGGAGGGCCTGTCTGTGATCAGGGAGCATGAGCCCGATGTTGTTTTCCTCGACATACAGATGCCCGACGGAAGTGGTTTCAGGTTGCTGGAAGAATTTGACGACATCCGTTTTGAGGTCATCTTCACCACTGCCTTCGACCAGTTTGCCATCAAGGCAATCAAATACAGCGCCCTGGACTACCTGCTCAAGCCCATCGACCCTGAGGAACTGGTTGCCTCGATCAAAAAGGTGGAGCAGATGATGAGCAGCCGCAAAATGAGCCAGAACATCAAAGTGTTGCTCGACAATATCCGGGCCAGGGATGAAGACCCCCATAAGATCGTTCTTTCCACTTCGGAAAAGATCCATATCATCGAAACCGATAAGATCCTCCGTTGTGAAAGCGATAATTATTATACCCGCTTTTTTTTGCTCGACGGAAAGACCATTCTGGTATCGAAAACCCTGAAGGAAAACGAAGAACTGCTGAGCGACCATAATTTCATCCGGCCCCATAAATCACACCTGGTCAATGTGAAATACATCAAGGGGTTTATCCGGAACGACGGGGGTTATATTGAAATGACCGACGGAAGCCGGATCCCGGTATCGAGAAGGAAGCGGGAGAAGATCATGGAGATCATCACCCATCTCTGAGGTACCGGAGAAAAGCGTATTTCGCCTTCAGCCATAAGCTTCAGGCGACCAACCGTTAACTGATTACCGCCGACCGAAAACTGATTAAAGCTTTGAAAACTGGCATTTTTTAATACTTTTACATAAGATTAGCTACAAACCAAACCAAACGTATGGAAGATTATATTTACATTTTGATCGGTGTAATATGGCTTGCTGCGACTGTTTACCGGGCTTCACAAAAGAACAAGAAAAAAGCCCCGCAGCCTCAAAAGGCAAATAAGCCTGCCTCATCAGGTGAACGCAGCGAGAACCCGGTTCGATCCCTTCTGGAGGAACTTCTGGAAGGACAGCAGGTCCGCATCCCTGAACCCGTAGTGACAGATGCAGACCCCGAAATGCCTCCCCCCCGGGAAAGCAGCGACCGGAAATTTTCAGGATCTTTCCAGGAAGAATACTCCAAAGCAGGCTTTAGTACACTTGAGATGGTGAGTAGCGAAGGCACGCGTTCGCTTAGGAACATTTATGAAGGAAAACCCAAGGTGAAGCATCGGAAAAAATACTCCCGGCCAAGCCCGGTTGACCTTCGGAAAGCCATTATTTACAAGGCAATTCTCGAACGTCCTTATTCTTAAGAGTTTGTTAAGGGAATGTTAATTAATTTTGAATGTACTGTTAATAATATTTGCATATTAATTTTTTTATTTATTAACTTTACCGACTTATTGCACAGTGTTTATCTAACATAAAATTATCATGGTATGTTAAGAAATTTACTTCTAACTATTGGTATTGTACTGGCTGCCAGTCTGGTGGTTTTTTCCCAAACTTCCGGTACCTTGCAGGGATCGGTCATTGACAAAGAGACTAAGGAAACCCTTCCTTTTGTCAATGTTGTTATCGAAGTTGGTGGTTCCCAGGAAGGTGGAGCCGCCTCTAACATCAACGGGAAATATGTGATCAAACCGATCCCTCCCGGCAAGTACGATGTGCGGGCCAAATTCCTTGGCTATAATGAAGTCCTGATACGAGGCGTTCAGATCAATGCGAACCAAACCCGTTTCATGGATATCGAAATGTCGTCCGCCGCGATCGGACTCGAAGAAGTTGTGATCACGGACTATAAAATCCCGCTGATCGATAAGGATAAAACCGTAAGTGGGGGTACTGTCACCCAGGAAGAGATCCAGAAAATGCCGAACCGTTCGGTGGGAGCCATCGCAGCTACCATCGGGGGTGTATTCTCCCGCGACGGTGAAGCCGGAAACGTCCGTGGTGCGCGTACCAACGCTACCCGTTACTATGTGGACGGTATGCCGGTGATCGGTTCACTCTCCCTTCCACAATCAGCCATTGCCCAGCAGTCGGTGATCCTCGGTGGTCTTCCGGCCCAGTACGGTGATGCTACCGGTGGTGTGGTTGAGGTAACCACCCGCGGCCCATCCAGGATCTTCGGAGCCGGTATTGAACTGGAAACCTCCGAGTTCCTCGATCCATTCGGATATAACAGGGTCGGGATCAACCTGAACGGCCCGATCTTCCGCAGGAAGACCGAAGAGCCCGGCAAAAAAGGACAATCCCTGCTGGGGTATTTCATCGGGGGTGATTTCACCTACCGTGAAGACGGAAGCCCCTACGCAGGGGATATGTACCGTGGTACCGATGAATACATCACCTATCTGCAGCAGAATCCACTCCGTGTATCCGGACTGGAATCAGGAGGTACTTTCCTGAACGGAGACTACACCCGCATGAGCGACCTTGAAAAGATCAATACAACCTCCAATACTTCGAGGTACAATATTAACCTCTCCGGTAAGATCGACGTACGTACCGGTCCTACCGTGAACCTGACCTTCGGCGGGCAATACAACTACCAGAGAGGAAATAATTACAACTTTACGAGTTCTATGTTCAACTACGACAAGAACTCAATGTACTACAACCAGACCTGGAGGGTATTCGGGCGCTTTACCCAGCGTTTCCAAAACGATCAGGAAAAAAATTCACTGATCCAGAACGTGTATTACTCCATCCAGGCCGATTACCAGAGCTTCAGCGGAGCGACCCACGATCCTGATCATAAAGATGATGTATTCAAATACGGCTACCTCGGTTCCTTCGAATCCCACCTGGCCAAGAACTATACCCTGGGATCCGATACTATCGGCGGGCAGTACTACGAAGATGTGTACATCATGGATAACTACTTTGATACATTATATACATTCAACCCGGGCAATATCAACCCCTATGTATCCAATTTCACCAGCAGCTATTATTCATTGTATCCTGATCCGGATGGTAACTGGCGCAACGCTGACCAGGTGCAACTGGGCGGGGGGCTGCTGAACGGACAAGGACCTCCTTCCGTTTATGGAATGTTCGCCCTGCCAGGTGCCAACACTACCGGGTATAATGAATTTAACAACTCACAGCTCAGTGTGAATGCCACCGGTTCTATGGACATCGGCAACCATGAGCTGAAATTCGGGATCCAGTACGAACAACGCCAGAACCGAAACTATGCTGTGGCTCCCACAGCCCTCTGGCAGTTGATGGACGGGCTGACCAACTTCCACATCCAGGAACTTGATGTCGATAACCCCCTCTTCGTATACCGCGACGGTGTATTCCAGGATACCGTTGAGTATAAAAGGAAATATGACGAAGCTTCACAACGCGTGTTTGATGCCAAGCTCCGTGAAAAGCTCGGCCTCCAGGTCAATGGAACAGATTTCATCAACATCCAGTCGTACGATTATAACACCAACAGCATCCAGTATTTCGATGCCAACAATGTTGAACATACCGTTTCCGTTGGAGAAGACCTCTTCAGCCTGGACATGTTCAGCCCCGACGAACTGCTGAACGATGGTAACTGGTATGTTACCGCCGTTGGTTATGATTATACCGGTGAAAAACTGAGCAGCAAACCCAGTTTTGAAGACTTTTTCAACCAGGTGGATGATGAAGGGAACAATACCCGCGCTGTAGGCGCATTCGAACCCATCTACATGGCCGGCTTTATCCAGGATAAATTCGCTTTCCGCGACCTGATTTTCAACGTCGGTGTCCGTGTCGACCGTTTCGATGCGAACCAGATGGTCCTGAAAGACCCCTTCCTGCTCTACCCTGCCAGAACAGTTGCCGAAGTGCAGACTATTGGCGGACAGGTTGCGCAACATCCCGGGAACATCGACAGCGATTATGTTGTTTATGTTGATAATGTAAATAATCCCACAGCCATTACGGGTTACCGCGATGAAGATACCTGGTACAATGCAGAGGGTGTTGAGATCCAGGACCCCAATGTTCTGAACGTTGGCTCCGGCGTATCGCCTTACCTGGTAGATGCCAGCCTGGAAAAACCACCGATGGAATCTTTCACTGACTACGAACCGCAGGTGAATGTAATGCCCAGGGTATCTTTCGCCTTCCCGATCTCTGATGTGGCCCTGTTCTTTGCCCACTATGATGTGCTTACACAGCGCCCGACATCCAATCTCTTCGCTGATCCCAGAGTATATTATTTCTTCGACAACATCGGGGGAACCATCAACAATCCAAACCTGAAACCTTCGAAGACCATCGATTATGAACTTGGATTCCAGCAGAAACTCTCGAACACTTCTTCACTGAAGTTCGTAGCCTTCTACCGCGAAATGAGAGACATGATCCAGATCTACCGTTTTACAGGTGCTTATCCGAAAGACTATACCTCTTATAATAATATCGACTTCGGAACGGTTAAAGGGATGACCATACAGTACGACCTCAGAAGGACCAATAACGCCAGGATCAGTGCTTACTATACACTGCAATTTGCCAACGGTACCGGTTCAAGTACCACTACCGCGGCTGCCCTGGTTGCTTCCGGTCTGCCAAACCTGAGGACTACCTTCCCGCTGGCATGGGACCGCCGTCATAGTTTCAACGTATTCTTCGACTATCGTTACAGTCGTGGAGAAGACTATACCGGACCGGTTATCCGTCGCGACAAGAAAGGAAAGAAACCTGTGCAGGTACTGAACAATACCGGTTTATCACTGACACTTACCGGTGGTTCCGGAACTCCTTATACCCGCTCACGGAATATTTACAGCCAGCTTACTGGCGGAACAAGGCTACTGCAGGGTACCTACTTCGGTTCCCGCCTGCCATGGCAGTTCCGCATGGATGTCCGTGTTGATAAAGACATTCCGCTTACCATGGGCAAAGGCGACAATAAAAAGCAGGGAAACCTCAATGTTTATGTGTCTGTAAATAATGTCCTGAACACCAAAAATGTCATTAACGTGTATCCCGCCACCGGTAACCCCGACGATGATGGTTACCTGGCCGCACCGGAATGGCAGAGGGAGATCAATGAGCAATTGGATCCTCAGTCATACAGAGATCTCTATGCGCTCTTCGTTGACCGTCCTTGGAACTATAGCAGCCCAAGGACCATCCGCCTTGGTGTAATATTCAACTTCTAGTTCTTCGACGAATAAGGATGACGCCTTTTATAATGAAAACAAAAAACAATACAGCAATCATGAAAAATATATTTCGCCATTTATTTATTGCTTTACTCTGCCTGACGCTGGTCCAGGTGTCGTATGCAGAGGAATACAAGGGTGATGGGAACAAGAGCTCGCAGACCATCAAGGCAACCACTGCCGGCTGTGCTGCCGCTTCAAGCTTTCGTTTCCTCGATATAAATAATATCCGTGCAAGGATCAATACCGGAGGTGATATGTGGTGGGACCTTCCCGGTGGTATCGGTGCCCAGTATTTTATCCCAAAAGCTGGAACAGCCACCTCACTGTTCTCCGGATCACTCTGGATCGGTGGACTTGATATCAACAATCAGCTTAAGCTGGCCGCGGTCAGGTACAGGCAGTCGGGTAACGATTACTGGCCCGGGCCACTGACCATTGACGGTACCGCTTCCGTTGAGGAGGCAACCTGCGT
>NPID01003336.1_pt1 | contig 22782 bp, 18 predicted proteins | sample 8637491 | NCBI WGS metagenome assembly NPID01 (sample SAMN07420843, study PRJNA396082) | bioreactor metagenome | isolation source: sample BA6 brine-fed electro-methanogenic bioreactor BA | place: Japan: Kochi | collected 2016-06-14 | reverse complement strand
TTTGGATGATTTTTACGACAACGTCAACTCCGTTTTTGGTGTCCTGCGATATAATCCTGCTTGCTAAGCTATTATCCCAGGTCTTCTTTCATACGTTCGTATTCGACTTCATACCATCTTTCCACAACGCGGTGAACCAGTTCCCCGCTTATGTTGCCTTCGCCTTCAGGACGCTCGACAGAGAAGGTGCCATACAATCTGTCGATGACACTTTCAATTGTCTCCGTTGCCCCCAAAACGCTTACATATCCCATATTTCTGAGAATTTCCACAAATTTCTTTCTGGTTTCTCCTTCAAAAGGGTAACACTTGTCGCGATGATTGGCCGAAAATTCGACACGATGAATTTCAAGAAGTTTCTTTAGTTCATCAATCGGCCAAAAACTGTTGTCGACTCGGATATCGACGGACCGGTCAGATTCCCCGAGCATACCGGGCAAGTGTCTTTCAACGATCAAAGCCGAAGACTGCCGCCCTCGACGTTCGCCCCCGGCTTTTTCAGCAGCAAACAAGGCGGCCAAAAGCCTTTGGGGCAGGTCACCTTGAGTCGACTCGTATGTCTCGGCCATTTTGTCGAGAACGACCGGTCCCAAAAGGACATTGCCCTGGCAGCAAAAATTTACTCCGATTTTATGACCGGCCCATTCAATACACCCTTTGCCGGTATATCCAGACGATCTTCCTTTTACGTCTACAATACCAATTTGTCTAACGTCTGGTTCAGGGTCATCGCAAACAAGTCTGTGGATGGCATCTTGAGGCTCAATTCCTCTTTCAAGAAGATCCAGTGCCTGACCAATAAAGCAAGAATTGGTTTTAGCCTGTGTTGCAACCGCACCTGTCCCGCACCTGACACCGGGAACCAAAGAACCGACGGCTAGAAATCTGGATTGAACGGCGACTCCCAGCTCACCTGAATCAGGGTCACATGCGACAATGGAAAAGGTACTCGTTCGAAAGGACATGAATTTGTCTCCTTTCTTACAACAAGAACGCTATGACGGCAGCCATGATTACTCCCATTACTCCTTCACCAGCCAACATGCCCGAGAAGAATGCGATACCATCGTCTTCGGGAGCTGCACCCCTGGAAGAGACGGCTTTCCTTATGACACCTCCGATGAGGACGGTCAACCCGAATGTGACAGGGGCGAACATTCCCAACCCCATGGGCAGGGCAGGCAAATGAAAGAAGCTTAGCACCCCGCCGGCGATCAACCCGATACTCAAAGTCACCGTGTCGAATGGGTTTACGCCTTCTGAAACGCTAACCACTATCTCCTTGGCTACCATACCGAAGGGCACAGGAAACTGTTCGTTAAAAATCCCGTAGGCATTGACTATGGCCACGAAAGCAAGCGGCGCTGCCAAGGCCCCTCCTAAAAGGCCGATGTACTGCACAAGTTGCTGAGAGGCAGGCGTGGCTTTTATCAGGTAACCGGTTTTGAGGTCGTTCATGCTGTCCGCAGCCTGACCGACGGAGACGGCAACGATTCCCGCCAAAAAAGCTATGACTTCCGGCCTCTTGGTTACCACACCTCCGATAATCGCCATCGCGACCCATACAAAGAGGCTCGTCGGGCAAAGCCCGGTTTCTCCCGTTGTCCTGGCCGCAACGAGAGAGAACAGGAATGCGCAAAGCACGATCAGGGGGAATGCCAGAACATGGGCATATTTGCCGAAGAACATCCCCAAGACAATTGTACCTAAAAGGATGATTCCAAGGGGAACCTGGACAGGAAGGTCTATGTCGTAAGCTTTGTCTTCGTCGAACTCTTTAGCTATACGCACTTTGGACAAGGCTTTAAAGGCCCTCAGGATCGACTTGTAATTGACAGCCATGGTTAGCAACGTTCCGCCGATGAGCAAGCCCGACGCGGGTGACGCCAGGACCTTTGCTATAGGCGCCCAGGCTACCTCGGCGACCGCTCCTTGCCGATACAGCATCGGACCAAGGATCAGGCCACTGAGCACGTTGCCCATGAAATAACCGACCGCAGACTTGAGCCCCATCATGTACCCGAACCCTATTAGAAGCGGTGAGATAGCTACTCCGAACATGAAACCTTCCGGTAGGAGTGACGTGAAATCGAAACTCCAGGGGAGAACCGATTTAAAAACCTGAGACTGAAGCAGCACTACGAGGGCGGAAATCAGGAAGCCATAAAAAAGTATTTTAAGCTTTCTTCCTGCCTCTTTCCCCTTACTGACTACTTCAAGGGTATTGGCTACTGCGATACCACTGGGATAAGCCAGTTGCTCCTCGACTACCAAATACCTTCGAAAAAGCACCGTCAGGGAAATGCCTATCAATCCTCCAAAGGCGAGGTATATGAATAGTTCAAAATATCCAGGCAATTTGCCGAAACTCGCCGCCACCGGTATCGAATCGAAAAAAGCCCCCGAAAAATTGGCTCCGGCCGATGTTATGGTTTGAATGATATTTGCCTCGAAAATGAGTGCTTTCGATCCGACCGCATGCAGGAAACCCGCTCCAACTATAGCGCCGGGTATCGATCCTGCGTTGAAGGCGCCAACTTTCATGGCTAGATAAACGTTGGAACAGGCCAGGATAGCTCCGAAAACAAGACCCATCACTATTGCTCTTAAAGTGACTTCTTTTCTTTGAAGGAGGAGAACCTTGATAAGATCGAAAAACTTCAAATTTTTACCTGACTGGACCTGGTTTTTCATTTCAACTTTCCTCCTCTTCGATATAATAGGACCTCGCCTTCCACACCTTTGAAACCTTTCGTCCTGCTGAATTTTTAGAAATGACTTCCTGCTGTCTGCATGAATGGCCCGAGAAAGTCTCGCCCATTCAAAGGCAACTACCTTTTCCTTCCAGCCGCAAGATCTACCTCCTCTCTTGTTAAAGCCATAATGTTGCTTTTAAACGCCTTGTTTAATCCACGAGATTATTGGGATTGAAGCGGCAGCAAAACTTTGCCTGCCTCTTCACGCCGGAAAAACTGTTTTAAACTGAGATTCCCTGAAATTGTCACTGTCAGCGCACTGAATAATCTGCTTCTCAAAGCCGTAATTACCCTCTCTCAGAGACAGCTCGACTAGATTATTTTATGAAACTTGCAGCCACTGCATTGTAGTCACGACTACAATGCAGTGTTTTCTGTCTGGACGTGCAACTTGATAAAGGAGCCGCCTGCTGGACAACGTCGGCACGACATCCCACATTCCAAAGCGGCTAGGGATGTCTTCTCTACTACGGCTTACGCTTTACCTAGTCCATAAATGCGGCCCACTTGTGCAATTTGGGAAAGAGTGGAGTAAAATCCTGGATATACAACAATCGGTTATTTTGCCACAAAAATTCCCCGGATCTCTCTATTTTGTCGTTAAAACGGGAGGGAACTATCATTTCTTCAAAAAACATGCTCAACCTTCTTTTCGATGAAGATGCTCACCGGAGCATGATCGATCATTTTCTGGGTCACCTGGCGCCTTTGGGCAATGAAAGGAAATTCAGCAAGGGAACCATAATTGATCCTTCCGACAGCTCATGTGTATATATAGTGACTTCGGGGTATTTCAAGCAGGTTCTTATAAGCGGCGACGGAAGGGAAGTCTCTCTTTTCAGGCTCCAGCCCGGGACCGTCTTCGGGGAAATGGACTACTTCAGCGGTGCCAGGACAATAGCCCTTACCAAGGCCCTGGTGGACAGTACCGCTTCCTGTCTTGCAGGACCTGTTCTTGAGGAGGAGTTGGAAAAACATCCTTACCTTTATCGCCAATTCATTCAGTCCATCACGCGCAAATACAGGATAATCCTCATGAAAACCTCAAGGACCATCGTCAACGATTCCAAAGGACGCATATGCGGTGTGCTTCTCGAGTTGTCGGCCCAGTTCGGCAATGACGTAGATAAACCTGCCGAAATAGATTATGTCTACACCCACCAGGAACTCGCCAATGCCACGGGTTGTTCCCGAATAACCATAACCAACGTACTGAATGAACTCAAGGACGAGGGACTCATAACCTACAAGGGTAAAAATATTTTCATCGCCGATCCCGACGGCCTTAAACGTTATTACAATGCCTTTTGGTGATGCACCTTTATCGGCCTTCCCGAAAATATCCGGCTTTTTCAACAGTCAGCTTTACTCAAATGGCTTTTTCGCCCCGGCCATTTCCTGCTTGACCATGCCCGAGAGATCTGACATGGTTTTATGGCGTGTAGAAACAGGAGCAATTTGCCGGAGCTGGCGAACCGTGTTTTTATAACATCAAGAAGCCTGAATACCGACAAACAAAGGAGAAAAAAACAATGAAAGAGAAGCTCGAATTTGCCCTTGCCAAAGGCAAGAAAGTAGTAGCCGCGGGCAAGGTGGCTGATTACATCCCTGAACTTGGCAAGGCAGACCCAAACGCCCTGGCAGTGGCCTGCTGTGACATGGATGGGCAAATAACAGCAGCCGGTGATATCGAAACAGCCATAACCATACAATCTATTTCGAAAGTGGTTTCCCTGGCCCTGTCTATGATCGATTGCGGCGAAAAAAAGGTGTTTTCCGCCGTCGGTGTGGATCCCACGGCCGATCCGTTCAACTCCATAATGCGACTCGAGATGCGCGCACCCCACAGACCCCAAAACCCCCTTATAAATGCGGGAGCCATTGTAGTCCTGTCCCTTTTGCCCTACAGGGACAGCCTCAGCCGTTACGAAGCCGTTCTCGATTTGACAAAAAAGCTTTGCGCCAACCATTCCATATCTTCCAACGAAGCGGTCTATCTTTCCGAAAAGGCCACGAGCGACCGGAACCGATCCCTGGCTTACTTTCTCCGCAGCGTCGGTTCGCTGGAAGGAGACATCGAGGACATCCTCGACTCGTACTTCCACCAGTGTGCAATAGCATGCACTGTCCGCGACCTTGCCGTCATGGGCGCCACCCTGGCCAATGGAGGCCTCAACCCGGTGAGCGGAGAACGCGTCCTCTCCCCGAGGGTAGCTTTGATACTCAGGGCTCTTATGGCTATATGCGGCCTCTATGACGGGTCGGGAGAATTTGCGCTTCGGGTGGGTATTCCCGCAAAAAGCGGTGTAGGAGGCGGCATCATGGCTGCCGTTCCGGGAAAGACAGGACTTGCGACAGTGGGACCATCCCTCGACCCGAAGGGCAACTCCACTGGAGGTGTCAGGGTTATGGAAGTCCTTTCGGATCAATTGAATTTGAGGGTCTTATAGCTCTCGACAGACCACATATATAGTATTATTCTAGGAGCCTGAACCACATATATAGCGATTCCCCTGAAAAGGAGCGGTTTTATCATGCAAAAGACCGGAGACGCCGGCAACAAGGGACCAACCCTTTCTGAAAACTCCCTGAGGGTTTTGCGCGAACGGTACCTGGTCAAAGACAAGTCCGGTAAGGTCGTAGAAACACCGGAAGAGATGTTCCAACGCGTGGCCACGGCGATTGCCGGAGCCGAAGGAGCGGGGCCTGACGACCCTTTGACCGAGGCCTTCCGCGGAATGATGGCGCGACTCGACTTTTTGCCCAACAGCCCTACCCTCATGAACGCTGGCCGCAAAGGCGGCCAGCTTGCCGCATGCTTCGTCCTTCCTGTGGAAGACAGCATGGAGGGCATCTTCGACGCATTGAAATACATGGCCTTGATCCACAAATCGGGAGGAGGTACCGGGTATAACTTCAGCAAACTCAGACCCGCCGGCGACGTGGTTTCCAGCACCAACGGCGTTGCATCGGGACCCATATCCTTCATGAGCATGTTCGACCAGGCCACAGAGGTGGTCATGCAGGGTGGCATGCGCCGCGGAGCCAACATGGGCATACTCAACGCCGACCATCCCGATGTTTTCCGTTTCATCAGGGCCAAAACGGAAGAAGGCAAGCTCAAGAATTTCAACATATCCATAGGTGCCACCGATGCCTTTATGAAGGCCGTCGAAAACGACGAGGACTGGCATCTCGTCAACCCTAGAGACAAAGAGGTCATCCGGACCGTAAAGGCCAGGGAACTTTTCGACCTAATCTGCGAAATGGCATGGAAGACGGGCGACCCAGGCATGATTTTCCTTGACAAGATCGAGGCAACAAACCCCACACCCCACCTCGGCCACATTGAGGCCACCAACCCCTGCGTCCCGGCCGACACCTTTGTCATGACCAACTCGGGTCCACGACAGGTCAAGAACCTCATAGGCAGGAAATCAACCCTTATCATCGACGGAAGACCTTATGAAACCACCGAAGAGGGTTTCTTCAGAACCGGGGAGAAACCGTTGCTTTCTGTCACAACCAGTGAAGGATATTCCTTCCGGGCCACGGGGGACCACCCGGTTCTGCGGGTCACAAAAAAGACGCGTTATACCATGGAAAAAGAATGGGCCAGTGTTTGTGACCTCAAGCCCGGGGACGAGATCATGTTGCACGACCACAGGAAACTCGCCGGTTGGAACGGCCTTTACGGAGAAAAAGAGGGCTACCTGATCGGGCTTCTGGCAAGCGACGGAACACTCAAGTACGACAATGCCGTCCTTTCCGTCTGGCCCCATGGGAAAGCCTGTGGAGACGGGACGGCAGGTGCCATGGAGCGGGCTATCGAGGCGACTGAACCAATGCCGCACAGAAGCGATTTCAGTGGCTGTTGGAAAGTTTCGAAAAGAAACGAATACCGCGTGAGCCTCCCATCGCTTCGGGAACTCGCCTTTTCCCTGGGGATGAACCCCGGCGACAAGGCTGTCACACCTTATCTGGAAACCAGGACCTCCTCGCAGTTTGCCCGCGGCTTCCTGCAGGGAATCTTCGACGCCGACGGTTCGGTACAGCACTCACAGGAAAAGGGCCTTTCCATCCGTCTTACGCAAAGCGACACAAAAAGACTTGAAGCCGTCCAGAGGATGCTCGCCCGTTTCGGAATCACCAGCGTCATCTATGAAAAAAGCGAACCATCGAAAGCCACAGGACTTCCCGACGGCAATAACGGAACCGGATCCTGCCCGACCCGACCGCAACACGAACTTGTCATCTCCGGAGACAACGTCCTGGTCTTTGCCGAACGGGTCGGTTTCTGTGACCCGGCAAAAAACACCAGGCTCCGCTCGCTTCTTGCGACGTCCAGCAGGACCCCCCACCGTGAACGCTTCACGGCCACGGTGAAGTCCGTAACACCGGCGGGGACGGAAGAAGTTTACGACGTGCAAGTTCCCGGCGCGAACGCTTTCGACGCCAACGGTTTCGTGGTTCACAACTGCGGAGAACAGCCCCTGCTTCCCTTCGAGGCGTGCAACCTGGGCAGCATCAACCTCTCCCACATGGTCACGGGGGAAGGCATTGACTGGGACAAGCTGGCGGAGACCACGAGGCTTGCCGTCCGCTTCCTGGACAATGTCATCGACGTCAACGAGTATCCTCTTCCCCAGATCAAGGAGACAGTGAAAGAGACCCGAAAGATCGGCCTCGGCATCATGGGATGGGCGGACATGCTTTTCCAGCTGAAGATTCCATACGATTCGGAAGAGGCCCTGGACCTTGCCGAAAAGGTCATGTCCTTCATTACCGAAACAGGGCGGGAAGCAAGCCGTGAGCTGGCGAAAACGAGAGGAGCTTATCCGGCCGACAGGGGGACGGGACTCCGAAACGCCACCATCACCACCATCGCCCCGACGGGGTCCATCTCCATGATCGCAGACTGCTCCTCGGGTATCGAGCCCGTCTTCGCGCTGGAATTTACCAAGGAAGTTCTGGAGGGCAAGCGCTTTACCTACGTGAATCCCTACTATCAGCAGGCCCTCGAGGAAGGCCTGGACCAGGAAACGCTTGAAAGGGTCTTCAAGACCGCCCATGACATCGCGCCGGAGTGGCACGTCAGGATGCAGGCCGCCTTTCAGAAGGCGGTGGACAACGCCGTCAGCAAGACCGTCAACCTTCCCAACAAGGCTGCTGTAGAGGACGTAAGGAAGGCCTACATTCTGGCCTGGGAAACTGGCTGCAAGGGCATTACCGTCTTCCGTGACGGCTGCCGGTCGGAGCAGGTGCTTTACAAGGAGCAGCCCGTGCAGCAGAAGCTGCCCATAGCTCCCGACACCCAGGGGCCAAAACCCCTCGAGCGACCTTTCGTCCTCACTGGCAAAACGGCCAAGATCCCGACAAGCTACGGCAACCTGTATTTGACCGTGAACGAGATCAACGGAAGGCCCATCGAGGTCTTCACTACCATGGGCAAGTCTGGGCACGAGACCATGGCCTTTACCGAAGCCATTGGCCGTATGATTTCCCTGGCCTTGAGGAGCGGCGTAAGGATCCACCACATCATAAAACAGATGAAGGGTATCGGAGGATCCCAGCCGGTGTGGCACGAAGACAGCGTCATTATGTCCGTTCCTGACGCCATAGCCTTTGGCCTGGAGCATTTGGGTTACCTGGACCTGGAAGAAAAGGAAATACTCGAAACCATGGCCGAAACGGACATGTGCCCCGTTTGCGGCGCGTCGATGACACGCATGGAAGGCTGCATCACCTGCACGGCCTGCGGATTCTCGAGGTGCTGAGAAACTAAATCCCGGAACAAACGGAAGGGGCTGCCACGGAGGGCAGCCCCTTTTTTGCCCTTGCTTCTTTTGGAGGTTCCTACTTGTTATCCAGAACCTGCCGGATCCTCCCCAGCTGGTCTCTGCAGGCAAGGCCGAAGATGAGGCTGTCCATGCTGTAGGCTATATAGCGAAAGCCCTCTTCAATGCGCTGTATCGCTTCGTCCACGGAGGTAACGAATATACCGGCGGGCTTGCCCGCTTTGTTGATTATTGAAAGGGCCTTGTCGACGGCTTCTTTCATGTCTGGGTGCATAATTTGTCCGGGGATCCCTAGCGACTGGGACAAATCGTAGGGTCCGACGAAAACCATGTCCACGCCTTTAACTACGGCGATTTCCTCGAGCCGTTTCAACCCCGAGGCGTTTTCGCAATGGACGATGACCATGGTATCCCTGTTGGCTTCTTCAAGAGCTTCGTCCAGAGGCCTGAGACCATAGCTGAGAGCTCTCGGAACGGCCACGCCTCGCAACCCTTCGGGATGATACCTTGCGGCCTTAGCCACCATTTCCGCTGTTTCCGCATCATTCACCTGCGGCACATGAATGGCTCTGGCTCCTACATCCAGTACACGAAGTATATCCGTTGGCTTCGCATCGGTGACACGAACAACCGGTGTCATGCCCGACAGTTCCGCCGTGCGGATCATGTGCTGGATGGACTCGGGGCTCATCGGACCGTGTTCCGTGTCTATCACGCAGAAATCGAACCCCGTTATGCCCATTATCTCCACCAGGTCGGGGCAGTTCAGTCCCACGAACGGGCCAACGACCACTTTGCCGAGTTCGAGCTTCTCTTTCATCTTGTTAGTCATGGCGACCCTTCTTCCTTCCCGAAACTTGTACGGGCGTTTTTAATTATTCTACTTCATTTTTTATTCAAGACTTTTCCCGGCATTCCCGGTTTCCGCTAAAATCCGCCTTTACCCGCAGGGGGTTGGGAAATTTAGACCCCCTTTCCTCAAGATATGCTGTTACAATAAATTGAAACGAGGCTCAAGCCAAGCAGCCTTTTCAAACACATACAGATACAGGTGGACTTTCAATCGGGAGGAATGAGCAGGTGTCCGAAGTACTTTTCGCGCTCGGTGTAACCGCCCTGGCGGGTCTTGCCACGGGCGTCGGCAGTGCCATAGCTTTTTTCGCCAGTCGTACTAACTACCGTTTTCTCTCAATCTCTACGGGGTTTTCCGCAGGGGTCATGCTCTACGTGTCTTTCGTCGAGATTTTCTACAAGGGCCTGGACGCTTTCGTCGATGCCTTTGGAACCTACTGGGGACACTGGATCAACACCGCTTCGTTTTTCGGTGGGATGCTTTTGATAGGTTTTATAGACAACTTCATCCCTGAAGCGGAAAACCCCCACACGGTCTTTCCAGAGAAAGTGACGGCACCGCTTCATGACGAGTCCGTTCCGGCCGGCCAGGTATACGAGCCCCTCGAAAAAGCTCCTTTTACTCGTCCTGAAAGCATCGATAACGTGGAAGACCGAAAACTCTTGCGAATGGGGCTTTTCACCGCACTCGCCATCGGCATTCACAATTTTCCGGAAGGACTCGCCACCTTCCTTGCGGCGCTTCAGGACCCCGGGCTCGGGATTGCCATAGGCGTAGCAATAGCCCTGCACAACATACCTGAAGGCATAAGCGTTTCGGTCCCCATTTACTACGCCACAGGAAGCCGCCTGAAGGCCTTCGCGTACTCCTGCCTTAGCGGTCTGGCTGAACCCGTGGGGGCACTTATCGCCTACGGACTTATCCTTCTGTTTCTGGGGGAAGGATTGACTGTGCCGCCTCAGTTTATGGGCGCCATGTTCGCGGGCGTAGCGGGCATAATGGTTTACATAAGTATCGACGAACTCATACCCACTAGTCAGGCTTACGGCAAGGGCCACGACAGTCTCATCGGTCTCGTCAGCGGGATGGCAGTCATGGCCCTCAGTTTGCTTCTTATGAAATGAAGCTGATCTACCCCTGTTTTTTCAAAACCTTGTCGAAGGTAACCCTGTCCTTGTATTCTTCTTTTTTGCCCCTGTTCCACTGCGAGACGGGGGACAGGAACCCTACCACCCGTGAATAGACCTCGCACCTCGTGCGTTGCGAGTTTTCACTTTTTTGCATTGTTTCTTCCTCCTTTTTAAGGAACCTTCTTTTGGTCAGCCTCGGATCCTTACATCCGCCGCGAAGGCGCTCATCACCTTTCGGAACTTTTCCAGTTCCTCGGGCGTATAGCCACGGCGATCTCGCAATTTATCGGAAAGAACCTTTCCCGACCGGAAATTCTGCAAAATGTAACGTCCGGCAGGAGCTATCATCCGGCCAATGCTATAAAGCTCTTTTTGCCCTACCAGGCCTGGAACGACGGTGGTCCTGAATTCGTGCTCCACAGCCGATTTTTTTATGATCCCGATACTCGAGAGGATATCTTCGACATCGCCGACAAAACCCAGGTCGCTTGCATACCCCTCAGGCGAGGTCTTCACATCCATGGCGACAAAGTCGACTAGCCCTTCTTCAAACAAAAGAGCAAGGACATCGGGGCAGGTACCGTTGGTGTCGAGCTTGACGGAAAACCCAGCCTTCCTTATCTGACGCAGGAAGTCCACCAGACCGTCTTGAATGGCAGGTTCTCCCCCGGTGACGCAGACGCCATCCAGTAAACCCTTGCGTGAATCCAGAAAGGAGAAGAAGTCTTCATCCCTGATAAACGGCTCTTCCAGGATCCCGCTTTCTACCAGCTCGGGATTGTGGCAATAGGGGCACAGGAGATTGCATCCTGGGGTGAAAACCGTACAGGCGATTTTGCCAGGGTAATCTATGAGGGTCATCTTCTGGAGCCCGGCCAGTCTCACCAGACCTTGCCGACCTCCTCCCTGGTCACCGCTTCGGCGTCGCAGACGGGACAGAATTCGTGCTCACCCTCCAGATAGCCGTGAACCGGGCAAATACTGAAGGTAGGAGTTATGGTGTAATAAGGCAGCTCAAAACGCTCGGCGATCCGCCTTATGAGCCTTTTGGTGCTCTCCCCCGAAGGCATCCGTTCGCCCAGGAAGCAGTGAAAGACCGTCCCGCCCGTGTAGAGGGTCTGGATCCTGTCCTGAAGCTTGAGGGCTTCGAAAAGATCATCGGTAAATCCAACAGGCAGCTGTGTGGAATTGGTGTAGTAGGGATCGGCTCCCCTTTCCCGGTAGGCCTTTTCATTGGCGCAGATGATCTTGTCTCCGAACAACTCCTTGTCGGCTTTCGCAAAACGGTAAGTCGTTCCCTCCGCCGGGGTGGCTTCCAGGTTGTATAGATTGCCCGTTTCCTCCTGAAAATCCGCCATCCGCTCCCGCATGGCCTTCATCACCCACTCCGCAAAGGCAACGCCTTCAGGGTCGGACAGGTCTTTTCCCATAAAATTGAGCACAGCCTCGTTCATGCCGTTAAGCCCAATGGTGTTGAAATGATTGTTCCAGTAGCGTCCCGAGCCTTTTTTGACATTGCGTTGGTAATACCTGGAGTATGGGTACAGTCCATGGTCGGTAAGGCGTTCCAGCACCTTTCTTTTCGTTTCCAGGCTTTCTTTGGCCAATTCCATAAGGTCGAACACCCTGTGGAGGAATTCCTCCCTGCTTGATGCGAGAAACCCTGTCCTCGCCATGTTTAGCGTCACCACGCCTATGGAGCCCGTCATGGGGTTGGAACCGAAAAGACCGCCGCCGCGCTTGCGGAGTTCCCTGTTGTCCAGCCTGAGCCTGCAGCACATGCTCCTGGCGTCTTGCGGGTCCATGTCGGAATTGATGAAATTCGAAAAATAGGGAATGCCGTACTTGGCCGTCATTTCCCAAATCGGCTCCAGGCACTTCTTCTCCCAGTCGAAATCGCTCGTTATGTTGTAAGTCGGTATCGGGAAGGGAAAGACCTTCCCGAAGGCGTCACCTTCAAGCATTACCTCTGCGAAGGCACTATTGATCATATCCATTTCAGCCTGGAATTCGCCATAGGTCTTTTCTTTTAGCTCCCCAGCGACAATAGCCTTCTGGCCTGACATGCCGCGAGGGGGCACCAGGTCCATGGTGATATTGGTGAATGGCGTTTGAAAACCCACTCTCGTAGGAACATTAAGGTTAAATACAAATTCCTGCAGGGCCTGTTTTACTTCCCTGTAAGAAAGGCCATCATAATGTACAAAGGGAGCCAGACAGGTATCGAAGTTGGCGAAAGCCTGTGCCCCGGCCGCCTCACCCTGCATGGTGTAGAAGAAGTTGGCCATCTGGCCCAAGGCCGTTCTGAAGTGCCTTGCGGGACCGCTTACTGTTTTAGTAGGCACACCGGTAAACCCCTGCAAAAGCAAATCCTGCAAGTCCCATCCGCAACAGTAGACCGAGAGGTTGCTCAGGTCATGGATATGGAAATCACCGGAAACGTGCTTCTCCTTTATAACGGGGGAATATATCTCGTTCAGCCAGTACTGTGCTGTAACCTCCGAGGCAATGTAGTTGTTGAGCCCCTGGAGGGAAAAGCTCATGTTGCTGTTCTCGTTGACCTTCCAGTCCATCTTCTCGAGGTAGGAATTAACCATCCTGGTAGCGTCGGCGAGGAGTTTTTCTGTCTCCCTGAGCTTGGCATGCTGCTCCCTGTAAAGGATATAGGCCTTGGCTATATCGGCGTACCCTTTCTCTATAAGGACCTTTTCGATAAGGTCCTGGACCTGTTCCACCGTTGGATGGCCTTTTTCACCATAGAATATTTCAAGAAAAGACAACACTGCCGTGGTTATTTCCGAGGCTATGTCCTCGGAGTCCCCTCGGCCCACCGCCCTGGAGGCCTTCAAAATAGCCAGGCTGATCTTTTTTTCGTCAAAGGGAACCTGCTTTCCATCGCGTTTTTCAATGTACCTGATGACCATAAGAAAGACCTCCCAATCAAGATGTACGCACGGGCTTTTGCAAGAAGACAGGTTTATTTTAAACACTACATATAGAGTTTTCAAGGAGGAGTTACACTGTATTTTGTGTTTAACAAAAAGCCCGCCGACTCCTCAAAGTCGGCGGGCTTTTAAAGGACTTTCGGAAACGGGCGACTGGTAAGCTTTAGCTCCAGCCCCTGAGCCTCATCGCTCCAGCGATTTTAGTTAAAGCATATGCCCACGCCGCGGTCCGTCCCGACACTTTCAGTTCGTCAGCCAGGCGCGATACTTCCTCGTAGGCTCCCAGGATCCTTTTTTCAAGCATCTGGTAGACTTTTTCCTCTTCCCACCAGTCATTACTAAGGCCCTGGATCCGTTCGAAATGACAAACTATGGCTCCGCCCGAATTTGCGAGCACGTCGGGAATTATCCTTACACCCTTGCGTGAAAGAATCTCGTCCGCCTCGGGCGTTACAGGTCCATTAGCGGCTTCCACGACAAGTTTCGCCTTGACCTTGTCGGCGTTATCGGCATTGATTACATCCTGAACAGCGGCGGGGATAAGGACATCAACATCCTGTTCCATCAATTTCCCACTGTCTACAGGCTCCGCTCCGGGGAAGTCTTTTACGGTTTTGGTTTTTTCCACATGTTCTGCCAAAGCGGCCACATCTATCCCGTCGGACTTGTATATGGCACCGTGGATGTCGCTTACACACACTACCTTGAACCCCTCTTCAAAGAGGATTCTCCCGGCGACACCACCCACCTGGCCAAAGCCCTGGATAGCCAGTGTAGACTCGGCAGGGACCATTCCAAGCTCCTCGCATGCCTGCATCGTGCAAAGGGCGACACCTCGTCCGGTGGCTTCGAAACCGCCCAGGGATCCACCGAGCTCGAAGGGCTTGTCGTTGATTGCAGCCGGGCAATGGGAACCCGTTATTTGCTCGTATTCGTCGAGCATCCAGGCCATTTGCTCCTTGCCGGTGCCTATGTCCGCTCCTGGAACGTCCACGTGAGGACCTTTAGGGACCAGTCTTCTTATAAACCCACGTATAAGGCGCTCATACTCACCCTTGCTCATAGAGTAGGGATCGGCCTTGATTCCACCCTTGCCGCCCCCCGCAGGGATATCGCCGATCGCATGTTTTATGCTCATGAACATTGACAGGGCCTTGATTTCCTCCGGAGTGAGGTCTGGTTTAACCCTGGTTCCATCCTTGCAGGGACCAAGGGCGTCACAGTGATGTGACCGATAGGCATGGAATATTTTCTTCTCCCCGTTGTCCATACGAACGGGAATGGTAAACTCCACGAACCTCATAGGCGTCATGAGCCTTTCCGTTATCTCCGGTTCCAGATCAATCGCTTTGGCAGCCTTATCAAGGTAATGCCTGGCACTATCCCATACGTTTCCCATTTCCTTACCACCTCTCAACAAACTGTAATTGCTTTTGATATATCCCTACCTGACAAAAAGCTCCTCGGGGAAATCTATCAGTTTTTCGCACCCGTTCTCGGTTACCACGAAGGGCTCGCTGCATTCAAAACCAAATTCTCGAAGCCATATACCCGGCATGAAATGAATGGTCATCCCGGGTTTGAGTACCGTTTTGTCGCCGGGCCTGAGACTGACGGTGTGCTCCCCCCAGTCGGGAACGTAATTAAGTCCGAAAGCGTATCCCACCCTGGAGGGTTTTTCCACTCCGGTTCCTTCAAGGCACTTCCTCCAGCGCAGTTCAACTTCCTCGGCCGTGACGCCCGGCTTGATGAAATCAAGAGTGGTGTTCAGGCCGTTTATAACCACCTGCGCTATCTTCCTGAGATCAGAAGGAGGATCACCCAGATAGACCGTCCTGGAAAGAGGCGCGTGATAGCGGTACCTGCAACCTGAAAGTTCCAGAAGAACCACGTCGCCCTTTTGATATTTTCGATCTGCCTCGTAGGTAAGGTGAGCCGTAGAGGTCCTGATGCCCGACGGCATTATGGGGAATATGGCGGGATGATCTCCCCCGTACTCCTTTGTGCCTGCTATCTGGGCAGCAACGACCTTGGAAGCCGCGTCCTTTTCCCATTTGCCTTCCTCTATCGAATCGATGGCAGTCTGCATTACGCACTCACATATACGCGCCGCCTGCCTCATGTATTCGATTTCCGCAGGGGATTTTATCGTTCTTGCCCAGTTGACCAAATTAGTAGCGTCCTTGAAGCACGCATTGGGAAGTTCGTCGGTCAGAACCTGCAGGCTTTTTGCCGAGAACCAGTAATTATCCATTTCAACGCCTATATGTTTTTCGCCGGCTTTCATTTCATTCAACAAGCCCGCGAGATAGACCATGGTATGGGTATACCTGGACTGAACGTAAAAATCGGGGTATCCGTGAATGTGGTCATCATCAAGCCATGTGGTTATGCGGGCACCATTGCTGTCTTGTTCGCGCCCGAACCAGTGAGGCTGGTCGTCTTCCAGGGTCAGAAACACTCCCTGATGAACGTAGAACGACCACCCGTCATAACCGGTGAGATAATTCATGTTCGCGGGATCTACCACGAAAAGTACTTCGATCCCCTGAGAGTCCATGCTTTCTTTCACGCGTCTGATGCGGTCCTTAAATTCTGAAACAGCGAATCTGAGGGTTTTTTCCGCCATTTTTTATTCCCTCCTACGGAACTTTTTCCTGCCTGCCTCGGTGCTGCGGTCCTTCATAAGTGTCGTAACATTTCAAAACTTGCTTTTTTCGGGAAAAGGGGAGCCGCTTTCCCGGCTCCCCCTGGGGTTTCATATATTCGCTTTTGTCTTTATTCGAACATCTTTTCGGCTTCGGCTATTTCCTTCTGCAGCTGCTCGAGGATGGCCTTGCCGGTCTCTCCGGACATTTCGAGATACTTGTCGATGACCGGGCCTGACAGTTTCTTGAACGCCTCACGCTCTTCTTCGGTCAACTTGACCACCTGGATTTGGGGTCGTTCTTTTAACATCTTTTCAAGGCGCTCCTGGTTGAGTTTGGCCTGTACTTCCCAGATGTATTCGATACAATCCAAGGCGGTCTTTTCTACGACTTCCTGCTGTTCTTTCGGAAGGGAGTCAAAGAACTGCTTGTTGGCGACGACCGTCGCAAAGAAGGGCATCTCCATGGGCTCGATGAAGTAATCCTGGACTTCGTAGAAGTGCATCTCCTCATGGGCGAAGTAGGGCTGGATGTTGCCTTCGATCATGCCAAGCTGGAGCGAGCTGTAAATGTCCGAATAGGGAATCTGGATCGGGTTGGCGCCGTAAGCCCTGTATGTTTCCGCGAGTATCGGGTCGCCCATGATCCTCATCTTGAAGTTCTTCATGTCCTCGGGTGTCCTGAGAGGCTTGTTGGCGGTCCAGATCTGCCAGCCTTCCGTCAGGGCCGCAAGCAGCTTCAGGTCGTACTTTTCATATTCTTCGGCCAGCATCTCGTAAATGGCTTTGCTGTGCTGGGCCACATACTTGTTGGCCTCGAGGTTGTCGGACCAGATAAAGGGCAGTGAAAAGACACGTGCCGCCGGGATAAATGTACCAAGGTGGCCGGGAGTAGCGAAAGCAAACTCGAGCATCCCGTTCATCGTCAGCTCTGAAATATCCTCGCTGGTCCCCAGGGCACCGTATGGATATACTACGATGTTAACGTCGTCCAGCTTTTCTTCCACCCTGCGTTTGAATTCCTGTGCGTAGTGATCCTGGACACTGTTCTGGATTTCCTCCAGGGCATACTTCCACTCGGTTGCGGCGCTCGATTCCATCGGCTGAGCGAGCAGCGCCACACCAAACATGAAGATTCCCACAACCATCATCGCCAGAAACCTTGTCTTACCTTTCATCACTTTCCCTCCTTATGCTACAGGTCACTTTAATTACCGTGAAAATCCACACTCTCACTCGACTTAAGCCTATGCTCCAACGCCTTTCCCACCCCCCTGCCATTTATATTTTAAAAACTCTTACCTGAAGGCCATGTCCCTCAAAAACAGGGCGATATCGGGGAAAAGAATCACTGCCAGCGTCGCAATTACGTAGAGAATCAAAAAGGGCCCAATCCTTCTCACGACATCGACATAAGGCCTCCTGAAAACCGCCATGGCGGTAAAGATATTGCAGCCGAAAGGCGGAGTGACTGCTCCGATAGCAGCCTGCATGGTAACCAAAACGCCCACAAGAACCGGGTCTATCCCGAGCCTCGCGACCCAGGGGGCGAAAATGGGGGACAGGATCATGATGGCGACGATAGAGTCGACGAACATGCAGGCGATGAAATATGAAACGGCTATGACGATCAAAAGACGGAAGATCGTCGGATCGGAACCCAGTATGGGCGGCAGGAGCATGTCTGGAATACGGGTAAAGGCCACAAGCCACGAGAAGGCGGCGCCCATGGCCACCAGGATAAAGACCACGGCGGTTACAAGGCCCGTGGACAAGGCTATCCGGTAGTAGTCTTTGAGTTTCAGGTGCTTGTACACGAAAGACTCAACTATCACTGCGTACAAGACCGACACAGCCGCCGCTTCCGTAGGGCTGAAATATCCCGAGTAAATACCTCCCAGGATGATTGCCGGAAATCCAAGGGGAATCAGGCCCCGTTTAAAGGCGACCATTCGTTTGCCCCAATCAAAACGTTCGCGCGCTTTTACTCCCATCCCCCTTGAGGCTATATAGCAGTACGCGGAAAACAAGACGAAAACCAGAATGCCTGGTCCGACTCCAGCGATGAAAAGTTCTCCCACCGAGCTTCCTGTCACGACTCCGTAGATGATCATCGAGATGCTCGGAGGGATTAAAAGAGCGATCCCGGCCGCGTTTATGATCAGCGCCATATTGAAAGAGTCGTCGTAGCCGTCTTCCAAGAGGAATGGCCTCATCGTTTCACCTATAGCCACCACCGTAGCCTGGGTAGAGCCTGATACAGCACCGAAAAAGGTGCAGGCGGCAGTCGTAGTTATAGCCAAGCCGCCCTTGACATGACCCAGAAAAGCCATTACGAAATCTATAAGCCTTCTGGCCACCTGACCAGTGGTAATGACATCGGCAGCGAAAATGAACATGGGCACTGCGATCAAGGCCAAAGGCCTTATACCAGCGAGTATCTGCTGGATTAGCATCATGGGGTCGAACCCCTTGAGGTAGGTCGCGATAACCAGAAGGGGTGCAACGATCAAGGGAACCATCATGGGAAAACCAAGAACCAGCAAGAAGATCATAGAGCCCAGCATGACCCAAAGCATTAAGCATCGCTCCCTTCAAGGCCCTGTTTGCTGCCCCGGGAGTCGCCTTGTCCACCGGCTTCAGGTAAATCTTCGTCGTACTCGAACCTGGATTCGAAAGAAAGCCAGGTTTCCTTGACGGTGATGTTTTTTATGAAAGTCAGAAGGTATTGTATTCCGGTGAGGAAGCAACCGATCGGGATGGCGCTCCAGACGATATAAAGGGGAAATTGCAGGATGGGGCTGACGCGATTCAATGCGGCTACTCGGGCCACGTAACGGTAACTCAGGTAGCTCAGGTAGAACATCAGAACCGCAGTGCCCATGGAACCGATAAGGACAAGTATTTTTTGTCCTTTTTCCCCGAAAATGTCGTAAAGAAGAGACATTCTTATGTGTCGTGCTCGCCTTGCCGCATAACTCGTGCCGAAAAAGGTCACGAAAATAGTCAAAAACTGGCTTACCTCCTCGGCGAAGTTAAGGCTGGTATTTAAGAGGTTTCTCGCGAGCACGTTCGCTATCAGGATTATAGCCATCAAGATTATGCTGTAAGCTATAATCCATTCTTCTAGTTTCCTTAACACCTCATTGAGCAGGTGAAGGAGCTTCATCCTTCCCTCTCCCTTCGAATGCTGGATAAGGCTGCTAATAATGTTGAATTTCCCTATCACCGCACTCAGAATTTACAATCTTCAAAACAGATTCGGCTTCACAATTCGCCCCGGACAAAACGATGGCCGTTGGTACATCAATTTTTACTTTTTCGCTCAAAATGGCCGCGATTCCAGCCACACCAGCCCCTTCGAGCAGCCAGTGATGAGTCTTCAACGTGCGAGCCAGCGCGTTTTTTATGTCGTTTTCGGCTACAAGCACAATGTCGTCGACGTAATCTCTTACCATCTTCAGGGTGTAGCGGTTTTCAAGCCCGATGCCCCCCAAAAGGGATTCCGCCAAGGAGTCGACCTCTTCAACTTCTACGGGATGCCCCGCCCTGATGCTTTCGTACATTACCGGAGCGTTTTCGATGGAAACACCCGTTACCTGTATCCCCGGATTTGCCGACTTCATGGCCAGGGCGATACCCGAAATAAGCCCGCCTCCCGAAAGGGGAACCAGCACTCTGGCGACTTCGGGCAGGTCTTCGAGTATTTCGAGCCCTATGGTGCCCTGGCCGGCTATGACGTGAGGATCGTCGAAAGGATGAATCATGGTCAGGCCCTTTGATGAGGCGAGTTCGTAAGCTTTTTCGCCCGCCTCGTCCTGGCTGTTGCCGCTTACGACCACTTCGGCTCCCAGAGCGCGCATGGCTTCGACTCGCCTGGGGGACAACTTGGCCACACGTTCGGAAACACAAACAACTGCCTTCACGCCTGCCTTTTGCGCCACCCAGCAGACACAGAGTCCGTGATTGCCGGTGGAAAAAGTGATGACTCCCCTGGCTTTCTCCGATGGAGAAAGAGACAATATCTTGTTTGCCGCGCCTCTCACTTTGAAAGCGCCGGGATCCTGGAGAAATTCGAGCTTCAGGTAAACATCGCCTTCGGGAGGAACCGACAAGGCATCGGACTTCATCAGCGGAGTACGTCGAACTATGGATGATATGCGTTTTTTCGCCTCGTATACATCAGCCAGTGTCAAGGTATTTGCGACCATATACATCCTCCTTATGCTTCTAGAGAAGCCCTCTCCACCTCATGGCTTCGACTATCGTCTTGATGCCGTTGACCCAGGCCGCGGTTCTGAGAGAAGTATCGAGCCCGGAAGCAGTGTTCCTCATCGCCTTGTATGATTTCAGAATCTGACGATCGAGGCGGGCCTGTACCTTCTCCAGTTCCCAGTAGTCGTTCATCGCGCTTTGAGACCTTTCGTAATGGCAGACTATGGCGCTTCCGGCATTTGCCACCACGTCGGGCAGAACTTCCACGCCTCTGCTGTAAAGGATTTCGTCGGCTGCGGCAGTAACGGGGCCGTTGGCTCCTTCCATTATGACTTGGGCTTTTATATTTGAAGCGTTCTTTTCTGAAATGACATCCTGTACGGCCGAGGGAGCCAGAATGTGACACTCGCAAGTCAGCAGATCCTCATTGGTCATGGGCGATCCACCCGGGAAACCAGCCACTGTGCCCGTGCTCTCCACGAACTCGAGAAGCCTCGCTACGTCAAGCCCCTCAGGGGCGAAGACGCCGCCTTTGATGTCGCTCACGGCAACAACCTTGAATCCGGCTTCGGCCAGATAACGCGCGTAATTCGACCCTACGTTGCCGAAACCTTGTATCGCGACGCTTGCGTTTTCGGGTGACCAACCGCGTTCCTTGCATATTTCCCGCGTCAAAACGTACATGCCTCTGCCCGTGGCATCTTCGCCGCCCAGGGAACCGCCCAGCAGCCCTGGCTTGTCGTTTATCGCACCAGGAGAGTGTATACCCGTTATCTGTTCGTACTCGTCAAGCATCCAGGCCTGCGTCTTTGGGCTGGTGTTGATATCCGCTCCGGGCACATCGACATTACTGCCTTTGGGAATCATTCCCCTGACATATCCTCTCACCAGGCGCTCGAACTCTCCTTCGCTCAACATGGGGGGATCGGCATTGATCCCCCCCTTTGCGCCTCCTGCGGGTATGGCGTTGGCCGCATGTTTGATGCTCATCACGAGTGCCAGGGCTTTTACTTCATCACAGGTCAAACCGGGGGTTATGCGCGTGCCGTCTCCGGAAAGCCCCAGTGCGTCGTTGTGGACGACCCTGTAGCCCGTGTAATAATTGACCTTCCCGTTGTCCATACGCACCGGTATCTGGAATTCCACGCTGCGCTTGCACAAAAGCAGGGCCGCAAGTGCGTCTTCTTCAAGTCCGCACGCATCAGCCGCTTTTTTCATGTAACCAACGGTGTTTTTCCACATTTCAGACATGTTGGGCCTCCCGGTTAATTAGCCTAGTTGCAAACGGGAATCCTGAGGTCTTCCGTTCCCATCTCTGACATCTTGAACTCAGGCGCGCGCCTTTCCATGATCTCCTGCAAAATCTGGGCTATCCTGACTTTCATGCGGACAAAGTCATCGTGCCAGCATTCCGTAACCCATGGTTTGTAGATATCGGCTTCAGCCGTACCGGGTTCAACCTTGAAATATACGGGAGATGCGACACGAACTATCTCCGGAGCTTCATATGCCCTGTACATGCCTCCAAAGGCATCGACGATTATCATGTACACGTCGAGGGGCATATCGACGGCTTTTCTGATGCTCGAAAGAATGGGCAGTGAAACGTCGGAAAGCGGATTCATGGAGTTGACTCCTGCGCCTTCGAGGAATTTCGCGCCCGCCGGATTACAATACCCGCCGAACACGGACCACTTGAAGGTGGTTTCCTTGGGGATGAAGCCTTCCTCGCGCATCTTGTTGAGAATCATCAAAGCGCCTTCGTCATAAACAAGGAATCCCCTGAAGCCGGCTTCAAGATTGCGCATCAGATCTTCCAGCCAGTAGGAGACGTTGTCGGACCCTCTGAGGCGGAACCCCTGCATTTTGCCTTCTTCTGTGCTCATCTCCTTCGAGCCGGCGTCGAAGGCTTTTCTGTGGCCCATGGTCATAATAGTTTCAATTCCCTCGCCGTTGGCGATCTTGGCCATCTCCTTCAGCTGGTCGAAGGTCAGATAGGTAGAGCCTCCAACCGTACAGATAGCCCTGTGAATCTTTACTTTTCTTTTTTTAGCTTCGTCGACCATTGCCTTGAAAGTCGACGGGTACTCGACGCCTGCTATTTCGATCCTGTAGTGACATCCATCAGGAAAGGTCTTTTCAGACGTGGGCAACCCCCACCCGTCGGACCCTGGTACACCCATTTTCTCCATGAAGGAACGAATCTCCGCCAGTTTCTTTGCTTGGAACATACATCTCCCTCCTTGTTTTTGTTACAAAGTACGTTTTGGTTTGACATTTTCTCCTTCTGCTTGTCGTTTGTCGCGTGTCGACAAATTTGATTTTATCATATAACACATATATTGAAATGTCTATCTACTAGACACTCCGCGAGGCAAATAACATGATGCCGCACTCGCATGCCATAGTCCTGCGACCAGATGGACGGACACCGGTCC
>NPID01003091.1_pt3 | contig 22796 bp, 20 predicted proteins | sample 8637491 | NCBI WGS metagenome assembly NPID01 (sample SAMN07420843, study PRJNA396082) | bioreactor metagenome | isolation source: sample BA6 brine-fed electro-methanogenic bioreactor BA | place: Japan: Kochi | collected 2016-06-14 | reverse complement strand
ATCGAATGGGGCAGTACGACCCGCACGGAAGCTGATGCGACACCCTCTATCGTCTCCAGCTCCAGTCCCAGCGAGTCGGTGTTAAGCCTGAGGAGCGATTCCTCGAACCAGGGCCGGAGTATCTCCGCCACCAGGGCCGAGTCCACCGGGCCTGAATAGTCTATCCTCGCCTGCAGAAGATCGAATCTTCCATCCCTGTCGGCCCATCTGATCCCCAGGACGGCGGTGAGGACCACCAGCAGAACGATCCCGAACAGAAAAGCTTTCTTCTTCATGATCATTTCACCCCCAGGATCGATCTTGCCCTGGAGTCGATGGAACCGGCACCCATGAAAACCACAATGCCTCCCTCAATCCCATTCAGAGCAGACTCCATCTCTTCCATCTCAATCGCTGTGCAGTCAGCCCCTGCCTTAACCGCGGCCTTTACCACCAGGGATGAATCAACCCCGTGGAGAGGTTCCTCCCTGGCGGGGTAGACGGGAAGGACGAATGACTTCGCCGCTATACCCAGGGCGATGCCCATCTCCCTGTGGAGGAGGGAGGTGCGGGAGTAGAGGTGGGGCTGGAAGAACACCGTAACAGGACCCTCGACGGAGTTCTCCAGCGAACTCAGGGCCGCGGCCATCTCGTCGGGGTGGTGGGCGTAGTCGCTGACGAAAACGGTATCGCCCCTGGAGGCGATCTTCTCCAGACGCCTGGATACCCCGGGCCAGCTTTCCAGCGCAGCCACAGCTTCGGAGGGTTCGATCCCCACCGCCTGGGAAAGGGCCACGGCTATCTGGGCATTCCTCACATTATGGACACCGGGGGCAGGTATGAAGCCCCTGCAGCCGAAAAGGGTGTACTTCTCTCCCCAGCCTGGATATTCACCCATCTTCGCGTCTATCTCACCGCCGGGGCCGCTCCTGAGAACCTTTCGTCCTATCCTGGCGGCCCAGTATCCCAGGGCCGGCTTCTCCATGGGAACGATGACCGTTCCGCCGGGAAGAACCGATTCCAGGAAGGCCTGGAATGCCCACTCCAGGGCTTCCGGCGATCCGTAGCATTCCAGATGCTCCAGTGCGTAGCTGGTGACCGCCGCGTGGGCGGGGGTAAGTCTCAGGAAGGTCCTGTCGTACTCGTCCGACTCCACTACGGCCAGCTTCCCTCCGCTGCGGAAATTACCCCCCCAGCAGTCCATGTGCCCGCCCACGAACACCGTGGGATTGGCTCCGCATTCCTGGGCTATCCAGCCGGTCATGGAGGTGGTGGTGGTTTTTCCGTGGGCACCGGAAACGGCTACCACATCGTGAGAAAGGGCGAGTTCCGCCAGTGCCTCGCTTCGGCGAAGCACCGTTATTCCACTCTTCCGGGCCGCTTCCAGCTCCTGGTTCCCCGGGGGTACCGCCGCGGTGAACACCAGCCTGTCCACACCTTCCAGGTGCGCAGGGGAATGGTGGTCGAATACTTCCACCCCGGCGGCTTTCAGGGAGATGGTCTTGTCCGGCGACGGCGAGCCGTCGCACCCTGAGACCTGGTGACCCAGAGCCCTGTACCAGAGGGCAAGACCGCTCATGCCTGAACCGCAAACTCCCATGAGGTGAACCTTCATTCAGCCAGCTCCCTGAGCCTTTCGGCAATTCTTCCCGGAGGGTCCGGGGGATAGAGCGCTTTCATTGCCCGGCGCATTCCGCCGAGTTCGTCTTCCGAGGAGAGGAGCCGAAGCAGTATCCCGGCAAGCTCGCCCTGGGCGAGCCCCCCCTGCCGCCGGAGTATGGCCGCTCCGGCCCTCTCGACTGCTGCTGCATTGGCAGCCTGGTGGTCTTCCGCCGCGAATGGGAAGGGAACGAGCACTGCGGGGAGCCCGTATGCGGACAGTTCGGCAATTGTCTGCCCGCCGGCCCTGGCAACCGCAAGCTCCGCGGCGGAATACCACTGGGACAGGTCGTCAAGGAATGGTGAAACAAGGAATCCTTCCCTGCCTTCGGCGGCTGCCAGGACCCTTTCATGGTCCCTCTCACCGCACTGAAGGAGCACTGAGAGATCACTGGGCATTCCCAGGGCAAGGTCGTTGATGGCTTCTGCTCCCTGGCTTCCACCGAGGAACAGGACGACGGGACGGTCCTCCGGGAGGCCCAGCTTTCTTCTGGCGGCGGGAGCATCGGTGATACTCAGTTCTCCGGACACAGGCGTTCCCGTATGGATAGCGCAGCAGCGGAGCCCCTTTCCGCCGCTTTCGAAACCGGTATAGGCCTCCCGGCAGAAGAACGAAGCGATCCTGTTGCTCTTTCCCGGGATGGCATTGGTCTCAAGCAGTGCGGCGGGTCTGCGGGTGATCCAGGCGGCGGTCACTGCGAAAAAGGCCGAGTAGCCCCCTGTGCCCAGCACCACATCTATATCGAGTTCCCTGAGAAGTGCTGCAGCTTCCTTCAGCGCCCGGAGGGCGGCGAAGGGAAGAAGGAGTTTCCCGCCTTTGTCTATTCTCGGGGGGTTCATCACGTGGGCCCGTTCCCTGACATTCCGGTACATGACACCGTCAACCGGCCTGGGGGTGCAGGCGTAGCTTACGCTGAAGTACTCTGAGGCCCTCTCCCCCACTGCGAGCGCAGGGGCGATGTGCCCTCCTGTGCCGCCGCCTGCAATGAGCAGATTCTTCCCTTTCATCGCTGCGCCCTCCCGGCCATGGAAACGACCGCTCCGATGCAGGCCAGGTTCACCACCATGGAGGTTCCCCCCCAGGAGACCAGGGGCAGCGGCATCCCTGTAACCGGTATCACCCCGGCGTTCACCAGGGTAAGGATCATCACCCCTGTGACAAGGATGGCGGTCAACCCGCTTCCGGCGATGGCCTCGAAGGCGGAGGCCGCATTCCTGGCAATTGAGAGGGCCGACGCGAAGAGCACTCCGAAAAGGGCGAGAACGGTGAAGGTGCCGGCGAAACCGGATTCCTCGCCGATGATGGCCAGTATGAAATCGGTATGGGCCTCGGGGAGGAAGCCCCTCTTCTGACGGCTGTGACCCAGCCCCCTGCCGAAGGCTCCACCGCTTCCCAGGGTTATCCTGGCCTGGAGGGGCTGATAGTTGTCCTCCTGCTGAAGGCTGCTTCCGTTCATCACCGCTTCGATCCTGTCCAGCTGGTAGTCGTCCCTGGCCACCACCACCGCAGCCCCGGCGGCCAGGAGGATAGCCAGGAGGATCCCCAGATGCTTGAACCTGGCTCCGCCTGTGAAGAGCACCACGAACATCACCCCGGTCGTAAAGGCGGTTCCGGAGAGGTCGGGCTGCAGCATGGTGAATACGCTGGGGACAAGCGCAAGGGCAGCAATGGCTATTACCCCTTTGAATGACCTTATGTCCACCGCTCCCTTCGATATGAGAAGGGAAGCCAGCAGGACGAAGCCCAGCCTGAGCAGGTCGGAGGGCAGGAGTCTCATCCCCAGGACCAGCCACCTGGTGGAACCGTTTATCTCAGGGGCGAACCTGGACCCGGCGAGGATCACCGTGGCGGCAACCGCCGCGACGCTGGCCACATAGACAGGCAGTGCAAGGCGTTTCAGGAAGGATGCCGGCCTCCTGGAGATGAACACTGCGAAAGCCACTCCGGCAATTACCCTCACTATGTGATCGCTGAGGTATCTGGTGTGGGAGCCGTACTCCCTCATGGAGTAGAATGAGCTGGCGGTGCCCACCGCCAGTATCCCTATCACCACCAGAACAGCCGTGACGGATATCAGAACGGTCCTGGCGGCCGGGGTCCTTGCGGTCATCGCAGCCCCTCCACTATCCTTCTGAAGTGTTCTCCCCGCTCTTCGAAATTGCTGTACTGGTCGAAGCTGGCGCAGCCGGGGGAGAGAAGTACGGTATCGCCTGGGGAGGCCTCCCTGAGCACAGTATTCACAGCTTCCTGAAGATCGGTTTCCTGGATGAGCCTTGCAGCTCCACTCCACTGCCTTGTCAGGGACTCCCCCGCTGAGCCGAAGAGCACGGCGAACTTCACCCTCTCGGTGATCAGCGGTGAGAGCACCGAGTAGTCGCTCTCCTTGGCGAGCCCCCCGGCAAGGAGAATCACAGGACTGGAGAAGCTCTCCAGGGCTACTTTCAGGGAGTCCACATTGGTGCTCTTCGAGTCGTTCACCCAGTTGAGCCCGGCGGCGGTTCCCAGAGGCTCGATCCTGTGGGGCACCCCCCTGAAGGTCCTCAAGCCATTGGCGGTCTCTTCTTCCGTAATGCCCCTGGACAGGGCCATGCAGACCACAGCAAGTGCGTTAGCCACGTTGTGAGCGCCGGGTATGCCCAGCTCCCCGGCGTGAAGCAGATGCTCATCCTTCCCTGCGATCCTTGTCATGATTTCCCCCTGCGGGGTGAGCCAGGCTCCCCTTTCAACCTGCCTCTTCATGGAAAAGGTGAGGAGGTTTCCCTTTACCTGCTTCTCCATGGGCCTCAGCAGGGGATCGTCGCCGTTGAGGACACCGGTATCGTCGGGAAGCTGGTTCAGGAATATCCTTGCCTTCGCCGCGGCGTAGTTCTCCATGCTGCCGTGCCGTTCCAGATGATCCGGCGTGAGGTTAAGGACCGCCGCAGAGACTGGTCTGAGGTCCTGAACTGCTTCAAGCTGATAACTGCTGAGTTCCAGGGCGAAGGCCGGGCTGTCCGGGTTCTCCATCGCCGCGGTGCACATGGCGTATCCGTTGTTGCCCGATGCCACGGATCCTGAATAGCCATCGGCACCCCTGAGAACATGGGCGAGCCATTCCACGGTGGTTGTTTTCCCGTTGGAACCGGTCACCCCCAGTATCTCTCCTGAAACGGCGGCGCAGCCCAGTTCAACCTCAGGCACCACCTGTATGTTAAGCGCCCTTGCCATGGTGTAGATCGGAGCGCTCAGCGGTATGCCCGGGCTTGCGGCTATGAAGTCAAGGCTTCGCAGCTGCTCCTCACGGGGTTCGCCTGTGAACAGCCTGGCCATATGCTCCGTGGGAACAGCTTGCGGGGAGGAATCGAACCCGATGACCCTGTACCCCCTGGAGGAGAGGAGCGACGCCGCAGCGGCACCACTGCGGCCCATGCCTGCTACGCCTGCGGTTCTTCCAGTTCCCGGTGGAATGGTTCTCAAACCCTGAACCTCACCTTATCTTGAATGTACTGAGCCCGAGCAGGGCCAGTATCGCCGCTATTATCCAGAACCGGACGACGACCTTGCTCTCCGGCCACCCGAGAAGCTCGAAATGGTGGTGGATGGGAGCCATTCTGAACACCCGCCTGCCGGTCTTCCTGAAATGGGATACCTGTATCATCACGCTGAGGGCCTCGGCCACGAAAACTCCTCCCACGAGGGCCAGAAGCAGTTCGTTCCTTGTTACCACCGCCATGGAACCGATGGCGCCGCCCAGCGCCAGGGAACCCGTGTCTCCCATGAATACCTCCGCAGGATTCGCGTTGTACCAGAGGAATCCCAGACACGCGCCGGCGGCGGCGCCGGCAAAAACGAACACCTCCCCCACCCCGGGGAGATGGGAGAACTGCAGATAGGAGGCGAAGTTGGCATGGCCCAGGAAGTAGGCCAGGGCCCCGAATGCCAGTATGGATATCAGGCTGACCCCGGTGGCCAGCCCGTCCAGCCCGTCGGTCAGGTTCACTGCGTTGGAGGTGCCGGTGAGAACGAGTATCACCAGCAGGATGTAAAGAACTCCCAGATCCAGCCGTATGCTCTTAACGAAGGGAACGGTGGTCTCTGAGCTGAAGATGGTGATCTCCGAACCCTCAGAATTAATGTCCACGGTTCTCACACCCGGTATCAGATCGGGAGTTACGCCTTCGGACTGAGGCTGTGGAGGAGTGAGGAATAGCCATACTCCGATGATCAGCCCCAGGAGGATCTGTCCAGCCAGCTTGTATCTGCCTATGAGCCCCTTCGAGGAGTGTTTCACCACCTTCAGATAGTCGTCCAGGAGACCAATCAGCCCCATCCATACCGTGGAAACCAGGACCACCAGGAGCGCCGTGCTGTCCAGACCGCCCCAGAGAAGCACGGGAATGAGGATGGATATGAGGATTATCAGACCGCCCATGGTGGGAGTTCCCTGCTTGCTGAGATGGGACTTCGGTCCGTCATCCCTGACTTCCTGGCCGATCTGCCTGCTTCTAAGCACAGCAATGATCTTCCCCCCGAAGAGGAAGCTGATCAGCATGGCGGTAAGGGTAGCGCCGGCGGCCCTGAAGGTTATGTATCCGAAAAGGTTGAAGAGCTGCGCCGAATCCCTCAGAGGGTAGAGGAGCCACTGAAGCATCAGAAGCCCTCCCTTCGCAGCGAGTTCACAAGCCCCATGAGACCCATCGAGTTGCTTCCCTTCACCAGGATTGTGCAGCCCGTTCCGGCCATTCTGCGAACCTGTTCCAGGGCTTCATTCCAGCTGTCGGTGCAGACCGCCGGAAAACCAGCTTCTCCAGAGGCGGCCCTGTAACGGCTTCCCACTGTTATCACCGGATCGAAACCGAGATCGAAGGCCAGGGAGAGGGTTTCCAGATGACATTCCGGGGAATTCTCGCCCAGCTCCAGCATGTCTCCCAGGACCGCCACCCTCTGCCCGGGAAAGGACGAGGATGCCCTCAGGCAGGCAGCGGTCGAGTCGGGATTCGCGTTGTAGCTTTCGTCCACCACCGTTCTGCCCTGGACCGTGAACACCTCTCCCCTGCCTGTGGAAGGTTCGAGCCGGGCCAACGCAGCCGCGGCCTCCGCGGGATCTACGCCCATCCTCTCCGAGAAGGCGATGGCGCAGAGGGCGTTCTCCATGTTATGGCCGCCCCTGTACCTGAGATCGAGGGGTATCCCCCAGGGCATCGCCCTGCCCTCCTCCACCCAGCAGTCCCCCCCGGCACCGTGGGTGACCACATCGAGGTTCCTCGATGAAGCGGTTTCCGCCAGTATGGGGTTACCCGCTGGAATAACGTCTATACCGCCTTCCATGGTGGTCTCCAGCAGTTCGGACTTGGCCCTGGCCACTCCATCCAGGGAATCGAAGAACTCCATGTGTGCCCTGCCGATGCAGGTGATCAGAGCGTGGTGCGGTCTGGCCGCCCATCCCAGGCGGAGGATCTCCCCAGGGTGGTTCATTCCCATTTCCAGAACCAGGAATTCCGTGTCTTCAGGGGTGTTCAGCAGGGTGAGTGGAAGACCGAGATGGTTATTGAGGTTACCCCTTGTCTCCGCCGTTCTGTACTCCAGGGAGAGGGCGGCTGCGATCATCCTTCTGGTGGTGGTCTTCCCGCTGGATCCGGTGAGGCCCAGTACCGGGAACTCCATGGAATCCCTGGCCCATGAACCCGCCTCCAGCAGGGCTTCCTCCACACTGTCCACTTCCAGAACGGCCCCTGTGAACCCGTCCCTGGAGACCACCGCGGCTCCTCCCTCTCCAAGAACGTCGGCAACGAAGTTGTGACCGTCGGTATTCTGCCCGGACAGAGCGAAGAAAAGGGTCCCTGGTCTTGCCTCACGGGAATCGATCACGGCGGTATCGAAAAGGTATTCGTTCTCCAGCTGGCATCCCAGCCTGGCTCCCAGGGCTTTCAGCGACCGCAACGGAACCCCCTCTCAGCCAGGGCTTCCCTGGCGTGCTCTCTGTCGTCGAAATGAATCTTTTCCCTGCCCAGTATCTGGTAGTCCTCATGGCCCTTGCCGGCTATGATCACCACGTCCCCGGGGCACGCAATCTGAATCGCCCGGCGGATCGCTCCGGCCCTGTCCGGTTCGACCTCATGCGCACATCCCTCCGGGATCCCCTGGAGAATGTCCTGTATGATCCGCCCGGGATCCTCCGTCCGGGGGTTGTCGCTGGTAACGATGGCAAGGTCTGAGACGGTTGCGGCTATCCTTCCCATGATCGGTCTCTTCCTGCTGTCCCTGTCGCCGCCGCAGCCGAACACCGCAATGAGCCTTCCCCGGGCTATGCTCCTGCCCTGGGTGAGCACCCTTTCAAGGGCGTCGGGGGTATGGGCGTAGTCCACGGCGACCAGGAACTCCTGCCCGCAGTGTACCCCCTCCATCCTCCCGGGGACCCCTGCGAAGGATGAAAGGGCTTCCGAGGAACTTCCGGGATCGATTCCCAGGACCCGTGCCGCAGCCACTGCCCCGGCGGCGTTGAAAACATTGAAACCTCCCGGGGCGGGTATGGCGAACCCGGTGGATCCGTTCTCATGGGTGAGGGTGAAACTGGAGCCGCTGATCCCCGAGGAGATCCCGGTAATCCTCCAGTCATCCTCCGGCCCTTCCCCGAAGGTCAGGGCATCCGGTATTGCCGGCCAGCCGGGGGCATAGGTTCCCACAACGGCTTTTCCGTTCTCCTTGAGAAGCCCCAGCATCACCAGCTTTGCCTGCAGGTATTCCTCCATTGTTCCGTGAAAGTCCAGGTGATCCTGTGAGATATTCGTGAAAACCCCGGCGTCGTACCTGACCCGGGATACCCTGCCCAGGGACAGGGCGTGGCTGGATACCTCCATGACGCAGGCTCCGTCCCCTGAATCGGCCATCTTCCTCATAAGCTCAGTGACCCTGGTGGAGTCGGGGGTGGTCACATCCGCCGGCAGGGAAACTCCCCCTGCCACATGGCCCACCGTACCCATGATCCCCGTGGGGATGCCGTTCTTTTCCAGTATCCACCTGAGCATGTGGGCGGTGCTGGTCTTACCGTTGGTACCGGTGATGCCCACGGTTTTCAGTTCGTTCCATGGATACCTGTGGAAAGCAGCCGCCAGCGATGCCAGCAGCTCCCTGTTGTTCCCTGCGGGATTGATCAGGGCATGGGGCACATTCTCCAGCTTTTCCTCGGTTATGGCGATGATGGCGCCCTTTTTCAGCGCTTCCGCGGCGAAGAGATGGCCGTCGGTGGCATAACCCCTGACTGCAACGAACACATAGCCCTCTGCCGCTTCCCTTGAGTCGCAGGTAACACCGTTCACGGGGCGCTCGGCCAGCGAGGGAGGGCATTCCAGACCAGTTTCTTCAAGGAGTTCCCTGAGGGTCGTCATCTGGGATCACCTCCATGGGCCACCAGGCTTCCCCCGGAGAAGGGCTCTCCAAGGGCAATCTCCGGTGAAGTGGATATCACCGCTGACACTATCCTTCCGAAGACCGGGGCGGCCAGGGCGCTTCCCCACCTGTACTCCCTGTCGGGCTGGTCGAACACCACCACGGCAACCAGCCTTGGCTCTTCAGCGGGCACCATCCCGGCGAAAGCGCTGAGATAGCCGTCCTCGTTGAGCCGTTCTGCGGTACCCGTCTTTCCGGCAACCGTGACGCCGGGGACTGCGGCGGATCCGCCGGTACCCCATTCCACCACCGAGGTCAGAGCCCCCCTTACGGCAGAGGCGGTCTCCTGGGAGATCACCCTTTTCGAAGGGGAATCAGCAAGCTCCCTGAAGAGCCCGTCCTCAAGGGTGGCGCACACCAGTCTCGGTCTGAGAAGGAGGCCCCCGTTGGCTATTGCGCTGTAGGCCATCGCCAGCTGCAGAGGTGTTGCGGAAACCTCCTGACCAATGGCCAGGTTTGCCCTGGAAAGCCCGGACCACTGGGACGGATCCCTGAGCAGGCCCCGCTGTTCCGATGGAAACTCGATCCTGGTCTCCTGGCCGAATCCGAAGGACTGGCAGACGGAATAAAAGGCTTCGTCGGGTATCCTCTGGGCAAGGGCTACCGTCCCCACATTGCTGGAATGGGCTATCACCCCGGTGAGGTCCAGCATGGAGTTGACCGGGTGGCTGTCGTTTATCCTGTGTCCGTAGATCTCCACGAATGAAGATCTGCAGTCGAAGGAGTCGGCCATGGTGGCGTACCCTCCCTCGAGGGCAGCCGCCAGTGTGATCGCCTTGAATACCGAGCCAGGCTCCGTGGAACTCTGAACGCAGTGGTTCCTGGCAAGGGTGCCGTCTTCGTTGAAAACGGGATAGCTGGCCATGGCCAGTATGTCCCCTGTGGCCGGATCCACCAGAACGGCGGCGCCCCAGCTGGAACCGGAATACTCCACCGCCGCCTGGAGCTCCCTCTGGGCTATCTCCTGGTACCTGGAATCGATGGTGAGGAGCAGATCCCTTCCGTTCAGCGGAGGGATGTTGTCCGCCTCGTTGTCCACTGCGCTGTAGCCGCTCCAGGCGCTTGCCTGGTAGTAGCTGAGGCCGTCGGTACCCTCAAGGATGTCCTCCATCTGGTACTCGAGGCCCTGTGAAACGTTCTCGCTGTGGGTTCCCACAACCGGCGCCGCAAGGGAGTCCATCGGGTAGACCCTGCTGGTGACGAAACTGCAGTCCACATATCTGGGCATGGAGTCCATTGCCGAAGCTGCGTACTCCCATGGCACCGAAGAGGCCAGCACCTGATTGCAGCCTGTGGGACACAGGGGAAGACTTGCCGTAAGGTACTCGCCCAGGCCTTCGGCGAATAGTTCCACGCCGGCCACCTCTTCAGGAGGCACATTCGGCCAGTATACACTGAAGCAGGCGCTGGTCAGGTTGCCTGCCAGGAGGAAACCGTTCCTGTCCAGTATCTCCCCTCTCTGGGCTTCCACACGGACCTGGATCGTCTGCTGCTCGTCGGCCCTGGCGGCGTACTCATCGTGGTGGCGGATCTGTATCCCGGCGAGCTTAGCCGCCGAAAGAAGGAGAAGCACCCCTATGACCCCAACGAAAAACCCTATCCTTGCGGATATCCTGTCCATGCTGGTCACCGGCTCAGCCATCACGGAGCCTCCATGAGCATGAAGCTCTCCACCGGCATGGGCACCAGCCCCAGGGCCTCTCCGGCCTCTCTGAGCCTGGGGGGAGACTCCAGAACGGCTATCCTGGAAATAAGTGCCTGCCTGGTGCGGGAAAGGCTGTCGGTGGTTGCGGTCACATGGGCGTAATCCACCGATGCCGCCAGGTAGAAGTTCCTGCTTATCAGCTGGGCGACGAACACAGACATAAGTCCGGCGGCTGCTATCATGAGAAGCCTTCTTGCGTGCACCGTCACAGCCTCACCCCCAGCCTCAGCCTGGCGCTTCTGGCCCTGCCGTTCCGGGCCTTTTCCTCCCTGCCCGGGACCATCCATGGAGGGTCGAACTGCCGGAAGTGCTCCGAATCCCTGAAATGGAGCTTCACCATCCGGTCTTCCAGGGAATGGAAGGTGAGGATGGCCACCCTGCAACCGGGAGCGGTCCACAGATGCATTTCCCCCAGGAGCTTCTCAAGGTGGTCCAGTTCTCCGTTCACGAAGATCCTGAAGGCCTGGAAGACCCTGGAGAGGGCTTTCACGGGGTTGCCCTTCACGGCATGGCGAACGGCTTCCGCCAGGTCACCGGTGGTCTTCATGGAGGGCGAACGCCTGATCGACCTTGCTATGGCCCTTGAGCGGCCTTCCTCGCCGTAGCGGTATATGATGTCGGCGATCTCCTTTTCGGTGAGGCTCCCCAGGATCTCTCCCAGGGGCTGCCCCTGAGCTGTGTCGAACCTCATGTCCAGCGGGCCCTGGATCCTGTGGGAAAATCCCCTCTCCGGGGAATCGAGCTGTATCGAACTGAGACCCAGGTCGAACACCGCGGCGTCCGCCTGGGGTAATCCGTTCTTCTCAATTACAGCGGGAATGCCGGTGTAGCTTTCCGGGAACACCCGTATCCGGGTTCCGTGGAACTCGGACCTGAGCGCCTCCGCCGAGGAAGGGTCCCTCTCGAACGCCAGAACGGTGGCTTCAGGGAAAGCCTGTGCGATAAGCCTGGTGTGGCCGCCGCCCCCTGCCGTGCCGTCAACCGCCAGGGATACGGACCGGGGGAGGCCCTGGATGTACTCCAGAATCTCCCGGGGCATCACCGGCGTATGACCAGGTTCCATCAATGCGCTCCCTACAGAGGCAGATCAAGATCCTCGGCGATTTCCTCGCAGGACAGCTCTGAATCGTGGATGTATGACTGGTACCTTTGCGGGTTCCAGAGCTCTATCACGTCGAATCGCCCAAGGAACATGACCTCGCCTGTTATTCCAGCTTTGTTTGCCAGCTCGGCTGGAATCGAGATCCGTCCCTGGGAATCAACACAGACAGCTTTCAGGTTCTGGGCCAGGCTTCGGTAGAGGAAGCGGGTCTTCTTGCTTCTGGGCTGGGAGAGGAGCTTATCCTCGAGTTCCTGCCACCTCTGCTGGGGGTAGATGACCAGGCACCCCTCCATGCCCACATTGAGATAGAGATCCTCTGCCGTGAGCTGCCTTCTGAACTGGGCGGGGATGCTGACCCTGCCCTTCTCGTCCAGCATGTGGGTATGGGTGCCAATGAAAGCTGTCATACTTGTTCCCTTCCGGCGATATCATTACCCCACTTTAACCCACTGTCAACCCACTCCATTCCACTTTGCCCCACCATTCCGCCATAACGAAGAAAAAACGGGTTCGAAAAACCCGTGTTCCTAATAGCTATGTTGTTGAATCAGTTGCCGTTAAAGGACTATTTCTCTTCGTAGTAGTACTTATACCTGTAGCCGTAGTAACTGTATGAGGTATATGTCCGGACAGGGTCGAAGTCGTTGAGCACCGCACCGGCGATGTGTGCCCCTGAACGGCCCAGCTTCTGCCAGACGCCCTGCACCACCTTCTGCTGAACCTTTCCGCACCTGCTGACCAGCAGAACGGTGTCCACCACCGGCGCCATGGCCACGGCATCTGTGACCACCGCGGCGGGGGGACTGTCGATGATCAGGAGATCGAACCTGTCGGCGATCGCTTCGAAGAGGCCCCCGCTGACGGCTGCCTGTATAACTTCGGAGGGGTTGTGGGGTACATGGCCGCTGCATATCACCGAGAGACCGTCCACCGCGGTCCTGTTCAGTACCTCTTCCATGGTGGCGGTTCCCACCACCAGCTCGGTGAACCCGGGTTTCCTCCTGAAGCCGAAGACCTTGTTTATCACCGGTCTTCTCAGGTCGCAGTCCAGGAGAACCACCTTCTTCCCCGCCTGGGCTTCAGCCACCGCCAGGTTGGATGAGATGCTGGATTTCCCCTCCTGGGGTCCTGAACTTGTGACCAGTATGGTCCTTATGGTCTCACTGGGTCTGGCGAAGGAGAGGCTGGTGCGCAGGTCGCGCACCGCTTCGGAAACCGGCGATTTGGGATGTTCTATCACTGAAATGACGATGTTCCCCTTTTCCGGACCTGTCTTGAAACCGGGGATCACTCCCACGAGGGGGATGCCGAACTTCTCCAGATGCTCCGGGCTGCGCACGGTGCTGTCGATCTGGTTCAGAAGGAACACCACTCCAACACCCGCCGCGAGACCCACCAGTATCCCCATGATGAGGTTCCTTCTGGTGGTTGGCCTTATCATTCCCCCGGGCAGTGCGGTGTCCACGATGGTTACATTACCCATCTGACCCACCTCGGCGATCCTCACCTCCTCGAACCTTGTTCGGAGAAGGATGTAGATGTTCTCGTTCACGGTTCTGTTACGCTCAAGGGAAACAAGCTGGAATTCCATTTCCGGGAGGTCGGAGATCGAGTTCGAGAGTTCCGCAACCACCGCCGCCAGCGCCCTTTCCCTTGCCAGCGACGCCCTGTACTCGCCTTCGGCGGCTGCAATGGCGGAAACCAGTTCCTCTATTCCCCTCTCAGGATCCTGGGGATAATCCATACCCGGAACCGCAGCAAGGGCCAGGTTCAGTTCATCCCGGCGTGTTTGAATCCTCCGCTCCATCTCCCTGACCGGGTCTGAATCCGGTTCCGCTCCCTGGGCCAGCAGGGACGCCCTTGCTCCCTCGTAGGCTGCCAGATCGCTCTGTATGCTCAGTATGTATTCGCTGTTGGCGTTCACCAGGTCGTCGGTGATACGCTCCCTCTGTTCACCCAGGAGCCCTGACAGATAGTCCCTTCTCACCCTGGCTGCGGCGGCGTTGGTGGACGCGGTGCGCATCTGGGTCTCGAAACTGGCCATGTTGTTGATCATGTTCCTGGTTTCGGTCTCTATCTCGGTGATGCCGTTCTCCTCCTTGAAGGTGAGCAGCTCGTTCTCAGAGGCATCCAGCTGGGAGGCTATCTGTTCAAGCTGATCCTCCAGGAAGAGCCTTACCTCCCTGTTCTCCCCGCGGGCCTGCCTCTGGTTCCATCTGTAGTAGACATGGAGCACCAGATTGGTCACAACTGCGGAGGCCTCGGGGCTGTAGCCGGTTCCCGTGAGAACGAAGAAGTCGGTGTCCTTTATCCAGCTGACGGAAACCCGGGACTGGGCTATCCCCACCAGCCCGTTCCGTATGTGCTGGCTTTCGGGAACGCTTCCGTTGAAGAGGATGGAAATGAGGCTGTCGGAATCCGGGGAACGGAGAACGGAATCGGCAACCTGCTCCGCCATGGCCCTGCTGTTGATGAGGTGGATCTGATCGTTCCTTATGGCGTCCATCTGGAACCAGGACGTTCCGGGCATGTCCAGGGTTCGGGCCATGCTGTTGTCGCTGGTGTAGATGAAGGTGGAGCTGGAACTGTAAACCGGCGTGGTGGTCCTGTTCACGTACCCGGCGGCCAGGAGGCCCGCCAGAACGAAGGCAAGTATGATCCACTTCCCCCTGCGGAGCATCCAGAGGTAGTAGTTGAGATCGATGGACTCCTCTTCCCTGGGATCGAAGGAATCAGGATAGCCGCCCGGGGGTGGATGGTTCATGACCTGCTCATGACCCAGATCACGTTGGCCATGATCAGTATCTTGTAGCTGAAGTCAACCACATCCTTCCACCATTCGTAGTCGGAACGGCCCAGATAAACCGTGGCATCCGGCTCCATCCGGGGCATGGGAGCGCCGTTGCCGTTCAGGAACGCTGAAAGGTCGTAGTTCATCTCTATGCCGGTGGATACGATCCTCACGGCGGAAAGGTCCGCATCGGAAAGGGGCCCACCCGCCGCCGACAGGGCGTCGCGGAGGTCGGAATCCCATGGGATGAGGTGCATACCCGGATTCCTGACCTGACCCCATACATTCACCGGCATGGTCACATCACCTGCATCAATGCCGGTAACCGTGTAGTCGCCGGCGGCGGCGGCGAGGAATACCGCCGCCATAACCGGGACAAGGAAAACTCTCACGCCTTGAACACCTTTTCGCCGGCACCGGAAACGCCTTCGCAGGCGTTCCTGGTGTCCACCACTATGCTGCTGTTGTCCACGATCCACTGATAATCATAGCAGTCGTGGTTGGTTATGACAACGGCGCAGTCGTACTCTCCGAGGGTTACCTCGGTAAGCTCCACCGACCGGGGCTGAAGGTTCGTCTGTCGGGTGGTGGCCGGTATGGACGGTATGAACGGGTCGTTGTAGTCAACCAGGGCCCCGCGGTCCATCAGCTTCTTCATCACTTTGAGGGCCGGGGTTTCCCTGTAGTCGTCGATATTGGGCTTGTAGGCCATTCCCAGGATCAGGATGCGGCTTCCGTTCACCGACTTCCTCGCGGTATTCAGAGCGTCCCCTATCCTCTCCACCACATACTCGGGCATTGAGGTGTTTATCTCCCCCGCCAGCTCGATGAACTTGGTGGGCATCTCGAACTGGTGAGCCTTCCAGGTGAGGTAGAAGGGATCGATGGGAATGCAGTGCCCGCCAAGACCGGGGCCCGGATAGAAGGGGGTGAAACCGAAGGGCTTGGTGGCCGCCGCTTCAATGACCTCCCAAATATCTATTCCCATATGGTGAGCAAGCACCTTGAGCTCGTTGACCAGGGCGATGTTAACCGCCCTGTAGGTGTTCTCCATGATCTTGGCCATTTCGGCCACCTCGGGTGAACTCACGGGAACGATGTTGTCTATTGCGAAACCGTAGACGAAAACACTGGCTTCGGTGCAGGCCTGGGTAAGACCGCCGACAAGCTTCGGTATGGTCCTGGTGTTGAAGTCCTTGTTCCCCGGGTCCTCCCTTTCAGGGGAGAAGGCGATGTGGAAATCGGTGCCGGCCTTGAGCCCGCTCTCCTCCAGTACAGGAACCATCTCCTCCCTGGTGGTGCCGGGGTAGGTGGTGGATTCCAGTATCACCAGCTGACCGGGCTTGAGGTATTTCGCTGTTTCCCTGCATGAGTTGATCACGAAGCTCAGGTCCGGCTGCCTGCTCTGCCCCAGGGGGGTTGGAACCGCGATGAGAATGGCGTCGGCCTGGGAAAGAACGGAGAAGTCCGTAGTGGCGTGAAGGTTTCCCGTATCCATGGCGCCGGCGATCTTATCGTCGGGGAAGTGCTTCAGGTAGCTCTTCTTCTTCTCCAGCATCAGGGGCTTCTGAGGATCTACATCCACCCCGAGCACCCTGCAGCCGCCAAGGGCGAACTCCATTGCCAGGGGAAGCCCCACATAACCAAGACCGATCACACCAATGACAGGCTTCTCCCTGCCAGCCATGCGTTCCTGGAACGGGCTCATTCCTCGCCCCTTCCTATGCCGTGGTAGATAAAGCCCATCTTCCTGAGCATTTTAGGGTTCCATATGTTCCTGCCGTCGAATATGATCTTCCGTTTCAGCGTATCTGCGATACGCTCGAAGTCCGGCTCCCTGAATTCGGTCCACTCGGTGATCAGGAGGAGGGCATCTGCTCCCTCCAGGGCATCGTAGCTCGCTTCAGTGTACTCGATGCGGTCGCCCAGGAGCTTTCTGGCATACTCCGCAGCCTCGGGATCATATGCTTTGACCGAACCGCCCCTTTCCAGGAGTTCGTTTATTATCACCAGTGAGGGTGCTTCCCTCATGTCATCGGTGTTGGGCTTGAAGGAGAGGCCCCAGACCCCGAAGGAAAGACCGCTGAGATCCTCCCCGAAAACTGAGGTAATCTTCCTCCCCATGACCTTCTTCTGGGCCACGTTCACCTCGGTTACCGCCTGAAGGATGTTCAGGTGGCAGCCATAGCTGTCGGAGGTGTGCCTCAGGGCCTTCACGTCCTTGGGAAAACAGCTCCCGCCATAGCCCACACCGGGAAAGATGAAATGGGGGCCTATGCGCCTGTCACTGCCTATTCCACGCCTTATGTCCTGAACGTCGGCTCCCACAACGTCGCAGAGGTTGGCTATCTCGTTCATGAAGCTTATCTTGGTGGCGAGAAGGCTGTTAGCCACGTACTTGGTCAGCTCCGCCGACCTGTTGCTCATTATGTAGATGGGATTGTTGGTGCGCACGAAGGGGCGGTAAAGCTCCTGCATCACCTCGGCGACCTCTTCGCTGTCGGTTCCAACGACCACCCGGTCGGGCTTCATGAAATCGTCGATTGCGGCGCCCTCCTTGAGGAACTCCGGGTTGCTCACCACATCCACCCTGTATTCGGTGTACTTCCTCACTTCGTTCTTCACCAGCTCGGCGGTCCCCACCGGGACCGTGCTCTTGTTCACCACCACGATGGGGCCCTCCATGGCCCTTCCGATGTCCGCGGCAACCGAAAGAACGTGCTGGAGATCCGCGCTGCCGTCCTCTTCCGGGGGTGTACCCACCGCGATGAAAACAATCCTGCTTTTTTTAACGGCTGCGCCGGTGTCCGTTGAGAAGGAGAGTCTCTTCTCCTTCACGTTCCTCTCGATGAGAACGTCGAGCCCCGGTTCGTATATGGGAAGGATGCCCTTTTCGAGCCCATCTATCTTCTCCTCGTCCTTGTCCACGGAAATGACCGTATTGCCCATTTCCGCAAGGCATGCCGCCGCGACAAGGCCCACATATCCACTGCCTACCACTGCTATTTTCATTCGGTTTCTCCTCTTCACAGGGAGTATTGAAGACTGGATTCTGCCTGGTTTCACAGGTTCCGTGAACGGTGAGAATACCAAAAGAAGGCTCTTTTGTAAAGATTCCGGGAGGTTATCTCAGGAACCGCAGGTCTCCGTCCCTCCTGGTGATGCCCGTGGAATCCATCAGTTCAGCCCAGGGAAGGGCGTATTTCCTGGAAACCCCCATAACCTCCCTCATCTCCCCAAGCCTGAAACCCGCATCTTTGAACTTGCTGCGAAGGAGCCTGGAGGCCTTTTCGAGAAGGGAAGGCGTGGTTACCAGCCCGTCATCAAGCTGAAGCAGGAGCCCCCTGGCAAGAAGGGCATCTATATCCTCGCTGCTTATCCCCTTCGAATCCCTGGACCAGCCTGAAAAACCCTCTCCCTCTATCCTGGCGATCAGCTTATTCGCGATTTCCAGGGCTTTCCCCTGGAGTTCCTCCGGGAAGGAGGAAAGCGCCAGGAAGTCCCCCCTCCTGACGATCTCGCCCCTCTGCTCCATGGATGCGAGGGTATGGCGGATGGCCCACACGGGAGTGCCGCCGGGAAGCTTTCTCGCAAGAAGGGCAGAGGGCATCCCCGGGCTGAGGGGGATATTCCTGTGAACGGTTGAGACGGCTCCCCTGACCTTCCTCTCCAGGTCTTCCACGGCGGCGGCGAGTATGATCTTCTCGCTCTTGCCCTCTCCGGTAACAACGGCCCTGTCCTGCTCTACCAGGGAATCCACCGCTTTCCTGTATTCCACCGGATCGGCCCCGGACCTTCTCAGGAAGGAGTCCGATTCCACGAAACCCTGTTCATTGTCCTCCATCGCCTCGAAGAGCTGATCCTCCAGGCTTCCGTGGGTGAGCAGGTCCAGATGTTCCAGCCTGACTTCCCTGAATCTGTTGCGAACTTTGGCCGTGTCGGTGTCAAGGATGACGCCGCCCCCGATGGTAATCACCGGGGAGTACCTTCTTACCACGAACCTGTCCCCGGGCATTGCCACCACCGGCTGCTCCAGCTGGAAATGAACATATCCGGTCTCACCCCTCAGCAGGGGTCTGCCTTCAACGGGGATGGCCCTTGCCATCACCTCCGCGGTACCAACATGGAAACGGACCCTCTGCCTGACGGACAGGTCCACATTCCCGGGAAGCATGGTGAAGGTGGTGTCCAGGCTCTTGAGCACTTTAAGGTAGCCTGGCTCGCCGGCCACGCTTCCCCTGTGGACATCCTCCTTGCGGAGACCGGTGAGGTTAAGGGCTATCCTGTCCCCCGCCTGCCCCAGTTCCGCTTTCCTGGAGTCGTTTACCCCAAGTTCCCTCACCCGGAATTTCCTGGCGGCGGGGAGTATCTCCACCTGATCGCCGGTGCTGACGGTTCCGGAAAGCCCGGTTCCGCACACGATCGTCCCGAAACCCTTCAGCGTGAATATCCTGTCCACCGGCATTCGAAACCTGCCCTCGGAGCTTCTTACCGGAACGGAGGCCGCCATATCAAGAAGTTCCTTCCTCAGGATCTCAAGACCTTCCCCTGTCTTTGCGGAAACCCTTATCACCCTGGCTTTCTCAGCGGGGGTTCCCTTCAGGGCCTCTCGTACCTCCTCCTCGGCAAGCTCTATCAGTTCGCCGTCCACAAGATCGCACTTGGAGAGGGCGACTATTCCCGTATCCACTTCCAGGAGCCTCAGGATATCAAGATGCTCCCTGGTCTGGGGCATTACACCCTCGTCGGCGGAGACCACCAGCAGGAAGCAGTCAACGGTTGATACCCCGGCTACCATGGTCCTGACGAATTTTTCGTGGCCTGGAACATCGATGAAGGATATTGTTCCCCCTTTGCCGTCGCCCAGGAAAACATAGCCCAGCTCTATGGTTATCCCCCTGGCCTTCTCCTCCTTCAGCCTGTCGGGATCCCTCCCGGTGAGGGCCAGCATCAGGGTGCTCTTGCCGTGGTCGATGTGTCCGGCGGTCCCTATTATTACCCCCACAGCTCACCGGCCCTCTCAACCAGTATCCTGCCGAGGAGCTGGTCGGTTCCCTCAGGTACGGCCCTGAGATCCAGCTTCACCGTACCCTCCTCCACCCTGCAGGCCACCGCCGGGGCCGAGAGTCTGAGACCCCTGGCCAGGGCTTCAGGATCCGGGCAGACTATGGACACCCCTGCGGAGGGAATGGCGAAGTCGGGAAGGCTCCCGCTGCCCACGAAACTGTCCATTCTCTCCACTGCGGCGGTGCAGCCCGCGGGCAGGTCCACTGCTCCGGCCAGGGCCTCAGCCCTGTCCAGGAGATCGCACTGCTTTGCGGCGAAGGAGGCATAGACCGGATGATTCGCCGCAATGTAGTCCGGGTCCTCGAGGAAAACACGCAGCGAAGCCTCCAGACCCGCCAGGGTGAGTTTCCCAACCCTGAGCGCTCTGGCCAGGGGGTGCTTGCGTATCCCGGTAAGGAATTTTGCCCTGCCCAGTATCAGCCCGGCCTGGGGACCTCCGATCAGCTTGTCTCCAGAGCAGGTCACCACATCGGCACCGGTCTCTATGCTGTGCACTATGGTGGGTTCCGCGGGGATGCCGAACCTGTCCAGAGGGATCAGGCTTCCAGCACCCAGATCGTCGATCACCGGGATCCCCTTTTCCCTCCCCAGGGCCACGAGATCTTCCAGCTCAACTTCGCCGGTGAAGCCCTTGATCCTGTAATTCGAAGGGTGAACCCGCAGAATGGCTGCGGTGTTCTCCGAGATGGCGTTCTGGTAGTCCCTGAGGTGGGTCCTGTTGGTGCAGCCCACCTCCACCATGGTGCAGCCGCTCTGTTTCATCACGTCCGGTATCCTGAAGGCCCCGCCGATCTCCACCAGCTGTCCCCTGGAGACTATTACCTCCCTGCCGGCGGCCATGGAAGAAAGGACCAGCAGGGTGGCCCCGGCGTTGTTGTTCACAACGGTGGCCGCCTCGGCGCCTGTAAGGCTGGTGATGAGGCCTTCGATGTGTTCGTCCCTGTTCCCCCTTTTGCCTGTCTCCCTGTTCCACTGAAGAACGGAGTAGCCGGCGGCGACCCTGTGTATGGCCTCCACGGCGGAGGGGGGAAGGCTTGCCCGTCCGATGGCGGTATGAAGCACTATTCCAGTTGCGTTGATAACGGTTTCCATTGATGGTCTGGAAAGCCTGACAGCTTCCGTGGAGCACCTCTCGACAATAACCTCCCTGGAGGGGAGGTCTCCCCCTGCGACAACGGTCTCCCTGGCCCAGGCGATCCCGGCCCTGGCGGCTTCCCTGACCAGTGAAGGGCTCATCCCGGCTAGCTTGTCCTGTATTTCGGGCATTATTTCATGAACCGCGGGCAGGTCTCTCAGTGATTCCATTCCCATATCGTCTCCAAACGAATGTGAAACGCCTATCCATTCCGATGGTGAAGAATAGAACGAACCGGGTCACCGGGCAAGTGTCTGGCCGGTGGAACCGGGCTGATCTATATTCGCTACAAGCAGCAGGAGGCAATAATGCGTGTGAAGCACCTGATCCTGGATGTTGTGACGGCAGGCCGCGGCAAGCACGCCGACATCGAGGTCCTGAGGAAGATACTCACACTGAACGCCCTGATGTTCCCGGGGCTTTTCTTTTCCCTGATCCTGGGCATCACCGCACTTTCCGAAGGCAACTGGATCCTTGCCCTTGCCGACGGAGTCTTCTTCCTGACTCAGATATGGGTCCTGACGCTCACCAGGAGAGCCGCCAACCTGGAAGTTCCGGTGAAGATCGCCGTGAACCTGCTCTTCGCCTTCTTCCTGGCTCTGGCACTGATCGGGGGCAAAGACGGAACTGCGATAGTGTGGACCCTTCTATATCCATCCGTCGCGGTGTACCTCTCCGGTACGAAACGGGGTTTCTTCCTTTCCCTGGCTTTCCTTGCAGCGCTGGTGGGAGTGTTCCTGGCGGGGAACTCGGTTCCGTTCATCCTGGCCGACTATCCCTCATCACTGGAGATCAGGATAGTCGCTGTTTACATCACCATAACCCTTCTATCCCTGATAGCCGAGGAACTGAGGAGCCGAATCCACAGGAACATGAAGGAATCCAGTCTCGAGAAGGAAAGGGCGATCGAGGAACTCCACCGTTCCATGAAGGAGATAAAGACCCTCAGGGGAATAATACCCATATGCCTTGACTGCAAGAAGATAAGGGATGACGACGGCTACTGGCAGGCGGTTGACCAGTACATACACAGCAGAACAGATGCGGAGTTTTCACACGCCCTCTGCCCCGACTGCCTGAAGAAACACTATCCTGAGTACTCGGACAAAGAACCTACCGAATGACCACTGTTCTGGTCCCCGCGGTGATGCCTTCACTGCTGATCCGAATGAAATAGACGCCGGGGCAAAGCGGTTCTTCCGCAGAAATGAATACCGTTTCGGCCAGTTCCTGGCTCCTGTGAAGGACAACCCTGCCCGTCAGGTCAAGGACCGTCACCTCTCCGGAAGAGCCGAAGCCGCCATGCAGGATAATCTTGAGCATCTCTCCGGAAGTCGGGGATTCAGTCATTAAACCGAAACCGTAGCCCCCTTCGCTATCATTCGAGATACCCAGCGGATCAATGGTAACCCTGAAGAGATGATTCCCCGATGGTCTGGACGGGGCTATGGCGAAAAGCCTGCCGCCATCCCGGATCTCCCATGGAATTGAGGTGCCGTCCAGTGTGACGGAGATAACTTCATCGCCAGGATCCAGGAAGGCACAGAAGGTAAGTCCTTCTGGAACTTCTCCGGAGAAATGAATCTCAAGTTCGGGAGCGATACCCTTTACAGCGGAGACACGGATGTTGTAGCATGATTCGAGGAAATCACCGTACTCGCTGGGGAAAAGCCAGATGAAGTTGGCATAATCGTTCTCAAGGGATGACATCACACTGTCGATCCTGGCGTATGCTTCGGGGTTCATCGTACCACCCTCTGCGGCCAGCATGGAAATGGGATGGCAGCCAAGCAGCCCGAACTTGCCTTTCTCCATCACTTCGGAAAGGTACTCATACGGATACATCATATGGTAGTCGCCCCACCATACCGAGTTTGAACCCCAGATCCTCCCGTTCGGGGTCTCGAACCTGGAGATCCACTGATTCCTGAA
>NPID01002909.1_pt1 | contig 22798 bp, 15 predicted proteins | sample 8637491 | NCBI WGS metagenome assembly NPID01 (sample SAMN07420843, study PRJNA396082) | bioreactor metagenome | isolation source: sample BA6 brine-fed electro-methanogenic bioreactor BA | place: Japan: Kochi | collected 2016-06-14 | reverse complement strand
TACTTAATTCTGAATTCTTATTCCTTGTTCCTCTGTTCATTATTCCCCTGTTCCTCTGTTCGCTATTCCTCTTCAAAGTAGTATCTTTGAACTCCATGCGTAAAATATCATGCATACTGATCTTCTTCCTGCTCTCGCTGGCCATGCATGGACAGGGAAGCTGGGAACTGCTGGAAGTGCCGACGCAAAACCACCTGCGCTCGGTATTCTTTACCGACAGCCTGTACGGGTGGGCCGTGGGCGATACGGGCACTATCATGCATACGCATGACGGAGGGGAAAGCTGGATATTGCAGGATGCCGGAACGCAAAACAATATTATGAATGTGTTTTTCCTCAACCGGGATACCGGATGGGCCGCATCCTGGAACTTCGATGGCTTTTACGGCACCCTGCTGCTGAAAACCACCGACGGCGGAATGAACTGGGATCATCTTCCCTACCCGGACGAGAATATTTTCATCAACTGCATCCTCTTTCTCGATCCCCTGACGGGATGGATGGGCGGAAGCCCCCATGCCCTGGTCAAAACCACCGATGGCGGAAATACCTGGGCACAGGCTGCCATCGATACTAATGCGCTGGCCTTTTTCCCGGTGCTGAACGTGTATTTCTATGACGAGCTGCATGGCTATGCCTGCGGCGGGATGTTCGACATCGCCGGGGTGACCTGGAGTACTTCCGACGGCGGAAACCTCTGGCATCCTATCCTGGCCGAAGAAGCCCCGGCCGACGAAGTGCATGGCATGCACCTTTTCGGGCCCGGCGAAGTGATCGGCGCCGGGGGCGATCCCGACCAGGGATATGGCGTGGCCATGATCCGTACCAATAATGGAGGCGCCAACTGGGAATACGAAGAACTTTCCATGCCCGGCAATGCTTTCGATATTGATTTCCGAACCCCCACACAGGCCTGGGCACCCCTGGGGCCTCAGCAAAAACTGATCTACAGCCTGGATGCGGGAAATTCCTGGACCCAGACCGACAGCCCCGGGAACACGGCCATCTTCGACATGATCTTTACCGATTCATTGCATGGCTACGGACTAGGTTATAACGGGGCCTTCATCCGCTATAAGCCTGTGGGGGTGGGCCTGACAGAAGCTCAATCAACAACTGCAGAGATCAACATTTTTCCGAATCCTGCGAATGATATGGTGTTTGTCACGATCTCCGGGAAAAGGGGAGGGGCGGGACCCATGAGTCAGGGCGAGATTGGTATTTACAATTTACAATATCAGGTTTTACAGTGTACAAAGTTTAAGATTGAGGGTAGAGGGAAGACGGTACTTCAGCTCGACGTTTCAGGTCTGGAGAGTGGAGTACATATCATCAAAGTTAGCCAGGGCGAACATTCCAATGTGTTTACACAAAAACTCCTAATCCGGTAGGGCGATCATCTTCCGGCTGAGCACCTGTTTGCCGTTCGTCATCCTGCAGATATAGATCCCGGGCCTTTCCGGTCTGAAAAACAGTTCGTGCATCCCGGCAGATTTTTGGCCGTCGGCCAGCCTGATCACTTCCTTCCCGTTCAGGTCATAAACCCGGATTTCGACATTTCCTCTTTCTACCAGGCGATAGGGGATGATGGTATTCCCCCGGAAGGGATTGGGCCGGTTAGGCAGCAATTCGATCCCTGCTGCTCTTTCTGCTTCGGCGGTATTGTCGAGGCTGGTAAATTCAATGGGGACGGTCCAGATCTGGTACAGACCTGAAGAATTGTCCATCCACACCGGAACCAGGCGGTCGTGGGTGGAAGTAAGGTCGATATTGTCGCCCTGGTAACCCTGTCCGAGCCCGCCAATGGCCCGGGGCTCATAGTTATGGTCGCTGATTTCGTATTCTTTCCAGCTATTCCCCCCGTCTGTGGAGCGGGCCATGAATACTCCCGCCGAATCGGAGGTGGTGTTCCGGTCGTCGTAGAATATGATGTCCAGGCCGCCGTATTTATCCACATGAACAGCCGGGAAATACTGTATCTTCCCGTTGCTGAGCTCATCCTGGTTCACGCGTATGCCTTCCGACCAGCTCTGCCCTCCGTCGGTGGAGCGGTTCAGGATGATGTCGGGATCATCCCCGGCCGGGGAAAGGCCTTCTTGTCCTGTAACGATATAGATCCACCCGCTTTGTTCTCCAGAAGTGGTATCTACGGCAATGCCCGGCAATCCGTTCACGCGGATATTGCCTTTTTCGGTGAGCAGCCCGGTGATACCGCTCATGGGGAAGGCCGTTTCCTGTATCTCCCATCCGGCCCCGCCGTTCAGCGAACGGGCAAAGCCGGCATGGATCTCACTGAAGGGTGTTTCGTTCTGCACTCCTGCCCAGCAAACATACACTTCCCCTCCGGGGCCGATGCAAATGTCGCCCCCGGCACTGCGGTTGGGCGGGTTATTTATGGCTTCGGCAGTGCTCCAGCTTATTCCCGCGTCGTCGGTATAGGCCATCATCAGCGGAAAAGGCGGGGCGAATTTCACCCACACGGCATAGGTCCGTCCGTAATAGGGGCTTCCGGGAAAATAGTCGGTAGCCACTGAGGCCCGCTCCAGGTCGTCGGTGGAAATCACCTGCTGGGACGACCAGCTTTGTCCCATATCTCCGGAATAATGCGAATACAAACCGCTGAAGGGCGAGCGTCCCAGGCGGGTGAGGATCAGCTTTCCGTCCTTGTCGATAGCAATGCCCGGATCACCCCCGTGAAAGGCGATAGGATCACCGGAGCAGGAATCGCTGCCCTGCCAGTTCATTCCGCCATCCATACTGGTGTATATGAAAAAAAAAAAAAAAAAATGGTTGATACTAACCTNNGCCATCCATACTGGTGTATATGCCTTCACTTACGAAAAAGGGGATGAAGGTGAGGGTGTTGCAGGAAACGAATAAGTGATCGGGATTCAGGGGGGAATTCACGATGAACACCTCCGTCTGTGTGACCTCCGAAGGATAGATCATGAAATTCTCGTTTTCCGTGAACAGCCTTTCCGGCTGTGCGGTACTGAACAGGCTGATCAGTATAATTGCTATGGTGGGGAGGGTCTTTTTCATGATCAGAAACGATAGCCCAGTTGCAGGGATGCAAAATAATTCCGGGGTTCACCGGCTTCATAAAATCGCCCGTCGGCGGAATTGGTGTTGGTAAAGCCAACATAGACTTCATCGAGCATATTGTTCATGCTTCCCGACACGAGGACATTGAATTTCCCGAAGGCCATGTCGAGGCCCACCACCGTATTCAGGAGCTGGTAGGCGGAGGTCTGGTCGCTGTTGGCATCATCCACCCAGAGGCCGCTTATATTCATATAACTGAACTTTACAAATGCATCCGCCCAGGGGAAGATCCCCTGCGTATAGGCCAGGGAAAAGTAGAGGTTATGCCGGGGAACGCTGGGCACGGCATTGCCCCCGAAATCGCGCAGTTCTTCGCTGATATCGCCCTGGTTGTTCACTTCTATACTTTTGGCTTCATACTCACGGTAAATAAAATCAGAGAAGGTATAGGCCAATTGCAGGTCGAGCCCGTGGACGATCTCCATGCTGCTGCCAAATTCCAGCCCGCGCCGGTTTGTTTTGGCCGCATTGCGAAAGAACACATCCCCGTAAACCTCGAAAGGAACGATTTCATTATTGATCCAGATATTGAAAACGGTGGCCTCGAAGAGGATCTTCCTGAATAGCTGGCGCTCGGAGCGGTAGAGGTACCCTTTGATCCCGGCCTCCAGGTTTTTCGATTCCTGGGCATTCAGTTCAGGATTATAGAGCAATGCCGGATCGAGGCTTTCCAGTTCGTTCTTTGCCGGACTGTCGAAACTGAGCCCGAAGGAAGAGTACACGGAGATCCAGCGGGCCAGTTTGTAATTCAGGGCCAGCTTGGGGGTAAAGGCACTGAAATCCCGTTTATCGCTCCTTGAGGGAAGGGTTTCTTCGCGCAGGCGGTAGCTGACATTGTCGTAGCGTCCGGTGAGCAGCACAAAGAATTTATCTTGCAGGATCTCGAAATTATCCGAAATGAAAAAACCCGTATTTCCGATCTTTTCGTTGGTGAGTTGCAGGATCTGGTCGCCCTTTTGCCCGTTGATGTTGTCGTAGTATTCTGTTCGTGCAGGCTGGAAGAGCAGGTCGCCGCCAACGGAAAACTCATTGTCGGACCGGCCGATCCTGCCCCGGTGAATGTATTTGGCCGAAAGGCCCAGGCCCTGGCGGTTGATGACCCTGTACTGCCGTGATGTGCGCTCAAAATACTTCAGGGTGGCATAGGTGGTGATCTCAATGGCCTGGTTTTTTTTGCGGCCGAAATCTGCCGTGTATCGCAGGGCCAGCCTGCCTTTGGTCGACAGGCGTTTCTGGTCACGGTCGATGGAGCGCTGGTCGGCCTGGTAGGGATCCGCTTCAAATTCTTCTTTGGTGAGGGAGCCGGGCAACCGGATGATGCCGTCAACGAAGTAGAACAGCACCTTGAGCGAAGTATTGTCGGATGGCCGGGTTTCCACCACCGTGTTCAGGATGTGCCAGTGCTCGGAATTATGTTCGCGGAAGCCGTCGTAATGTTGGTAGCTGTAGGTATTGAGCAGCCCGTAATTATCGGTGCGCACGCCCAGCTTCAGCCCGTTGCGGCGCAGGCCGAACGACCCGAACTGGTTGAACTGGTGTACGAAGGAACGCGGAAAATCGATGTCGTTGATAAAATTCACCACACCTCCGGGGGCATTGGTATAAAGGGAGGATGAATTGCCTTTGACCACCTCTATGCGCCCGATGGAATTGAAGTCGATGGCTTCAATGCGGGTTTGCCCGTCGGGTTCCGATTCGGGGATGTCGTCGAGCAGTATGCGCACACCGCGGATGCCCGAGTTCGACTTGCTGCCGAAACCGCGGATGCTGATGCGTACGTCGTGGTTTCCGTAGCGCGACTGCAGGAACATTCCGGGGACCGATGCCAGCACATCATTCACCCCGGTGGTTTTCCCGTAACGGTAGTCCATCTGGTTGATCCGCACCACGGGATAGGGAATGTCGATGATCCTCTTGGATACACGGGTTCCCGTGATGACCACTTCATCAAGCTCGTTGAAGGCGGTATCGATGGGGGTATATACAAAGATCGTATCCGGTTCGGTGGTCTGGGCAGAGATCTCTTTCGCCCGGAATAAACCAAATACCAGAAGGAATGCTATGAAAATATTTATGGTCTTACCCACGGCAGATCGACTTTACTTCAAAGGTAAGAAGAAAAAAGAAAGAGACCTCACAGGTCCTTGGACCTGTGAGGTCTCTTATAATCTGCCTTACTTCCTGATCACCAGCTTTTCGATCCATTGTCCGCTCCGGTTATACACGTTCAGCATGTAAATGCCGGAGGGCTGGTTGCCCAGGTCAATGCGGATGTTTTCGGTTCCTTTGATCATGCGCTTCTCTTCCTGGTAAACATTCACACCCACATTATTGTAAATGCTGATGTTTATCTCCATGGGTTTTTCGCTGAGCATCTGCAAAGTGAAAACGCCTTGTCCGGGATTTGGGAAGATGCTGATATTGCTCACACCGGCCAGTTCACCGATACCGGTACAATCCAGGAATTCAACCATAATGGTATCCGCTCCGCGGCAGGAATTGGCATCATCCACATAGGCAATGAATATATGTGTTCCGATGCCGAATCCGGTAGTATCCACCGTGATCGTCGGGGTGGTTTCGCCGCCCGGGTACCATAAGTATCCTGTCGCTCCAGCGGTGGTGGCATCCAGCACGATATTTTGTCCGGCACAGAGGGATGAATCCGGTCCCAGGTCGGGATTGGGCACATCATGAACCACCTGGGTCTGGTCGGCCACGTTGGTACATCCGTTTCCATCCGTGTATGTATAGCTGATGGTATGCGATCCGATACCGGCAGCCATGGGATCAAAAGTATTGTTCGATACCCCGCTCCCGGAATAAGTTCCTCCGGCGGGCATCCCTCCGCTGAGGGCCACCGGCGCATCATTGATGCAGAGGTCGGCCAGCGGGTCAAAGGTCACCACCGGGAGATCGTATACAGTAATGGTTTGTGTGGTATCATTGGAGCATCCGATGGCATCCATGAAGGTATAGGTGATATCATGCATGCCGGGGCCTGCCAGGGCCGGATCGAAGATGCTGTCGGAGGTGACTCCGGTGCCTGAATATACGCCTCCTGCAGGGGTTCCGCCGGTGAGGACAAAGGCCGGGGCATCAACACACACACCGCTGAAAGGAGCAAGACCTACCGTTGGCAGGGCATTGATGGTGAGGGTGGCCACGGTGGCTTCGCTCTCACAGCCGTTCACCGTCTGGGTCACATAATAGGTGTATATCCCGGGCATGGTCTGATTGGTGGCAAAAGGACTTCCGCTGTATACCAGGTTGGTGAGCAGAGAATCGTCGTACCACTGCAGCATGGTTCCGGTGGCGGTGAGGTCGGGAACCACATCGCCATAACAAATGTCTTCGCTGGTGGCCGTGGGTGCTGCCGGAGCAGCGATCACCTCGATATAGTCCACCATGCCGGTGCTGTCGTCGCCTGCAGCATTGGTGGCGACGAGGCTTACATTGTACATGCCCGGTGTATCGTATTCAATGCCGCTGGGATTCTGGTCGGTGGAGGTAGCCGGGGTTCCACCGTCGAAATACCACATCCAGGAGGTCGGGCTTCCGGTCGACTGATCGGTGAAGTTAACTACTTCCCCTTCACAGATCACGGTATTATCGGCAGTAAATCCTGCGCTTGGGGGAGCCATGGGCACCACTTCAACCTGCGCTTCGCGGATGTGAATGGGGGTGCCGTTCGGTCCGGTTCCCGTAATGGTCACATTGTAAAACCCAACCGGTACATTTCCGTCGGAGATCACTTCAATGTCGAGGGTTCCGGGGAAAGTCGAAAGGGTGCTTCCTGCCGGATAATTAATGCTGAAAGATCCTGAAGCAGGTGTTTCGGCAACGGCCGTAAATGTAACGTCTTCAGTCCAGGCTTTCACCGAGGGCACCTCGGCGATAATGGTGGCCACATTGGCTACGGTTTGTGCAATGGCCGGGGAAACGGTCATGGCATAGTCGGGGAAGTAGCCCGTATAGGTGGCGAAGTTCCCGTTCCTGAAGTCGGACCAGGTGGCCATAGAGGTGTACTGATTGGAAACGATGCCATTGTAGTCGCCCTGGTAGCGGGGAGTTCCGCCGCCGCCGCAGGTGTTGCAGTTGATCTTCATTTTTTCGTTTGAGATGGCGTAGTTGGTGGAGAATGTCTGCCCGCCGTCATCCGAAAAGGCGCCATAGATCATGGCACTGTCGGAAGTCGGGGTGTCGCGCGTATCCATCCACTGAACATACAGCCTGCCGGTTTCCACATCGGACCAGATGGCCGGGTGCCACTGGTGATTAATGTTTGACGGGAAGTCATCGTTCACGGTCACGGCCGATGACCAGGTAGCGCCGCCGTCGTCGGAATAATGGCTGAAAATATCGGGTTTGTTACCGTTCCCGGCCGGTTGGTTGGAAGCATACACCAGGTAAAGCCTGCCGCGGTAGGTTCCGTTACTGTTGTCAGCCGCGATGAAAGGGTAGGGACGGGTACGCATGTTCTGCACCGAGTTCCTTCCGTTCACGTTGGTTCCCACATATCCGGCAAGGTTCTGGGCCGATTTAAAGGTGAAGGTCGCACCGCCGTCGAGCGACTGGTAGAAGGTATAGGTTGAGGAAAAGGATCCTCCGGAATTGGTCACTACATATACGGCACCGCCATCGGTAGCGTTCCATGCTCCTACGCAAACCATCATCCCCGGCAGGGACTGGGTGGAAGGCTGGAAGGTGGTGGTAAAGGAAGTTCCCTGGTTGGTGCTTCGGGCAAAGTTTCCGGAACCACTGTTGGTCATGGTGGTGTAGATGTAATTGGAATAAGGTCCGGCGGTTTGGTCGGCAGCCAGCCAGTTCTTGTCATTTCCCGAAATAGCCACCACCGGAGAACTCCAGGTTTGACCGTTATCGGTCGATTTTACCAGCACACAACCCTGGATGGATGAACCGTACATGTTTTCGTAGTACAGGTTCCCATCGTAATCATAGGCGGTAAGAACATCCCCACGGATATTGTATCCTCCCCAGGCAACGTTCACATCAGACCAGTCGTGGCCGTCGAGGGTGTAGTGCGTATCATCAATATTAAAGGCCACAAAATACTTCCCGGGTGCGGTCGGGTCTTCGCTGATATGCCCTTCGGCAAAATCAACTCCCAGAAAATAGTTGTCGTAACCATCGACGGTGATCACACTGCTGGGCAGCGGGGCCAGATTTTGCTGATGCTGGATGAAGTCATCCGGTATTCTGTCGATGTTGGGGTCATCATCCTGCGCAATGAGGAGATTCGTTCCCATTAGAATTAAAAGCCCTGTCAGGGCAAGGTTCAAAGCGTAAAGTTGTTTCTTCATAATAGGTTTATTTGTTTTGTGTATTCGGTGCATACTTAACCATGACACTTAAGTAACACATAAGGTGCCTTAATTGATCAAAAATATTCAAAATAAAATATATTGCAGGCTAAATATAAAGCCTGAACCTTTGGAAAGAAGGACAGAATTTACCGTTGGCAGGTATGAATAGACCTTATGTGATCAGAAAATGCAGCACACTCCCAGGAAGACCAGGGCACCGAATGATGCAAGCATCATCACGCCCAGGCATCCGTAGATGAGGTACATTCCGCAACAGCCTATTCCCGAAGCTTTTATTGCTTTCATAAGTGGCTTGTTTTAAGTACCTGAAAGTAAGGCATTTTTTGGCGTATATCCAAGCTTTTGAATGTGGCAGAAGGTGCATTGAATTGTGAATTATCTTACATTTTCTTGTTTCATATCAAACATTTTTATATATTAGCAGACGTATGAAGGTTGAAGGGAAAAAAGAAAATACCTGTAAAGACTGTGCCGTTAAATCCAGTTCGGTTTTTAACCTGAACGAGGCGGAGGTTGAAACCCTGTGTAAAAACAGCACTGAGATCTGCTTTGAAAAAGGGGAGAAGATCATCAAGGAGGGAAGTTTTACCCAGAACATCGTTTTTATACAGTCGGGGATTTTCAAGATACACCAGGCGGGTCCGGTAAAGAGGGAAGAAATTCTGAAGATCGATAAAGGTCCTGTTTTTGCTGGAGTTTCAGATGTTTTTTCCGGGAAATTTCACAGTTATTCCGTTTCGGCCCTGGGGGATGTGGTGGCCTGTTTTATCGACTTTGCGGGATATGTCAACCTGATCGAAAATAACGGTCGCTTTGCCCTTGCGGTCATGCGGTTGCTGAGTACCGACATTGTGGATCACTATAACTATTTCGTAAACAAGATCCAGAAACAACTTAATGCAAAACTGGCTGAGGCCCTGCTGTTCTTTTCCGATCATATTTATGAAAGTGATACGATCGATATCCCGATCACCCGAACCGAGCTCGGGGAATACATTGGTACTTCCCGGGAATCTGTTACCAAGATCATTCACGATTTCATTCAGGATGGCCTGATCGAAGTGAAAGGTAAGCTTATCATTCTGAAAAACAAAGACCTGCTGCACAAGATCAGCAATGCCGGATGATCATTTCGGCAGGCGCCTGAGGATATTCACCTCCGATTCCGACAAATGCCGCCATTTCCCCCTCGGGGTGTCTTTTTTGGTGATCCCGGCAAAGACCACACGGTCGAGACGGATGATCTTATAACCCAGCGATTCGAAGATGCGGCGCACGATACGGTTTCGGCCGGAATGCAGTTCAAGCCCGACTTCTTTTTTTATTTTTCCTTCTTCGATCCACGATAAGCGGTCGACCTTTATGGGGCCGTCGTCGAGTTCAATGCCTTCTGTGATCCGGTCGAAATCTGCTTTGGTCAGGGGTTTGTTGAGCACCACATGATAGATCTTGCGGATGCCGTGTTTGGGATGGGTCAGCTTTTTGGCCAGATCCCCGTCGTTGGTGAAGAGCAGCACCCCGGTGGTCATGCGGTCGAGGCGCCCCACGGGATAGATTCTTTCCGGACAGGCTTTTTCCACCAGGCTCATCACGGTTTTACGCTCGAAGGGATCGTCGGTGGTGGTGATAAAATCCTTGGGCTTGTTCAGCACAATGTATCGTAGCTTTTCCCTGCGCAGGGCTTCCCCGCCATAAACAACCTTATCGGTCGATCTGACCTTGGTTCCGAGTTCGGAAACCACTTTGCCGTTCACTTTCACTGCTCCGCTGGCGATAAGTTTATCCGCTTCGCGTCGGCTGCACACCCCCGCATCGGCCAGGTATTTATTCAGGCGGATCAGACCGTCGTCCTTGCGGCGATAGCCTTTTTCCCTGATATCATCGGCTTTGGGTGAAGACGATCTGCGCCCGCTTCCACCGGGCTTCTTTTTCCCGGGTTTTTCTTTTTTGTAAAAGACCGAATAATCACCATGGCGCTTCGGTTTTTTGTCGCCAGCCTGTTTTTTCTTTTCCATTGCAGTTAAATTCCTGACAAAGATAGTATTATTTGCTGAGCCTCCAGCCCGCAGCAAGGGCCTCCATCCCCTGGCAGGGGTAGCAGGCAAGTGTTATTATCTTCTGTAAATGAGTAATATGTAATTTATTATATATATCAATACCCCAACAAATCACGGTATTCAATGATATTTCAGAACCCAAATTCCCTAACCAGAATTCTATACTCAAAATCCAAAACTCAAAACTCAAAACTNNCAAAACTCAACACTCAACACTTTTTATGGGGTACATTTTCCGGTTTCGGGTATTAATAGAATAGAAGAACTTCACTACTAAATGATAAGAAGATGGCTGAACACAACGAACTCGGAAAAAGCGGAGAGGAATATGCTTACGAATACCTCGCCAATAAAGGATTCAGGATACTGGAGAAGAACTGGAGGCATAATCGCGATGAGGTCGATCTCATTGCCAGGCATGGCGAATACCTGGTGATCGTGGAGGTAAAGACCCGGAGCACGGTCTATTTCGGGGAGCCCGAAGTATTTGTTACACGGAAAAAACAAGCCTTCATGATCCGCGCCGCAAACGCTTACATTAACTTCAAAGATATCCACCTCGAAACACGTTTCGATATCATTTCCGTACTGATATCCGGCACGCGTGTTGCGATCAAGCATATCGAGGATGCTTTCTATCCAACATTGTGATTGAATTGCTCAAACAAACTGCAGCAAGCAGGGAATACCGGATACCATCCGCACCCGGGCCCCCATGATCAAAGCAAGGTTTTCAGGGAGATGCCCTGCCGGGAAACCAAAGATCACCGGGTAATCGTATTCCTGCACCGCGTCGGCAATGATCTCCTCTGCGGTTCTCCCGAAAGGAATGGGATTGTCGTTCATATCGCTCATGCCGCCAACTACCAGCCCGGCCAGGCTGTCGAGCTTGCCGGCCCGCTTCAGGTTCATCATCATGCGGTCAACATGGTAAAGGTATTCGTCAAGGTCTTCAATGAAAAGGATCTTTCCGGCAGTCTCCAAATCACTTGCGGATCCCGCAATGCTGTAAAGCATGGAAAGATTGCCCCCGCATAGGTAACCTTCAGCTTCTCCGGGCCTGTTCAGGGGATGCGCTTCCACAATGTATTCCGGGTCTTTGCCTTCCAGCGCCTCTTTGAGGCTTTGCATGCTGCTGTTCATCTCCCCCCCGGGGGGGAAATTGATGGGCATGGCGGCATGAAGGCTCTGTATGCCTAAATTCCGGCCTAAATGGGCATGGAATACGCTAATATCACTGTAACCAACGATCCATTTTGGCGTTTTCCTGAAACGGGAAAAATCGAGACGGTCGATGATGCGCACTGAACCGTATCCGCCCCGCGCACAAAAAATGGCCCTGATCCCCTCATTATCAAGCATGGCCTGGAAATCGGCGGTACGCTCCTCATCCGTACCCGAAAACTGGTTATGATCACCGTATAGATGCTTCCCCTCAATAACATTAAACCCCCATGATGTAAGCATTTCTATGAACGGAGCCATCTCTTCGGGGCTTACTTTGCGGGCCGGGGCCAGGATGCCGACTGTATCACCGGGCTGAAGGTCGGGAGGACGGAGCATAAGTAGTGTTTTTACGATCCTCCAATGCCTTTCGGACTGCAGAGGATACAACAAATTTATATCTTTGCATTCAATTCAGCGGGAAAAATGAAAAAGAATACGAAAAACTATAAACGCTATACGGTCACTTCGGCCCTGCCCTACGCCAACGGGCCTATTCATATCGGCCACCTGGCAGGGGTGTATGTCCCGGCCGACATCTATGTTCGCTACCTGCGGTCGAAAGGCACCGATGTGCTGTTTATCGGGGGGTCCGATGAGCATGGTGTTCCTATCACCATCAAGGCTCAGCAACAGGGGGTGACCCCCCAGGAGATCGTGGATAAATACCACGAGATCATTAAAAAGTCATTCGCCGATTTCGGTATTTCTTTCGATGTTTATTCCCGGACCTCGGCACCCATACACCACAAGACAGCATCGGAATTTTTCAAAAAACTCTATGACCAGGGTGAATTCATCGAGAAAACTTCTATGCAGTACTACGATGAAGACAATCATCAGTTCCTGGCCGACCGCTACATCACGGGCACCTGCCCGCGATGCGGATACGAAAAAGCCTATGGCGACCAGTGTGAGAACTGTGGGACTTCCCTCAGCCCGGCAGAACTCATCAATCCGCGTTCGGCCCTGAGCGGGAATATCCCGGTGCAAAAAGAGACCAAACACTGGTTCCTTCCCCTGGATAAATATGAAGGATGGCTGAAAGAATGGATCATTGAAGGGCATAAAGACGACTGGAAGCCCAATGTTTACGGGCAGTGCAAGTCGTGGCTCGACCATGGCCTGCAGCCCCGGGCCGTTACCCGCGACCTGAACTGGGGAGTGCATGTGCCGGTGGAAGACGCTGAAGGAAAAGTGCTCTACGTTTGGTTCGATGCCCCGATCGGCTATATATCCGCTACGCGGGAATGGGCTGAAGAAAAAGGCAAAGACTGGGAACCTTACTGGAAGGATGAGGAAAGCCGCCTGATCCACTTTATCGGTAAAGACAATATCGTGTTCCACTGCATTATCTTCCCGTCCATGCTGAAGCAGGAGGGAAGCTATATCCTGCCCGAGAATGTGCCGGCCTTTGAATTCCTGAACCTGGAAAACGACAAGATCTCCACCTCCCGAAACTGGGCGGTATGGTTGCATGAATATTTGGAGGAATTTCCCGGCAAACAGGATGTGCTTCGCTATACCCTCACGGCCAATGCGCCGGAAACAAAAGACAATGACTTCACCTGGAAGGATTTCCAGGCCCGGAACAACAACGAATTGCTGGCCATCTTCGGCAACTTCGTGAACCGTACCCTGGTGCTCACCCATAAGTATTTCGAAGGGAAGGTTCCTGAACCGAATGGACTGAGCGATGAAGACCACAGGGTGATGGAGGAGATTCGTACTTTCCCGGAAAGGATCGCCAACAGCCTTGAGCATTTCCGCTTCAGGGAGTCGCAGGCCGAGATGATGAACCTGGCCCGCCTGGGGAATAAATACCTGACGGATGCCGAGCCCTGGAAGATCTTTAAGGATGACCCGGAACGGGTGAAGACCATCCTGAATATTTCGCTGCAGATCTGCGCCAACCTGGCAGTACTGAGCGCCCCATTCCTGCCCGTCACCGCACAGAAACTTACCGCCATGATGAACATGGAACCCCTGCACTGGAAAGATGCAGGGAACCCGGAACTGCTGGCCCCCGGCCATGTGCTGAATAAGGCCGAATACCTTTTTGAGCGCATCGACGATAACGTTATCCAAGCCCAGGTGCAAAAGCTGATGGATACCAAAAAAGCCAACGAAATGAACGAGAAAAGTGCTGAGCCTGCAAAGGAAACCATCGACTACGATACCTTTACCAAAATGGATGTGCGCATCGGTCGTATCCTGGAGGCTGAAAAGGTGCCGAAAACACAAAAACTGCTGAAACTGAAAGTAGATACCGGCATCGATGAACGAACGGTAGTTTCCGGCATCGCCGAATATTATAAACCGGAAGACCTTATTGGTAAGAGGGCCTGTTTCCTGGTGAATCTCGCCCCGCGAAAGATACGTGGCATTGAATCCAATGGAATGATCCTGATGGCTGAAAATGCCGATGGCGCCCTCAGTCTGGTCATGCCCGATGCAGAAGTGGAACCCGGAAGCAAAATAAGCTAATAAAAGAGGATATTGGGAGTGAATTCTTTAATTCATAATCCATAATCCATAACCCATAATTATTACAGGTTCATGAATTTCGTTGAAGAATTGAAATGGCGGGGAATGATCCACGACATCATGCCCGGAACGGAAGAGCAGCTTTCAAAAGAAATGACCTCGGCCTATGTGGGCATCGATCCCACCGCCGACTCCCTGCATATCGGCCACCTGGTGTCTATTATGATGCTGAAGCATTTTCAGCTTGCCGGGCATAAACCCATTGCCCTGGTGGGCGGAGCTACCGGAATGGTGGGCGATCCCTCCGGGAAATCGCAGGAACGCAATCTACTCGATGAGGAAACCATTCGCCACAATCAGGAATGCCTTAAGAAACAACTCCTGAAATTTCTCGACTTTGACCAGGGCGAAAACGCTGCCATCATGGTGAATAATTATGACTGGATGAGCGAATTCAGCTTCCTGGATTTTGTCAGGGATGTGGGCAAGCACATCAGCGTGAACTATATGATGGCCAAGGATTCGGTGAAGAAACGCCTGGAGACCGGCTTGTCGTTTACCGAGTTTTCCTACCAGCTGGTGCAGGGTTATGATTTTCTCTTCCTTTACGAAAACCATCACTGCAGGCTGCAGATGGGCGGCTCCGACCAATGGGGCAATATCACCACCGGAACGGAGCTGATCCGACGAAAGACCGGGGGCGAGGCTTTTGCCCTGACCTGCCCGCTGATCACCAAGGCGGACGGCGGGAAATTCGGCAAAACCGAGGAAGGGAATGTGTGGCTCGACCCGGAAAAAACATCACCCTATAAGTTTTACCAGTTCTGGCTGAACGCCTCCGACGACGATGCCCGAAAATGGATCCGCATCTTCACCCTGAACTCCAGGGAAGAAATTGAGGCCCTGGAAAAAGAACATGAGGAAGCGCCGCATATGCGTCCGTTGCAAAAAGCCCTGGCGGAAGAACTGACCGTGAGGGTGCATTCGCGCGAAGATTTTGAGGCCGCCGTGGAAGCTTCACAGATCCTCTTTGGCAAAGGGACTACGGAAACCCTGCGGAAACTGAGCGAAGAGATGTTGCTGAACGTTTTTGAGGGCGTTCCGCAAAGCGAAGTTCCGGCCGGAGTGGTAAGCGAAGGCACCGGGATACTTGAGTTCCTGGCCGAATCCACTTCCATATTTGCCTCCAAAGGCGAAGCCCGCCGCATGATCAAGGACAATGCCGTTTCTGTGAATAAGGAAAAAATCAAAGACGACTTTGTTATAAGCGAAAAAGACCTGCTCAACGGGAAATATATCCTGGTTCAGAAGGGGAAGAAGAACTACTTTTTAGTTCGGGTTATATAAAACCGGGAAAGAGTTCCGAGTTCCGGGTTCCGATTTCTGAAGTATGTTTTTTCATTGAAGATTTTAGATTAACCTGAAATTTTCTTATTCAAACAGGGGGACATTTTTCCTTTTTGGGTATTAATAAGTATGAAGACAAGTCATAAACATACCCATTTGGAAGACCGTTTAATTGATTTCGGCGTAAATGTCATCACTCTTGGGAAAAAACTTCAGGGTCGCTCTGAATTGAAAGGAGTCATAGACCAAATCCTGCGGTCAGGAATATCGTGCCCGCTCAATTACAGTGAAGCTCTGCATTCAGAATCAAAAAAAGACTTCATTCATAAAATGAAGATCACCCTGAAAGAACTGAGGGAAACATTTACCGGCATCAGGATTTTACAAAAAGTCCCTGATATTCAATACCGGGATGAATTGGAGGTTCTGAAAGATGAAAACAACGAGTTATTATCCATCTTCGTTGCAAGCGTAAAAACAGCTCAAAAAAACTACTTGAACGAAAGATAAGAATAAAACTCATCAATCGAAATTCAGCGATCAAACTCATAAATCGGAACTCGGAACCCGGAACTCGGAACTCAAAGGCTCCACTCAGCCCCATCCTTCGTATCCTTCAGCGTAATTCCTAATGAAGTTAGCTGATCCCTGATCTTGTCGGCGGTGGCATAGTCTTTGTTTTTCTTCGCTTCCTGGCGGAGTTCGATCAGGGATTCAATCAGTTTTTTGCTCAGCGCATCATCCCCGCTTCCCATCTTTCCTTCATCCTGCAGTCCTAAGATATCATATACGAAAGTGTGATAGAGCTCATTGAGGAGCTTGAGGTTGGATTCATCTATGCTCATTTTGCCATCTTTAATGGAATTGATGGCCTTGACCCCGTCGAAGAGGTGGGCGATGAGAATGGGGCTGTTGAAATCGTCGTTCATGGCCGTGTAGCATTTGGCCTTCAGCTCCGCTGTGTTATAGGTATTTTCGGAATTGCCGGAAGGCTTCAGAGTCCCCAGCACTTCCATAGCCGACATCAGTCGTTTGTAACCTTTTTCGGCGGCCTGCAGGGCCTCGTTCGAGAAATCGAGGGTGCTGCGGTAGTGGGCCTGCATGATGAAAAAGCGGATGGTCATGGGACTGTAGGCCTGGTCGAGCAGGGCGTGTTCGCCGGTGAAGAATTGTTCCAGTGAAACCGCGTTCCCAAGCGATTTCCCCATTTTTTGCCCGTTGATGGTGATCATGTTGTTGTGCATCCAGTAGCGTACCGGCATTTTTCCGTTGGCGGCCACGCTCTGGGCGATCTCCGATTCGTGGTGGGGGAAGAGCAGGTCCATCCCACCCCCGTGGATATCGAATTCTTCGCCNNGCCCATGGCCGAGCATTCCATATGCCATCCAGGAAAGCCGTCGCTCCATTCCGAGGGCCAGCGCATGATATGTTCGGGGGCGGCTTTCTTCCACAGGGCAAAGTCGAAGGGATTTTTCTTTTCCTGCTGTCCGTCGAGCTCACGGGTAGTGGCGATCAGTTCTTCCACCTTCCTCCCCGAGAGGATACCGTAGGGATGGTCCTGGTTGTACTTTTCCACGTCGAAATAAATGGAACCGTCTGATTCGTAGGCATAACCCGATTCAAGGATCTTCCTGATCATGGTCATTTGCTCGATGATATGCCCGGAGGCATGAGGCTCGATGGAAGGGTTGAGCACGTTGAGGGCGTGCATGGCGGCATGGTATGAATTGGTGTAGTACTGCACCACTTCCATGGGTTCCAGCTTTTCGAGGCGGGCCTTTTTAGCGATCTTGTCTTCCCCTTCGTCGGCATCGTTCTCCAGATGTCCCACATCAGTGATATTGCGCACATAGCGTACTTTGTACTCCAGGTGCTGCAGGTAGCGGAACACCAGGTCGAAGGTAATGGCCGGCCGGGCATGGCCCAGGTGCGGATCTCCGTAAACCGTTGGCCCGCAAACGTACATGCCCACGTGAGGAGGATTGATGGGTTCGAAGGTTTCTTTCTTTTTGGAAAGGGTGTTGTATAGGAGAAGCTTGGTATCCATGATGATCAGAATTATGGTGCAAAGGTAGGGAAAAAGGAGAATCCTGTTTTTGATATATTTCTTATTGTGAATTGTACATATTTACTGATACATGTTACATTTAGAATTCACAATGAGCAATACCTGAAAGGCAATAAAAAAGGCCTCCCGATCACTCAGGAGGCCAAACCGGAATGTGCATGTCCTTAATTGTTATTTAAGAACACCCAGCTCTTTGCCTACCTTGGTAAAGGCGGCGATTGCTTTATCGAGTTGCTCTGTTTCGTGGCCGGCGGAAAGCTGTACGCGGATACGGGCTTCGCCCTGGGGCACTACGGGGTAGTAGAAACCGATCACGTAAATGCCTTCTTCAAGGAGTTTGGCGGCCATCACCTGCGAGAGTTTCGCATCGTAGAGCATCACGGCGCAGATGGCTGACTTGGTAGGCTTGATATCGAAGCCGGCGGCCAGCATCTTTTCAACGAAATATTCGGTATTGGCATGCAGTTTATCCTGCAGCTCGGTCGTTTCGGCCATCATGTCGAACATGGCAATGCCTGCATTGGCAACCATGGGAGGGATGGAATTGGAAAAGAGATAAGGGCGTGAACGCTGGCGCAGCATCTCGATGATCTCTTTGCGGCCTGTGGTGAATCCGCCGATGGCGCCGCCAAAGGCTTTCCCCAGGGTACCGGTGATGATGTCAACTTCGCCACGGATATTGAAGAGTTCTGTTACCCCGCGTCCGGTTTTTCCTACAACGCCTGCAGAGTGGCATTCATCCACCATGACCATGGAATCATATTTTTTAGCCAGTTCGTTGATCTTGTCCATCGGGGCCACGTTTCCGTCCATCGAGAAAACACCGTCGGTAACGATGATCTTGAAGCGGGCGTCTTTGGCAGCGATGAGCTGTGCTTCCAGGTCTTCCATGTCGGCATTCTTATAGCGGAAGCGCTGCGCTTTGCAGAGGCGTACGCCATCGATGATGGAAGCGTGGTTGAGGGAATCGGAAATGATGGCATCCTCGGGACCGAGCAGGGGTTCGAATACCCCGCCGTTAGCGTCGAAGCATGCGGCATATAAGATGGTATCCTCTGTTCCGAAGAATTCGGCGATCTTCTTTTCCAGGGTTTTGTGGAGGTCCTGCGTACCGCAGATGAACCTTACCGACGACATCCCGTAGCCGTGGGAATCCAGGGCTTGCTTGGCGGCTTCCACCAGTTTGGGATGGTTGGAGAGGCCGAGGTAGTTATTGGCGCAGAAGTTCAATACATCCTGGCCGGTATTGATCTTGATGTCGGCTTTCTGGGGGGAAACAATGATGCGTTCATCTTTATACAGTCCCGCCTCCTTGATATTGGTCAATTCTTCCTGAAGAAAATCTTTGATTTTTCCGTACATGTCTGGTTTATTTTGTGTTAGTAGTACTGTTTATTTTATAACAAGGACTGCAAATATAAAACTTAAATTGTTTTTTGTGATATTATACTGATTCTAAATAAGTGTATAAGCTTTAGTGCCTTTAGATAGAGGGACGGGGGAAGGGGGGCGAGGGACGAGGGACGGGGATGTACCGCGTTATTTGGATAGTCTGTATTGGATCAATCTACTTAATCTTTTTGAAATTGAGATAATTCTTTTCGAGAGTGAATCATACTCATTGTCTTTCAGGTATTGTATTTCATGTGCAATGTCTAGCTGAGTTTCTAGCTCAGCCAGTGAGGCTTTGGCGGTATAGAAATATCGAATACCAAGTTTATTGAATCCTGATTCATCTCCCTCGGCAATATTCGAAGGAATGCTTATGGCAGCTCTTCTGATTTGATCACGTAGTGCATAGTCCTTAGTAAACATTCCATGCGCTGTAATCTGATAGACTTGAATTGCGAGTTTTCTCGAATCCTTCCAAACCTCTAGTTCTTTATAGTTGCTCATACTTATTAGTACCCAAAATCGAAAATAGTCGCACCTAAAAGCCAATAAATATTTCACTTTCCTCGTCCCCCGTCCCCCGTCCCTCGTCCCTCGTCCCCCGCCCCTAATATGAACAAAGATTTGGGCCGATTAATAAATTCCCTATTTTTGCCACTCCCTTGTGTTAAAAAGATAACAAACAATAAAATAGTGAATATGAAAAACATTCTGATCATTGGAACTGCCGGACAAATCGGTTCTGAACTTGCCATGCGCCTGCGCGATATTTATGGCGCCGACAATGTAGTAGCGGGATACCGCAAAACCATGCCCACCCAGGACGTGGTGGATTCCGGTCCGCTGGAAATGGTGGATGCCACCATGCCCGAGCGTATCGTGGAGGTGGTGAAGAAATACAAGATCGACACCATTTACAACCTGGCGGCATTGCTTTCGGCGGTGGCCGAAGAAAAACCCCAGGCAGCCTGGAACGTCGGTGTGAACGGCGTTTATAACGTACTGGAAGTGGCCCGCGAGCACGGATGCGCGGTATTTTTCCCGAGCTCTATCGGTGCATTCGGCCCGACAACCCCCCTCGACGATACTCCCCAGGATACCATCCAGCGTCCCAACACCATGTACGGTGTGACCAAGGTGGCCGGCGAGCTGCTCAGCGATTATTATTTCAAACGCTTTGGCGTGGATACCCGCGGACTACGTTACCCGGGCATCATTTCCAACGTGACCCTGCCCGGCGGCGGCACCACCGACTATGCCGTGGAGATCTTCTACGAAGCCATCAAGAACAAGAAGTTTACCTGTCCGCTCCCGGCCGGTACTTTCCTGGATATGATGTACATGCCCGATGCCCTCGATGCCGCCATCGACCTGATGGAAGCCGATCCGGCCAAGCTGGTGCACCGCAATGCCTTCAACGTAACCGCCATGAGCTTCGATCCGGAGATCATCGCTGCCGAGGTGAAGAAACATATTCCCGATTTCGTGATGGAATACGATCCCGACCCGGTGAAGAAAGCCATTGCCGACACCTGGCCGAACAACATGGACGACAGTGCCGCCCGTGCCGAGTGGGGCTGGGATCCCAAGTTCACCCTTCCCGAAATGACTGCCGACATGCTGAAGGTGATCGGCGAGAAGCACGCAAAGGGCCTGATCTAGCAGAAACATTAGTAGATTCATTACCAGCTGCCAGCAACTAGCGACCAGTTACTGGCTTCTGGCTGCTGGTTTCTGGTATTTGCGCGTTTTGTTATAATTCGTAATTTTGCACGCACGTTGAACATTGACAATTTAAAATACCGAATTGACAATGCGCAGCCCGGGCCCCGTAGTTCAATGGATAGAATAGGAGTTTCCTAAACTCTAGATACAAGTTCGATTCTTGTCGGGGCTACAAAAAAAAAGCGGCTAAATGCCGCTTTTTTTTTGAATAGAGAACAGAGGAACAAAGGAATAACGAACAGAGGAACAAGGAACAAGGAATAAGAATTCAGAATTAAGTAGTCAGAATTCAGAAACCAGAAACCAGCAGCCAGCAACCAGAAAGTTTTATTTCAGAGGAGGACGACCCCGTAGGGGTCAAATATCTGTAACCCCATACGAAGCATGGGAGGTCGAACACACCTAAATCTCTATCACCCTCCCCTGGGAAAAGGTGTCGCGATCCACAAATCCCTGCATGGGGAGGGACGGGGAGGGGGGATGTTGAATGATGAACAGAGGAACAGAGGAACNNNNAGGAACAAGGAATAAGAATTCAGAATTAAGTAGTCAGAATACAGAAGTTCCGATAAACCAGTAGCCGGAAACCAGAAGCCAGTAACCAGTTACCAGCAGCTAGCAACCAGTAACCAGCAGCTAGCAACCAGCAACCAGCCCCACCACAATTTGCTTTCTCTTCCCTTTTTCCCTACCTTTACATACAGAGAACACGAAACCAATGCGACACATATCATTCATAGCCTTTATTGTGCTTATGCTGTGCCATGTTAACATGGTATCCCAGCCGTGCCTTCCTGAGGGCATTACTTTTACTTCACAATCTCAGGTTGACAGCTTTCCTATCAAATACCCTAACTGTACTGAAATTGAAGGATTTGTTACCATCAATGGGAGTGACATTGATAACCTGAATGGTTTGAATGGCATTACTGTAATAGATGATGATTTGAGCATTGGCATTTTTGGGAGTGGAGGGAATAATAGCTTAACAAGTCTAACAGGTCTTAACAGCCTTGAATATATTGGAGAGTCGTTGTTTATATATGAGAATGACAATCTTCTTAGTTTGAGTGGTTTGGAGAATTTGTCATATATCGGAGGATACTTGGCTGTACAACTGAATGGTTCATTACCAAGCTTAACAGGTATAGGAATCATTGATTCTGTTCAAGGTGTATACATTGCTAATAATAACTCATTACAAAGCCTTGAGGGGCTTGAATCCATTACTTTTATTGAAGAGTATCTTCATGTTAAAAGTAATCCTGATTTGGAAACTCTTAATGGACTTGAAAACCTTATTTACGTGGGAACGGGAGTAAACATAATGTATAATTATGCCCTTACTGACCTTGACGGATTGCTAAATCTGACAACTATTGGACTTGGCTTGGATATTATTAATAATACTACTCTACAGAACCTTGAGGGACTGATAAACCTAATATCCTTTACTGGCATATTGCGCATAAATGGTAATGTGTTATTGACTTCCTTAGAAGGTTTGAATAATATTGACTCAGATTCAATTATGGGCTTGACAATTGCAAACAATCACTTGCTCAGCGAATGTGAAATAACAAGCATATGTAATCATGTCCTTAATCCCATTGGAGAACTGTCGGTCTTTTCGAATGCTCAAGGATGTAATGATAGCTTAGAAATTGCCCAAGCCTGTACCGTTGGCACTCTTGAACGGCAATCGGAATCACTGATATCAGCATACCCCAACCCCTTCACCACCTCCACGGCCATTGAGTTTGCACTCAATGGAAATTCCAAAATCCAAATTTCAATATTCAATGCCATAGGAGAGGAGGTGTATCAATTTGAAGAGACCTATGATCAGGGCACTCACAACATCTCCTGGTCTCCCAGTCACCTGCCAGGGGGCTTGTATTTCGCTGTACTGAGGACTGAGGAAGGGGTGAGTGTGGTGAAGATGGTTAAGCAGTAATGAATAACCAACAAAGGAATAAGAATTCAGAAGTCAGTAGCCAGAATACAGAAGCCAGTAACCGGTAACCAGAAGTCCCGAAAAACCA
>NPID01000391.1_pt2 | contig 22841 bp, 21 predicted proteins | sample 8637491 | NCBI WGS metagenome assembly NPID01 (sample SAMN07420843, study PRJNA396082) | bioreactor metagenome | isolation source: sample BA6 brine-fed electro-methanogenic bioreactor BA | place: Japan: Kochi | collected 2016-06-14 | reverse complement strand
AAAAAGATGCGCAGGTTGTTCTGTTGAGCGGCGATCTGGAAGAAATTCCTTCTGCCGAACTGATATCGATCATCAAGAAATGCAACAAGAACATGACCATTATTCTGGTCTCCAACGAGCAGTCACTGCCGTTGATCCGCAAAGTCAGGAAAGAGGGGATTTTTTATCACGCCCTCAAACCGAGCAGCGCGGAAGACCAGGAAGAGTTGAAACTGGCCGTCCAGTGTGCCTTTGCCAATGCGGGAGCTGCGTTGGCAGGGGGCGCGGGACACAAGAAGATGTAACACCAAATCACGGGGAAAAGGAGAAAAATGATGAAACACGCAGCAGGATTGACAATGTTGATGGCGGTTCTCGGAGGTGCCGCTCCGGCGCTGGCTGCCGGAGCGCGGGAAGACAGCAGTGGCATCGTGGTGTGGATGTTCCTTGGCTTCTGTGCCCTGATCGTGGTCGCCCAGCTGATGCCGGCTGTTCTGATGATGCTTGGGGTGGTCAAAAGCGTCGGGCGGGACAAGGAATTTACTCCGCAGAAAGCGCAGCAAAAGGCAAAATAGGATAGAATTGACCCAGCTGTGACGATGGCAATCGTGGAAAGAATCTTTTCACCTCACTCCTGGCTTCCAGGCACGGAAGATTTCAGGGAAAGACTGAAGGATGAGCGTAGGACAGGGGCATTTGTTTTAACCATGCATTCTTGAGAGGGAGGTTGTCATGGAACGGGGAACCTGGACATTTATCATCGTCACGCTGTTTTTGGGGACCGTAACCGCGGCAGCCGCGGTTCCGGGAGTTATGGACGGATTCGGGGGAATCATTATCGCGATCTTTCTTGCCTACTGTGCAATTATCGTGGTGGCGCAGCTTTTCTCCGCACTTTTCGCCGTTCAACAGATTATAGAAGGCTATTTCGAGAAGAAGAAGACTTCCAAACGCGTCGAGTTGCGTTGACCCGGCGACGGGGGACTCTTTCAGAGGGAGGATAAACGTGCATCGCAACATTAGAAATCTTACTTTTCGGCTGCTGGCACTGACTGCGTTTCTGGCGCTAGCACTGGTGTCTGCCGTACAGGCAATGGAATCCGAGGATTGCCTGATGTGCCATGGAGACGCCGACATGGTCGGTGACGCCCTGGCCATTGACGAGGCGAAGTTTGCCGCTACCCTGCATGGGGAGATGGGCTGTACTTCCTGCCACATGGGAGTCTCCGATTCTCACCCTGATGACGGCGTTGCCCTGGATAAAGTCAGTTGCAGCGACTGCCATTTCGACGTGGAACAGGAATACAATGCCGGTATCCATTCCGGTATGGCCGGTTGCAACGATTGCCATGACCCTCATGCCGCGCTGGCGCCGACGGAGGTTTCCGGCTATGACATGAATGCCATGTGCGCCGACTGCCACATGATCTCCAATACCATTGAAAGCCACGAACGCTGGCTTCCTCAGGCAGGCCTGCACATCGAGGCGGTGCCCTGCATTACCTGTCACACCGGTTCTGAAGATGTGGTCATCACCTGGTATCTGGTCAAACAGAAGAAAGCCTACGGCGATTTTGTGCTGGTGACCCCCGAAGAACTCAGCCGCCTGGCGGGAGACAAGGATGTCTTTTCACTGATCGATACCGACGGCAACGGAAAGGTCTCCCTCGAAGAACTCAAAGCGTTCAATTCCAGCCGCGAGTATCGCGACCTGCACCTGGTGGGGATGATGACGCCGGAAGAGGTCAGTCATGATTTCCAGATTCTCGACAACCGGTGGGACTGCACCTTCTGCCACGCCTCCGGGCCGGAAGCCATGCAGGTAAGTTATGTGGCTTTCCCAAAAGATGACGGAACGGTTGCACGACTCGATGTTGAAAAAGGCGCCGTCCTCGATGCCCTCAACGGCACGCCCAACTTCTACATGATGGGAGCCACCCGCAACAAGACCATGAACATTATCGGCGCGTTGATTATTGCCGGCGGCCTGGTGATGCCCATCGGACACGGCACCATGCGGTTTCTGACCCGCAAGAATCGTCAGGGAGGAGGTCATTAAAGTCATGGCTCGTAAACAATACATCTATCTGCAACCGACGCCGGTTCGAATCTGGCACTGGCTCAACGCTTTCGGGTTTATCGCTCTTATCCTGTCGGGGATCCAGATTCGTTTCCCTGAAAAGGTCAATATCTTCGGCAGCTACCGCGCCGCGATCGAACTTCACAATACGGCCGGCATCGTGGTGAGTATCTCTTTCTGCCTGTGGCTGACCTATTACCTGGTCATTTCACGCAAGCTCGTGAAGCTGTACGTGCCGACCAAGGATGATCTTTCCGGCGGGATGGTGCGCCAGGTGCTGTTCTACTTCTTTAACTACTTCCGCGGCAAGCCCAACCCGCATCACGCCTCTCCGGAAGCCAAGTTCAACCCCATGCAGAAGTCGGCCTACCTGGTGATTATGATGGTTCTGGTCCCGCTGGTGATCCTTTCCGGTCTGCTGCTGTTGAACCTGGGGCCCATGCAGCAGCTGGTCATGCTGCTGGGCGGTCTCAAGGTCGTGGTCGGTGCCCACTTCCTGCTGGCCTGCTCCCTGTTGGCTTTTCTCTTCACCCATGTTTATCTGGCCACGCTTGGCGCGACGCCCTTTGCGTATTTCAAGCCCATGTGGACCGGTTGGGAAGAGGTGCATGAAGATGAGCATCACGCCCAATCCCCGCAGAGCGGCCACTGATTGCTGATCTGAGCGAGGCTGCTTGTGCAGCCTCGCTTTAAATGATTTTTTTCCGCTGCATGCCATGGGGCGGCTCACCAACGGGGGTGAGCCGCCCGATTTTTATGGCACCCAAGCCATTTATAAAGGCAGGGTCTGAAAATCAGGGCTGCCTTGACAGTCGCCTTTCCAGTCGATTTGTGGTAACAGTAAAAATATCTTTCTTCATTGCCTGTTTCCAATCGGCCAGGAAAATCTATGAACGCCAACAGCATCCGATTCCAGATTCTGATTCCCCTGGCCGCCACTCTTTTGCTGCTTCTTCTTATTTTCATCTTCAGCCTCTATCAGATCAAAGTCCGTGAGGTTGAGGATGTACTTGACCAGCGCTACCGCTCCGTCGTCCTGTTGTCTGAGCGCATGGTGAGCGAACGTGCCGATTTTATGGAGATGGTTTTAAGTCTTTTGTCCCGTGATCCTCAACTGCAGGTGGCCATGGCCGCTGAACGGCGCACGGAACTGTTGGGGCTCACCGCCCCCGTGTTCAATCGGTTTTTGCGCCCACGCGGCATTTCTCATTTCTACTTCCATCGACCCGATGGTCACGTATTCTTGCGTGTTCACCAGCCCGATCACTTTGGTGACAGTATTGACCGCGTTACTCTGCAGCAGGCAGCGGCGACCGGCGAGATGTCCCAGGGACCGGAACTTGGGCCCCTTGGTACCCTGACACACCGTGTGGTCCTGCCCTGGTATGCTGGCGGAGAACTTATCGGCTATCTGGAGGCAGGGGAGAGTATCGACTGGTTCATGGCGCGCCTGCGAAGATCCGTGGATATCGAATATGCCGTTGTGCTTCACAAAAAATATCTCCAGCGCGCGGGGTGGGAAGAGGGCATGGCCATGCTCGGCCTGCCGGCCGACTGGGATCTCCTTCCCGAGCATGTGCTGACCGATCGTTCCATAGAAGATTTGCCCAGAGAGTTATTGCTGCCTCTGCTCGAGCCTGGAGCTTTAAGCGCGCCTTTGATCCTGGCGGAGGCGGGGAAAACCTATCGAGGTCGTAGTATGCCCCTGGTCGAAGCCAGCGGGCGTCAGGTGGGAGATGTTCTGATTCTGACGGATGTCTCCGACAAGATCGCCGCTTTTAATGCGTCTATGGTTCGCAATGCCGTTTTTACCCTGATTCTTGGCGGCTTTCTGTTCATGTTCTCCTTTGTTCTCCTCGGTCGGGTCGCGCACCAGTTGGCTGCGGCGCAGCAACGCCTGACCCTGGAGTACGCCCGCGCCCGCGAAAACAATGTGCGTTTGGAGGATGAGATGGCCGCGCGGCAGAGGGCGCAGGAGGATCTCAAGGAGATGAACGCCCAGCTTGAACGCCGGGTGGCTGAGCGTACCGCCGAAATGGAGGAAGCTCATGATGATTTGCGCCGTTTGATTGATCATGCTCATTCCCTGATTCTGACAACCGATGTGCAAGGGCGGATTCAGAAATGGAATCGCACGGCGGAAAACGTGACCGGCATCGGGTGTGAAGCGGCGCTCGGGCACGACCTGATCAGCACCGTGATTCCGAAACGCTATCGGGAGCGCGGTCGAGATATGCTGCGGCGTGTGCTGGCTGGGGAGACAATCACCAATTTCGAATTTGTACTGCGCAATACCCAGGGCCACCGAACGGTGCTGCTGCTCAATGCGACAGGTCGACGCGACTCCAGCGGGGGGCTCAACGGCACCATCATCGTGTGCCAGGACATTACTTCTCGCAAGGAAACTGAAAGCGTGCTGCGCAATGCCTTGCGGGAGGCCCGCCAGACGCGTGATCGGATCCGGGCGATTCTGCGTTCCCTGAGTGACGGCCTGATCGTGCTTGATGAAAACGGTCTGGTTCTGCTCCTTAATGACGCAGCGAGCGATCTTCTAGGCATCGATTATGATCAGGCTTCGGGGCGCTCCTATCAGACTCTGTTCGGTGAGGGAGATCTGAGCGAACATTTGCGTGAGGCGCTGGTGCCTTTCTCTGCGGAAAGTGCATTTGATTTTGAAATGAGCGGTCGCGAAGGAGGGCGACGCGTTGTTCACGCACGCACTTCACCAATTCGTGAGCAGTTTGAAGAGCGGGATGGAGTCCTGGTGCTGATGCAGGACGTGACCCAGCAACGCATGATCGACCGCATGAAGACTGAATTTATATCGACAGTCGCCCATGAATTCCGCACCCCTCTGGCCACGATTCTCGGTTTTTCCGAGCTGTTGCTCAGCCGTGATGATTTTGCCTCTGAGCAGCGACAGGAATTTTTAAATTATATCTTTCAGAAGGCCGAATCCCTTTCCGGAATTGTCGATGATCTCCTGGACCTGAGCCGCATCGAGGCCGGACGTGGCCTGGATCTGAATCTGGAAATCGTTGAACCCGAAGAGATCCTGCTGCCTGTGGTAAAGGATTTCCGTCTGCGTTTTGCGGATTATGATTTTCAGGTGGATCTTTCGCCATGCAGCAGCGGCCTGAAAGCCGATCGGCGCAAAATTGTCCAGGTTTTGGAGAACCTGCTGTCCAATGCCGTCAAGTATTCCCCCGACTCACGCATCATCGCGGTGCGTGGGCGCTGTGAGGGCAACGAATATCAGGTCAGTGTTCGCGACTGGGGGATCGGCATGACCCGGGATCAGTCTGCCCAGGCCTTCGAAAAATTTTATCGTGCCGACCATTCCAATATCGCGGTATCCGGCACCGGGCTTGGGCTCTCCATCGTCAAGCACATTGTTGCCTCCCATGGTGGTCGCATTTGGATCGACAGCACAATCGGGACCGGCACCTCCGTCTATTTCACTCTCCCCAGATAAATATCTCCCTCACCCAAACAGCTCGTTCTCTGCAAAATTGGAGAGATCTCCTGTTTTACGACAACTCAATCCTGTTAATGGAGAGAAATAAATGTTGCAAATACAATTAAATTAAGCTAAGACTATGAGGGTGCAATAAGCTGCTGGCGTCAGGCGTGTTCCAGGTTGTTAGAAGGGTGTGCGCCACCTGCCGCTGCACTATTTACCCATTTCGCAAAGAGGGGGCCCATGGGACAGTATTTGAAACGACTTGATAGAAACACTCTGCTGGTGCCGTTGCTAGCCGGGTTGATAACATTTGGCGTTTTGGTTGCGGCAGCCAGCATGAATGTAGGAAACAGGGCGCTGGGGTTTATGGCGATCGTCGCCCTGATCTGGGGAGCCGGTTTTTTCTGGAGCATTAATGTCTCCAGGCGTCGTGAGCATGAGCAGTGGCTGCGGATGAATCGCAATGTGGGAGAGCTTACCTCTCGCACCAAGTCGTTGTTTGAATTTATGGCGCGGCAGTTCAATGGCCAGTTCGACAACATTCAGGAAGAGAACTCCCAGGTGCGCACACTACTGGCAGATGCCATCGAAAAGCTGATCAACAGCTTTACCGGTCTGGAGGAGCAGACCCGCCGCCAGCAGGATCTCGCGCTCGGCCTGACCAAAAAACGCGACGACGACACCGGCGTGCAGCAGGCCAATATCGAGAGCTTTCTTGCAGAAATTGATGAAGTCCTGCGGTCTTTTGCCGACGCCATCACGCGCAACAGCGAACTGGCGCGCAACATGGTTCATTCCATGGGGGAGACCAGCAGCCAGTTTCAGAAGGTTCTCGGCATGCTTGACGAGGTCAAGAAAATCGCCGACCAGACCAACCTGCTCGCCATTAACGCGGCGGTGGAAGCGGCCCGTGCCGGGCAGGCCGGCAAGGGGTTCGCGGTGGTCGCCGAGGAGGTTCGCAATCTTTCCATCCGCTCCAATCGCTTCAGCGATCAGATCGGCGCGTCGGTGTCCGGGATTACCCAGGCGCTCTCTTCCGTCGAAGAAGTTATTCAGCAGATGGCGACCCAGGATCAGACGGTCAGCGGCAACACCAAGGCGCGTGTTGATGGGCTGATGTCGAAAACGCGCGCGTTCAATGAAAAAATCGAGGAGTCGGTGGGCCAGATTTCCGAATCCTCCGAGCACGTCGGTGCGGAGGTGCGCCGCGCAGTGACTTCTCTTCAATTCCAGGATATGGCGACCCAGGTGCTGGGAACCATGCAGGGGCGGGTGGAAAATCTCGGCTCACTGCTGGAGAGCCTTGCCGTTCTGTCGCTGGAACATCGCGAAAGCGGCGCGGATTTACGCGACGATTGTGAAAAACGTTTGGATGAGTTCAAGACGGCGCTCAATGAGGCGGAACAGCTGCTTGAGCGCGCAGGCCACAACCCGGTGTCGCAGAAGAGTCTCGACGAAGGGGATATCGAACTGTTCTAACTCTGCCACTTTCGGGAGGTTGATGTTTATGTCGAAAAGTATTCTGGCGGTGGATGATTCACGCTCCATTCTGCAGATGGTGTCTTTTACCCTCAAGGGCGCAGGCTACCAGGTCACTGAGGCGGCCGACGGCCAGGCGGCTCTTGATCTGGCTGGGAAACAGAGCTTTCAGCTCATCATTACCGACCTCAACATGCCGCGAATGGATGGGATCACGCTGGTGCAGAAGCTGCGGGCCAATCCCAAGTATAAATTTACCCCCATCCTGATGCTCACCACCGAAGCGGGTGATGCCTTCAAGGCTAAAGGCAAGGCCGCCGGCGCGACGGGATGGTTGGTCAAACCCTTTGATCCGCAGAAACTTCTGGGTGTCGTCAAAAAAGTGCTGGGCTAGAGGGGGCGCAATGAGTGATTTCAGTTACGAGACGACCGACGGCGGGGGTGGGCAGAAAGTAGCACACATCTCTCTGGGAAGCGAGCTGAGCATTGCCAATGCCGAAACATTGCGCCAGACTCTGGTTGTCGCTCTGGATGAGTGCGGTGAGCTTGACTTGGACGGTAGCACGGTCAATGACGTCGACCTTGCCGCAATGCAACTGCTGTGTGCACTGCACCGGGCTGCAATCGTGCGCGGCAAAACGGTTAGCCTGAGGGGGATCGAAGATGGCTGCTGGCCTGAAATGCTGGAACTTGCCGGATTTTCCCGCCACGAAGGCTGTATGCATGCCACCGATAAAACAAAGTGCCTCTGGTGTTCATAATCGGCATCGGGGGACTCTTTCTTCATGAAATGGGATTCCTGAAATGAGTGAACGACCCAACGACGCCTTTCGCGAAGAAGCCTACGAACTGCTGACCGAGCTGGAAACCGCCCTGCTGATGCTGGAAGAATGCCCTGATGATATGGAGCTGATCAGCCGGGTCTTTCGCGCCATGCATACCATCAAGGGGTCGGGCGCCATGTTCGGCTTTGATGAGATTTCCGCATTCACCCATGAAATCGAAACCGTTTTTGATCTGGTGCGCAACGGCGAGATCGCGATCACCAAGGAGATGGTGGACCTGTGCCTGCTGGCGCGCGATCAGATCAAGGCGATGCTGGATGCCTCTGTCGGTCAGGGCAGGGTCGACGGGGCCAGAGCCGAGGACCTGATCTATGCTTTCCGCGGGTTTCTGCCCCAACAGGTGGCGGACTCTTCGCAGGGGGAGACTTCGGAGACCGAAACCGGCGAGGACTGTGCGGAATCAGGTCCAAAGCCTGTTCCGAAGACCTATCGTATCCATTTCAAACCGGCCGCCGATATTTTCGCCAACGGCACCAACCCCCTTAACCTGCTTCGTGAGCTGAGTGATCTCGGCGAGGCCCGTGTCGTGGCCCAGGTGGATGGGATCGCCCCCCTTGAAACTCTCGATCCCGAGAGCTGTCAGGTGCATTGGGATATCATTCTGACCACTCCTGAGGGCAAAGACGCCATTCGCGACGTTTTCATCTTTGTCGAAGATGACAGCGAGATCCGCATCGAAATGATCGATGACGGGGGCTATTTCGACGATGAAGAAAGCCATAAGCTGCTGGGAGAAATCCTGGTGGAACGCGGCGACCTCAAGCCCGAGGACCTGGAACGGGTTCTCAACAGCCGCAAGCGGCTCGGTGACCTGTTGGTGGAGCATCAGCTGGTGCAACCGGGGCAGGTCGAGGCGGCGGTGGCGGAACAGCAGGCGGTGGACAGGCAGCGCCAGGCCCGGCAGGGACAGGAGGCGGTTGCAAGCATTCGCGTTCCCGCGGATCGTCTCGACAAGCTGGTGGATCTGGTCGGAGAGCTGGTCACGGTGCAGTCACGCCTGTCGCAGACGGCTGCCGGACGCGAGGATGCGCTGCTGACCTCGGTGGCCGAAGAGGTGGAGCGGCTGACTGAGGAGTTGCGTGACATTACCCTGAATGTTCGCATGCTGCCTATCGGTTCCACTTTCAGCAAGTTCAAGCGACTGGTGAGGGACCTTTCCCGCGAACTGGGCAAAGAAATTGAGCTCGAGACCTCCGGCGCGGACACCGAACTCGACAAGACGGTCATCGAAAAACTTAATGATCCGCTGGTGCATATCATTCGCAACAGCATCGACCACGGCATCGAAATGCCCGAAGTGCGCCAGGTGGCAGGCAAACCGCGTGAAGGGACGGTGCATCTGGCGGCGGTTCATTCGGGCGACAGCGTCGTGATAGAAATCCGCGATGACGGCAAAGGGCTCGACCGGGACGCCATCCGCGCCAAGGCCGTCGAAAAGGGACTTCTCAATGAAACTGATGACCTGCCGGATGCGGAGTTGTTTCAGCTGATATTTGCAGCGGGATTTTCCACCGCACAGAATGTGACCAGTGTTTCCGGCCGCGGCGTCGGCATGGATGTGGTCAAGCGCGCCATCGAAGCTCTGCGCGGCAGTATCCATATCGACAGCGAAAAAGGGCGAGGGACGGTGATCCGCGTCAAGATACCGCTGACTCTGGCGATCATCGAGAGCCTGCTGGTCAAGATCGAGGGAGATCATTACGTACTGCCGCTGGCGCTGGTCGAAGAATGTATCGAGCTGACGCGCCGGGAGGTGGCCGATGCCCACGGGCGCGACCTGGTGCGGGTGCGCGATCAGCTGGTGCCCTATCTCCCCCTGCGGTCCTGGTTTGCCCTCGAGGGAGAGCGCCCCGATATCGAGCAGGTGGTTATCACCAAGGTCAACGGCCACCGGGTAGGGCTGGTTGTCGATCATGTCATCGGTGAGCATCAGACGGTGATCAAGTCGCTGGGGCGCATGTATCGCGACGTTGAAGGGATTTCCGGAGCAACGATCCTCGGGGACGGCACCGTGGCGCTGATCATGGATGTGCCCCGTCTGGTGCAGGGCGCAGAGCTTGCAGAGAGAAATGCCACCCATGCAGTAGGTGCATGTTGACACAGGGTCCGATTATTGACCGATAAGGCAGGAGGAACAGGTCTATGGCTGTCGAAGAAACAACGGAAACCAATCAGTATCTGACATTCAAACTCGATGACGAGATTTTTTCTCTGACCATCTCCAAGGTGCGGGAAGTTCTGGATTACACAGAAATTACCCGGGTGCCCAAAACCCCTGACTTCATGCGGGGCGTGATCAATGTGCGCGGCGGGGTGGTGCCGGTGGTCGATCTGCGGGTCAAGTTCGGCATGGCGCCGACGCCGCGTACCGTCAATACCTGTATTATCATCGTGGAAGTCGAGATGGAGCAGGATACGACCGTGCTTGGCGTGCTGGCTGATCAGGTCGAAGAAGCCCTCGAAATCGCTCCCCAGAGCATCGAGGCCGCGCCCAAGATCGGCACCCGCCTGCGCAATGAATTCATTCAGGGAATGGGCAAGCGCGACGAGCAGTTCATCATCATTCTGGACATCGACAAGGTGTTTTCCGGCGAGGAATTGTCTGTCGTGCAGGGTGCAGACGAGGAGACCGTTGGGGCCTAGTGCTCCGTGCGGCTTATTCCATTCACTGATCATGGCTTTGGCCTCTGGGGAGGGGGAGGGGTGAGGTGGCCCTGAGTGACCGACAGTTCAGGCAGTTGTCCGCATTTATCCGCGAGCGCGCCGGCATCAAGATGTCCGACGTAAAGCGTACTATGCTTGAAGGACGTCTGCAGAAGCGCCTGCGGGCGCTGGGAATGTCTTCCCACGATGAATACTGCGAATTTGTTTTCAGCGAGGCGGGGCAGCGGCAGGAATTGATCCACATGATCGATGTGGTGACCACCAATAAAACCGAATTCTTCCGCGAACCGAGCCATTTTGATTACCTCAGCAAGGTCGCAGTGCCTGCGATTATTGAACATCATGGTCTTGGGGGGCGTAGCAGCAAGCTTAAAATCTGGAGTGCCGGCTGTTCGACCGGCGAAGAACCTTACACTCTGGCCATGGTGTTGAGCGAATTCCGCGAGGCGCGTGGCGAGACGGCTCCAGAGGTCGAGATCTTTGCGACCGATATCTCAACCCGGGTGCTGGAGCACGCGCGCAAGGCCATATATGCCGAAGAACGCATTCACCCCATCCCCGAGTCGCTGCGCCGCAAATATCTGCTGCGCAGTCGTGACCGCAGCTCCGGACTGGTCCGCATCGACGCCGCCCTGCGAGGTATGCTGCGATTCGGAAGGCTCAATTTCATGGATGAGGATTTCGGCCTGCGGGAACGCTTTCAGGTGATCTTCTGCCGCAACGTCATCATCTATTTCGACAAGCCGACCCAGGAGCGGCTGATGCATAAATTCTGCCGCCACCTCGTGGACGGCGGTTACCTGTTCCTGGGGCATTCCGAGTCGTTGCACGGCTTTCATCTGCCTCTGCGACAGGTTGCGCCGACGGTTTATCAGCGGGATTGAATCGGATGGCCGGCTATTTCCCCCATCTTCGAGGTGCCAGGACCGATGAACAGTCCGACCCGAAATCTTAACTCCTCACCCCCCTGCACACGAAGGGAGATGCTTCCTGATCTGACCGGCAAGCGTATTCTGATTGTCGGCGATCAGCCCGAATGCCGCGACCTGCTTTATGAAACGGTTGTTTTATGGGGCGGGGAATGCCATGAGGCGGAAACCCTGGCCCGGGCGCTGGAACTGGCGCGTGAACTGGCGGCGCAGCCGGGGGGGCTCGATCTGGTCCTGATCGACCTCAATGCCTGCGGGGCGCAGGGGCTGGCGGCGGCGCGCAAGCTGGCCACGGAAGGGGCTCTGGCAGATGCGCACATTCTGTTTCTCAACGGTGAACCCTGCCCCTCTGCCGAAGCGGGCAGACAGCCGCGCGCTTTCTGCGTTGAAAAACCCTTGAAAGTGGTGGATCTGCAGGAGGCTATTGCGCAGGCCCTCTGTGGTGGCGACGCCTGTTTTCCGCGCCGGGCCCGGCAGCATCCCCCCACAGGACTTGCTCACCGTCCGCGACGCATCCTGCTGGTGGAGGACAACCCCGTCAATGCCCGCGCGACACGCACGGTGCTGGAAAAGCGGGGACACCAGGTGGCGACCGCGGCGAATGGCCGTCAGGCGCTACGACTTCTGGCCGATGAACGTTTTGATCTGATTCTGATGGATATTGTCATGCCGGAAATGGACGGCACCACCGCCACCCGCATGATCCGCGCCGGTGCCTGCCCCGCATGTGATCCGGCCGTGCCGATTGTGGCCTTGACCGCCCATGTCGACCCCCAGGATCGGCACGGTTTTATGGAGGCGGGCGTCGATGACTATCTGGCCAAGCCGTTTCAGGTGCCGGATCTGTTGGCAATTGTTGAGAATATCGGACCCGAAGAGGATTGAGGGAAAGGAACGGAGCTTATGCGCATACTCATTGCTGAAGATGATTTCACCAGCCGTCGCCTGTTGCAGAAGATGCTCGAACCCTTCGGCAGCAGTGATATTGTAGTCAATGGCGAAGAGGCGGTGGCGGCTTTCGAGGCCGCACAGGAAGAGGGCCGTCCCTATCAGTTGATCTGTCTCGATATTATGATGCCGGAAATGGATGGTCAGCAGGTATTGAAGATCATCCGGCAGCGCGAAAAGGAGCTTGGTGTCAAACCGCGTGATGAGGTCAAGGTCCTGATGACCACGGCGTTGGATCAACCCCATGACGTGGTGGAGGCATTTTATCGCGGGGGTTGCACCGATTACCTGGTCAAACCGATCGAGAAAAAAATCTGCTGCTGAAACTCAGGGAATGCAAACTGCTCGATTAAGATGACGCTTTTCTCACCGGCGGCGTGAGGCCGGCGACAGGCACGACGGGGATATGCCGATGGCAAAAAAAATCAAAGTCCTGGTGGTGGATGATTCCGCGGTCGTGCGCCAGACCATGGTCGACATTCTCACGTCAGACCCTGAAATCGAGGTCATCGCCACCGCGTCCGACCCCTACGTGGCCGCGCGGCGCCTCAAGGAGCAGATCCCCGACGTCATCACTCTCGATGTCGAAATGCCGCGCATGGACGGATTGACCTTCCTGCGCAAGATCATGAGCCAGCACCCCATGCCGGTGGTCATGTGCTCGAGCCTGACCGATGATGGCTCGGACACTGCGCTCAAGGCTCTAGAATACGGCGCCGTCGACATCATCACCAAGCCCCGCCTGGGCACAAAGCAGTTTCTGGAAGAAGCTAAAGTACGCATCTGCGACGCGGTTAAGGCAGCGGCTCGGGCGAGGCTGCGCAAGTTTTCGCCGCGCACTCTCGAAGTGTCCGCCAAACTGACCGCCGATGCCGTCCTGCCGGCGACAAAAAACCGCGCCATGATCCAGACCACCGAAAAGGTGGTGGTGGTCGGGGCTTCCACCGGCGGTACCGAGGCGCTGCGGGTTTTTCTCGAAGCGCTCCCCCCCGATGTGCCCGGCATCGTTATCGTGCAGCATATGCCTGAACAGTTTACCGCGTCCTTTGCCCAGCGGCTGGACGGATTGTGCCGTATTTCGGTGCAGGAAGCCCGTGACGGCGATACGGTGCTGCGCGGACGCGCTCTGATTGCGCCCGGCAACCGGCACTGCCTTCTCAAGCGCAGCGGGGCGCGCTATTACGTGGAAATCAAGGATGGCCCCCTGGTGTCGCGCCACCGCCCGTCGGTCGATGTGCTGTTCCGTTCAACCGCCCGTTATGCCGGAGCCAATGCGGTAGGAGTCATCATGACGGGGATGGGTGATGACGGCGCCCGCGGCATGCGGGAGATGAAGGATGCCGGCGCTCTCACCCTGGCGCAGGATGAAGCCTCCTGTGTCGTGTTCGGCATGCCCAATGAAGCGATCAGGCACGGCGGCGTCGATCAGGTTGTTGCGCTGGAGCGCATCGCGCGCGAAGTGCTTCGGCTGGCCCATTGAGCCAGACTGTTTTCGACTTCCCGCAGCCGTTGCGGCGTTCGCCCGTCTTGACGCCGACAAATCCCCTCGCTTACACTGACTTCTATCGAATCGATCACGATTTGCACTTTTCCAAGCAAGGTCCACGCTTTTTCCATGAATGATATCCTGACCGATCCTCAAGGCGGGCGGCCCCCCGATTCTTCATGCTGGCGCCCTATCAGCCGTGAAGAGATCGACATGTTCGCCCGCGCGCTGCACAGCGCGTTCGAGGTGGTTGCGGTCAAAGCCAAAGGCAGCCGGCGGGTTCTCGATCGTATCGAGGATCCGGCCGAGATGATCCTCGAATATTCTCCCCAGGTCCACTCGCCGAAAAAATTTCTTTTTCCCAACTGGGAAAAGCTGTTTCGCTTCCGTCTCGGCGGGCGGGTTCTGCTGGAGCCGGAACGCGCGGCGACCCCCCGGGTGATTTTCGGCATGCATCCCTGCGACCTGCATGCGGTGCGGGTGCTTGACGACTGCCTGTTCGACGGCGAAGCCGACAGTGCCTACCGCGCCAAGCGTGAAGTGACCCTCCTGATCGGGGTGGATTGCGTGCCCGATGAGCACTGTTTCTGCACCAGCATGGGAACCGATCGCGTAGCGGATGGTTTCGACCTGTTTCTCCACCGGGTTGCCGGCGGCTATCTGGTGCAGACCGGCAGCCGTCGCGGCGAACGCCTGCTTCATCGTTACGCGCCGGCAGTGGCGCGCCGCCCCTCCGAGCCGCCTCTGCCTTTGCAGGCCAAGCCGATTTCCCATCGCCTTGATTTTGCTTTTGAGGAACTGGCCCCGCTGATGGAACGCGTCTACGACCACCCGGTGTGGGAGGAGCTGGGCAGCCGCTGCCTGGGGTGCGGAGCCTGCACCATGCTGTGCCCGAGCTGTTACTGTTTCAACGTCGAGGATCGCCTCGACCTTGACCTGGCGGGCGGCGAGCGGGTGCGCACCTGGGATTCCTGCCAGTTCGATCAGTTCACCAAGGTGGCTGGCGGCGATGAGTTCCGCGGCAACCAGGCGGATCGGCAGCGGCACCGGTTTTTCCGTAAATACAAATACCTCTGGGATAAATACCAGCGCACCGCCTGCGTCGGATGCGGCCGCTGCAGCCGTGAGTGTCTCAGCCGCATTGACCCGGTGGCCGTACTCAACCGCCTCCATCAGGAACAGTCCCTTCCTGCTCCGAAGGCTTCTCCCGCCGCAGAGTACCGACCGGAACTGGCTGAAATCCTGTACGCCGAATCGCTTACGGAGAGCGAAAAGCTCTTTCGGCTGCGCATGCCGCATCCGTTGGAATTCGAGCCCGGTGAGTTTCTTGAAATCTCCGTCTTTGGCCAGGGAGAGGCCCCTTTCACCATCGCCTCGGCGCCGGAGCGCAGCGATGAAATCGAAGTTGTGGTCCGTGCTGCGGGAGCTTTAACCCAGGCTATGCACCGCCTGCGGCCCGGTGATACCGTCGGGGTTCGTGGCCCCTTCGGCTGCGGGTTTCCGCTGGAACGATTCAAGGGCCGCGATCTGCTGGTGGTGGCCGGCGGCATGGGAATGATCACATTGCGCTCCCTGGTTCTCGGCCTGCTGGACCGTCGTGATGACTATGGGCGGATCATGCTTCTTTACGGGGCGCGTACGGTGGAGCACTACCTGTTCCGGGACGAACTGCTCATCTGGCACCGCGAGGGGCACATGGACTGCCGTTTTGCAGTGGCCCAGGGAGACAACAGCTGGGGGGTGACCCGCGGCGATGTCGCACATTTGTTCAAGGATCTCGATCTTGATCCCGGTCGTGTCACCGCCGTGGTTTCCGGCCCGGCTCGCATGTACCGCGCAGTGAACCCTTTGCTTTTCCGCTGGGGAGTCGGGGAAGATCATCTCTATCTCAATCTCGAGCGGCACATGAAATGCGGGCTTGGCAAATGCGGCAAGTGCCGCATCAATGACCTCTGCGTATGTGAAAGCGGGCCGATCTTCCCTTATGCCCGGGTCAAGCATCTGAAAGAAGCAATCGAGCGATGAAGAAACGGATCGGCTTTTTCGATTTTACCGGCTGCGAGGGGTGCCAGTTGACAGTGCTCAACCTCGAAGAGCAATGGCTTGAATTGATTGAGCTGGTGGAGGTTGCGGCGTTTCGCGAAATCATGGCGGATGCCGGCGGCTCTCTCGATATCGCCTTTGTCGAAGGCAGCGTCGGTCATCCCCACGAGATCAGGCGGCTTGAGGAGATCCGTTCGCGCTGTGAAATTCTGGTGGCGCTGGGGTCCTGCGCCGACAATGCCGGCGTCAATGCCCTGAGCCATTTCTGCGAGCCTCAACTTCTAGCTCACAGCGCTTATGGCCGTGAGGTGGAGGGGATTGAAAAGACCTTGCCCCGCCCCCTGTCCTGCTTCGTCAAGGTCGATGCCCGTCTTCCCGGTTGCCCGGTGGATGGCGGGGAATTTCTTCACCTGCTTCAGGCGCTGCTGGTGGGGAGGACGCCGGAACTTCCGCAGTATTCCGTCTGCGTGGAGTGCAAGCTGGGTGAATACCCCTGCACTTTCGAGCAGGGCACCGTCTGTCTTGGACCGGTCACCCGTGCGGGCTGCCATGCCCTGTGCATCGCCGGCGGCGACCGCTGCCGCGGCTGCCGCGGCCTGGTGGACAACCCGCGCTCCCAGCCCTACCGGCAGGTCCTCGAAGAACATGGCCTGACGGTAGAGGATATCCTGTCAGAATTCCGGATCTTCAACCTGCCACCTGAGAAACCTTGAAATTCTCAACGGAGAGACGCAGAGGTTAACGCAGAGATGGAGAGATGATCTCATTTTTTCTCTCCTCCTCTCCGTTAAAGCTTTTGACTTTAGGACCCTATGAAAATCGAACTCAATCATCTCGCCCGTATGGAAGGGCATGCCAATCTGGTGGTGGATGCCGTGGATGGCGCCATCAAGGAGTGCCGCCTGGATGTGGTGGAGTCGCCGCGGTTTTTCGAGCAGATCCTCAAAGGGCGTCATTACAGCGATGTTGCTCCCATTGCAGCGCGCATCTGCGGGGTATGCTCCGTATCGCACACTCTGGCATCTCTCGCTGCCACCGAGCAGGCGTTGGGCGTGGCTGTCTCCGACCAGACCCGTGGACTTCGGCAGCTGCTGAGCCATGGCGAGAACATGCAGAGTCACCTGCTGCACCTGTTCTTCATGGCGGCGCCCGATTATCTCGGCGTCTCCAGTCTCACGGAGCTGGCCCGCGACCGCCGTGAACTGGTGAGCCGCGCCTTGCGTCTTAAAAAAACGGCCAATGATCTGGTGCGTGTAGTGGGCGGCCGGGCCGTGCACCCGGTGACCACCTGCGTCGGAGGCTTTTCTGCTCTGCCGGAGGTTGCCGATCTGCAGGAGGTCAGGCGCAGCCTCGTGGCAGCTCTGACCGACCTGGAGGAGACTGTCGCTCTGTTTGCCGATTTTGAACTCCCCTGGATGGCGCGCGAAACGGAATATCTCTGCCTGCGCACAGGGCAGGACTACCCTGGACTTGACGGCGACCTGTTCTCCAGTGAGGGCGTGAGCTGTCCGGTGGTGCGTTTCAAAACAATGATCAGCGAGTATCATCAACCCCACTCCAACGCCAAATTTGCGCGTGCAACACGCGAAAACTTCATGGTCGGCCCCTTGGCACGCTATAAAAATGCCGGGGAGCACCTTTCCTCCATGGCGAAAAAGGTCGCCGAGGCGCTGGGTCTCAATCGCACGACCGTCAATCCGTTCGAGGCGAATTATGCACGCCTGGTGGAAGTGGTCCACTACCTCGAATCTTCGGTCCACCTGATCGACGATCTTCTGCTCAAGGGGCTGAAGCCCGAATCCGTGTGGGTTCCGCCAGTGGGGGGCCGCGGGGCGGCAGCCATCGAAGCGCCACGCGGCCTGTTGTTTCATTCTTATGCCTATGATGAGAACGGGCGCATCGAGTCCGCCGATTGTGTGATTCCCACCGCACAGAACCTTGGAAATATCGAGGCTGACCTGCATCATCTGGCTCCTTCGCTTCTGCGCCTGCCGCGCACCGAAATGGCTCGTCATCTCGAAATGCTGATCCGTTCCTATGATCCCTGTATCAGCTGCTCCACCCACCTGATGAAAATCGATTTTGTCTGATCACGCACATTATCGGCATCTCTAATCTGCATTTCTCGCCTATTCAATCTGTCTCCGCGGTTTTTCGCTTCTCACCCCTGGCACTTTTGCGAGCGTCCAGTCCTGCCTTGGCGCGGGCTCACAGGTGACCGGCTTTGGTGCTGAAAAATTTCCGTTCCTCGGATGATCTTCTTTTTAAATAATTTTTTTAATGGGCTTTTGGCACTGCTCTTTGGTTATTTCGCCCATGCAGTTTGGTCATTTGGCCGAATCTTTAAGGACGTCTTTGTGACGATGCAAGATTCCTTTGGGTAATTGTTCCCATTTTCGGGATGTTACGAGGGGATAAAAGGCTTGGCACGTATTGTGAAAACCGAATATTCGGAAAATGCAAGAAATAGACATATGGAAAATCAGAACTGAGCCGATTGTTCAACCTTGTTCCATTCGGCCTTGAATGGAGCAAAAACACAGGAAGAAGGAGACGAAAATGAAGTACGCTGCCAAATTTTTAGCCATTCTGGCCGTTATCGCGGTTGCATCCACTGCCTTTGCCGTTGAAGGCGGCAACCCCCGCAAGGGCAAGTACCTGTATAAGAAAAATTGCAAGACCTGTCATGTCGAAGGTGCTGACGGGGGAGAACTTGTGCCGATGACCAAGACCCAGTCTCAGTGGAAGCGCTTTTTCGAGCGCGACAAGCATGAGGACAATCCTGAAGCATGGAAGGGTCTTTCTGAGGGTGACCTGCTCGATATCCATCAGTATCTGCACGACCATGCTGCCGATTCCGATCAGCCTGAAACCTGCGGTTAATGAATAGGCGGGCGGCTATGGCAGGCATAGACCGCCCGACGGTACGTTGAGGGAGACACTTCAAATTAATTCTGGAGGCATTTCTATGTACAGACTTTTTGGCTGCGTTCTGGTAGCCCTGCTGGCTTTTTCTGCCATGCCGGCGATGGCTGTGGAAGCGGATCTGGACAGGCTGCGCAAGCAGATCGATGAGCTCAATGAAGAGATCGACTACCTGCATTCGCGCATTGACAAGAACGAGCGCCATTCGGTGCTTGACCGCATCAACTGGTACGGCGACCTGCGCGTCAAGGGTGATCACCTGCGCTACACCGACATTACCCTGAACCAGGGCTTTATGGTCGGCTTCGACCAGTTCGGAATGGATGCCATGACCGGTGCTTTCGGCGATATGACCGACCCGACCTCGCCGATCAACACCATGATGGCTCAGTATCCGGAACTGGCACAGGCGTTTGCCGCCGGCCTGTTGCCCTCCCAGGGCATGTTCGGCCCTGGCGTGCAGAAGTTCGACGATGAAAACGACATCCTCTATACCACCCGCCTGCGGCTCGGCATGAAAGCCGAGGTGTACGACAACGTCAATTTCTCCGGTCGCCTGAGCATGTACAAGAACTGGGGCGATTCGACCGGTGTGCAGGTGTTCGACAGCTTTGGTTCCTTTACCATGGACGGCACCAACAGCGGCAACACCACCGGCGACTTTCTTCATGTCGAGCGCGCTTATTTCGACTGGAAGGATATCGGTGGCAGCAACTTCTATCTCTCCATCGGCCGGCGCCCCTCCACCTACGGACCCCCGACTCATCTGCGCGAGAACGAGATGCGCGGCGGCACCCCGTCGGGCCACCTGGTCAACTTCAATTTCGACGGCATTACCGTGGGGTACAAGCTCGGCAAGCACACCGGCATCGAGGGTCAGACGGTGCGCTTCTGCTACGGTCAGGGCTTTGAATCCCAGCATGGCAACGGCTCGCTGTTCGCCGAGACCGAGTTGGAGGATACGCACCTGGGCGGTTTCAATATCGACGCCATCAACGATGGAGTTCATTTTCTGCAGCTGACCCTGTTCGGTGCTCTCGATGTGACAGACTCTTTCAAAGGCCTGGCCGTGCTGCCTTTCCAGGATCGCAACGGCGACGGCATTATGGAAGCCTATCCCAACAGCATGGGCTATATCACCCGCCTGCAGGGATCGGAAAACATCGGCAATATGCTGCTCGGCGGCATCGGCTACATGCACACCACGGAGAACGACAGCACCTGGTTTGTTTCCGGCGGCTGGACACGCACCCTCGGCAACGACAACTATAACCCCTCCGGGCTTGGCGGCCTGCTGGCCGACGCCACACCGGTGTTCGAGGTAACTGACATCGATGAAAACGGCAATCCGGTCCTTGAATCCAACGGTGAGTTCGTAACCGACGGCCTCGACGAGGACCATGACGGCTACTCCATCTATGTCGGCTTCCAGACTCCGGCGCCGATGGGCAAATTCGGGGTTGAATATAACTGGGGTTCCAAATACTGGACGCCATTCACCCAGGCCCAGGACGACATGGTCGGCAGCAAGCTCGCCACCCGTGGTCATGTGGGCGAGGCCTACTACATCTTCGACGTCAACCCTAATATGTTCATCAAGGTGGGCGCCCTGTATTACGATTATGAGTACACTGGCAGCGGCTCCCCGGTGGGCAAACCGAAAAAAGTCGAAGACGTACAGGACGGCAAGGAGTTTTCCATGTTCCCCGTCATCGACACCGCCTGGGACATCAACGCATCACTGACAGTTAACTTCTGATTTTCGGAAGAACCAAAGACGCGGCCGGCTCCCATGCCGGCCGCGCATGCTCCAACCTCCTCCAGCGGCAAATCGCCGCAATTATTTTTTTGCCGGTCCCTGTGGCCGGCTTTTTTTTTCGACAACCGTCGCGGAAGGTCTTAGAATGATAAGCGAAAGGACAGGCGCTTATCATGGATGATCAAAACCCCGTCACCGGCGGTCCCTGCCGTCACCTGGAACACCTTGCCACGATTCTCGACAGTGTCGCCGATGGTGTCTTCACCGTCGACCAGGAGATGCGCATTACCTGGTTCAACCGGGCGGCGGAGGAGATCACCGGCTTTTCCCGCGAGGAGGCGCTGGGGCAGAGCTGCTGCGAAATCTTCCGCAGCAATATCTGCTTCACCCACTGTCCGGTTCGCGAGGCGCTGGCGAGCGGGGAGGATGTGGTCAACCGGCAGGTGGATATCCTCGATCGCGACAATCGCGAGATCCCCATTTCGGTCAGTGCGTCGGTGCTGCGCGACGCAGACGGCAACCCGGTCGGCGGCGTGGAGACTTTTCGCGATCTGTCCCAGATCGAAGCTCTCAAGCGCGAGGTGGAGGGGCGTTTCACCTTTCAGGATATGGTCAGCCGGGATCCGCGCATGCGACAGCTGTTCGACATCCTGCCCGATGTGGCCGCCAGCGATGCAACGGTGCTGTTGCAGGGTGAAAGCGGCACCGGCAAGGAGCTGTTTGCGCGGGCGCTGCATGACCTGAGCCCCCGGCGGGAGGGACCGCTGGTGGTGGTCAACTGCGGTGCACTCCCCGAACCGCTGTTGGAAGCCGAGATCTTCGGCGCCAAGCGCGGCGCCTATACCGGCTCGGTGGAGGATCGCGCCGGGCGGTTGGAGCAGGCCGAAGGGGGGACGCTGTTTCTCGATGAGATCGGCGATCTGCCCCTGGCGCTGCAGGTCAAGCTGCTGCGTGTGCTGGAAAATCGCGAGTACCAGCCGCTCGGGGCCCGAAAGCCGCGCAGGGCCGACGTGCGCTTTGTCGCGGCGACGCACCGCGATCTGGAGGAGATGGTGGCCGACGGCACATTCCGGCGTGACCTTTTTTTCCGCATCAACGTGGTCAACCTGAAAATTCCGCCGTTGCGCGAGCGGCCCGAGGATATTCCGCTGCTGCTGGATGTGGCGCTGGACCGCTTCAATCGTGCCTACGGCAAGCGTATCGGCGGTTTCTCTCCGGAAGCCCTGGACTTTCTTCTCAACCATGACTACTCGGGAAATGTTCGCGAACTGTTCAACCTGGTGGAGCGCGCTGTGATCCTGTGCCGCGATACCACCATCGGTGCCGAGTCCATGCCTGTCCGGCGGGAGAGGGTTCAGAACTCTAATGATGCCGTCCTGATCGGGCGGCGCCCCACCGTGGAGCAGTTGCAGGAACTGTTGCGCCGTCATCGCGGCAATAAAACAGCTGTTGCGCGTGAACTCGGCATCAACCGCACTACCCTGTGGCGCTGGCTTAAAGAAGACAGCGCCTGATCCAGGTCATTCTTGTTGCAATGTTGCATTTTGATGCATCGAGCCTTTCTTTCGCTAAATTCTTATTGCCTCGTCTTTTTTTCTGTTCCGCTATCCCTCTGCTGTTGACCATGCAACGGTTTTGTGGGCATCTATCTGCGTCTCAAAATTCTTCATTTTTGTAAGTATCTGTAATCCCACAATAATTTCGGAATTTATTTTCGGCATATGTTTTGGAAACCGTTGGGTGAGAGTGTGTCTGTCAACCTGCGTTTTTCAACCAGAGGGAGTCTGAAAATGTATACCGAAAAAGTCATGGACCATTTTGCCAACCCCCGCAATGTCGGTGTGCTGGAAAACCCAACTGTCATCGCAAAGATCGGAGACCCCGATTGTGGTGACTTTCTGGTGATCTTCCTACGGATCGAAAACGATCGGATCGCCGATATCAAATATAAAATTCATGGGTGCGGCGCGGCGATCGCCACCTCGTCTATCGCGAGCGAAATGGTCATGGGGATGGCGCTTGATGAGGTGCTGCGCGTGACGGATCAGGATATTGCCGATGCGCTTGATGGCCTGCCTGAAGAGAAAATGCACTGTTCCAACCTGGCGGCGGGTGCGCTGCATAGTGCTATCACGCGCTACCGTGAATTTCTGGCTCAGGCAGTGCAGAAACAGTCGACAGGGTAGTGATGACGTATGGCGAGAGGCTTTCAACGTCGGTGGTGGCCGATCGTCATTGGCG
>NPID01002307.1_pt2 | contig 23014 bp, 18 predicted proteins | sample 8637491 | NCBI WGS metagenome assembly NPID01 (sample SAMN07420843, study PRJNA396082) | bioreactor metagenome | isolation source: sample BA6 brine-fed electro-methanogenic bioreactor BA | place: Japan: Kochi | collected 2016-06-14 | reverse complement strand
TTCGCTGGCGAGTTGGTATTCCCGCGACGTCCAACCCCATCTCCTCGTTCAGACGCCACCGATCGCCCTGATGCGCTTTCGGAAAGAGGGGCCCCTGATGACGTCGGGCTGGCTAACCGTCAAAGAGGGATCTAAATCTCTGGTCCATACGTGGCTTGATCTGGCTAGCGACCAGCAGCGCTGGACGGTGATCGAAGCCGCCAAGGCCGAGGCGCCGCGACTGAGCGTTTCTGAGATGGAGGCGCAACTGCTGGTGTTGACAGACGTTCTGGAAGGCGCCAACGGAAACCAGGACCGAGCCGCCTCTCGTGGGAAGGCACAGACGCGTTGGAGCCGTGTGGACATGGATTGTTATTCTGTCGGGCTGGGGGAATCGACACCGTCGCCCAACGGAGGGGACCACTGGATCGAGGTGTCCGACACAAGGGAGGAGGGAGCGCCTGTCGCTGCGGCCGGGACCCATGACCCGGCAACGTTGATCATGCCCGTGAGGGGATTGAATATCCCCTTTGCGGACGTTCCTCTTCACGCCGGCGACTCGGTCATCGTGGAGCGTCTTGAACCGAAATGGATTTCCGTACTGGGTTTGGTCGGCGCGCCTGGCAACTACCCCTATCCACCGGAGGCAGAATACTGTCTGGCCGATGCCTTGGCTCTTGCCGGGGGGTTGGACCCGGTTGCACGGCCGCGCTATGTCGCGGTCTATCGCTTGAAGGCCGACGGGACGGTTGATGGCATTACGTTCCAGTTTGTCAATCCCGAGAAACAGGAAGAACTCACAGGGTATCTGGCACTAAGGATCAAGCCGGGCGATGTCATTTCCGTCGAGTCAACGCCACGTACGCGCAGCAATGAATTCTTCGACAGAGTCTTTCGGCTGAGCCTTGGCTTGCTGATTGATCCTATGGATTTCATCGATGATGAGTGAGCTAAACCGATTGTCGGGTCCCCTTGGGGCCGGCTGGCAGATGGGGCGGGTGCCCCCTGCGTTGCGCCGGGGGACGATGTATCGCAATGGATCGAGCCAGATCGTGCTGTCATTCCAGCCTGTCCGTCACTCTACGGAGGGGAATGGCCGAGGAGTCGCGGAACGATGATTGAGCCAAGGGAATCGTCACGATCGTCTGATTCCAGGACGAATGCCGGGCTCAGCCCGACCCGGAGGTACTTGGCAGGCGGAGACGGCCAAGGCATGTCGGGAGCGATTCCTTCGGCGATGACCCCTGACAATCTCATCAAAGTCTTCTGGCAGAGCCGGTGGGTCATGCTTGTCTTGATCACCCTTGCCCTGTTCATGGGTTTCGTCTACATTCAGAAGGCCACGCCTATCTATACGAGTACGGCAAAACTGTATGTACAGCAGAGCATTGTCTCCATCCCCGGACTGGAGCGTGGTGCCTTGCCCCGCTACAACTTGCATACCCAGGCCCAGTTGCTTCGATCTACGATCATCTTAAGTGCGGCCCTCCAGGGCAAGAACACCAGCCGAATGCGCACCTTTTCTGGCACAGATAACCCTGTGGCCTACCTGAGGAGACACCTCGATGTCTCCGTAGGGAGAAACGACGATATCATCAGCGTGTCGTTGAACTCGCCCGATCGCATCGAAGCCGCCGAATTGGTCAACGCGGTCGTCGACAAGTACATAGAAGACCATGGGGCGAACAAGCGGACAAGTGCGGCTGAATTGCTGCTGAGTTTGCGGGAAAGACTGAATGAGGCCCGTAAACAAGAGCAGGAGCGACTGGATGCATTGACGGACTTCAGGAAGGAAAACATCCTGCTCGCGACGGAATCAGACCAGGGCGCCGGCGTGATGGGCCAACAATTGCGCCTGGAAAGNNTGTATATGGATGCCCAACTGAGGGCCCTGGCGGCCAGGGAAACCCTGGAGAGAATAGAGGCGTTTTCGGAGCAGCCTGCCGCTTTGCGGCAGATGCTAAGTGCCTCGGGCACCGCGCAGGACCCCGGAGCCGAGGAGCGCGCCGAGTTGCGTGCGCAACTCGTTCAAAGCCGGTTCGATCGTACCTTTCTGCTCGAGGCCAGTGACCTGACCGTGGATCACCCGAGAGTGAAGTTATTGGATGCGCAGATCGAGCGTCTCGAAGCACGGCTAGTCGAGTGTGATCGTGACTTCTTCGAAGCGACCAAGGCCGGGGCTGAACGCGAGCTTCTGGGAGCTGAGCAAAATGAGAAAAATGTGGCGCAGTTGTTGGAGCAGGAGCGCCAGAGAACAGCCAGCTATAGCGTTCAACTGGCCGAATATGATCGGCTGAGGAAGGAATTTGAGCAGTCGGAAGAATACTGCCAGACCCTGGAGTTACATCTACGGGGCATGAACATAAGCGAGGATTTCGAGGGTGATGAGATACGGGTCTTGGAGGTGGCTCGCCCCAGTGCATCTCCCTCGGAGCCGCAACGGGCTCGGGCCATGGCCATTGCCCTGATTTTAGGCTTGCTGTCGGGAGGTGTATTCGCGGTCTTGCGCGATCTGTTGGATCAGACGTTGCGATCGACGGATGAAATATCGGCGGTGCTCCGGCTTCGAGTGTTGGGCGTGATTCCGACGATGCCGCGTCGCCAGAATGTCTCCGTTCGCGGTCAGAAGGTCCATCTGCAGCCCGAATCGCCGGAGGCGGAGGCGTTCCGGACGGTGCGAACCGCGGTCTTCTTTGGGGTGTCCAAAGAGGAAGCCAAGACCTTGGTTGTCACCTCCCCAACCGCTGGCGACGGAAAATCGACGTTGGCCAGTAATTTGGCTATCGCGGTCGCTCAGGCCGGCCAGAAGACGATTCTCGTCGATGCGGACCTGCGAAAGCCGACCCAGCATGTGATTTTTGGCCGTTCGGGAGAGGAACAAGGTCTCAGTGACGTGTTGACGGGTAAGGCTGCTCTGGCGCGGGCAATCCAGTCGACGCCTGTCGAGGGTCTTCAGTTGCTGCCGGGTGGCTCCAGCCTGCCTCACCCTGCCGAGGTTCTCAGCAGTCGGAACTTTGCCAAACTTCTCCAGAGTCTTGGCGGGGCATACGACCGAATCGTGATTGATGCACCTCCGGTTACCGTCGTGACAGATGCGCAGATTCTTGGGGCCCTGTGCGACGTCACGGTGTTGGTGTTGCGGGCCGGAAAGTCCACACGAAAGGCGGGTCGGCGCGCTATTGATGCTTTGTACGACACCGGTGCGAACCTGCTCGGCACGGTGGTGAACGATGTGCGCCAAAGTGGCGATCGCTATGGGTACTACGGCTACTACGGCTGGTCTTCTGATTCCGGCGGCCACAAGGGTCGGTCCCGCAACGCAAAACGTGCGGCGCATGCGAATGGGCCTGCGGTTGGCTTGCTCAGAAAGAGGAGTGGGTGAAATGATCAGGACCAGCCCATGTCAGGGGTACGTGTCCGAACACGCGACCGTCTTTCGCACGCTCCTCCAGTGCCGCATACGGTGTGATGAGGCGGAAAGGAGCTTAGCCAATGTCTAATCGTGCACAACAACTCACTTATGATAGACGTGCTGAGCGTTTCGATCGCGTCATCGAGTGGCTCGTGGTTATTCTCTTGGCCTTTATGCCTCTGACGTTTGGTGCCGTGGAGAGCTGGAGCGAACAGATTGTCATTCTCCTGGCAGCGGCTCTGGCCATCTGCTTTATGCTGAAAGTGGTTCTGACGCCTGCTGCCGGGATGGTCTGGACGTGGGCCTACGTCCCGATCGGGATCTTGCTGGCGATTGCGGCAATTCAGGTCACTCCGTTGCCCCGGTTCCTGGTACATCTGATGTCCCCGAACACAGCCGACCTGAAGGCCGACCTGCTTGCCGACGTGCCCGGTGCAGACGAGGTGCTGGACCGCCTCACGATTAGTTTCTATCCCCATGGCACGTGGCATGACCTGCGCTTGTTGCTGGCGCTGGCGGCGATGTTTGTTGTGGTGTTCAATATCTATCGTCGGCACGAGGACATCAAGCGCCTGCTCGGGATAATCACCCTTATTGGTGGCGTCATTGCGCTGATTGCCCTGGTGCAGAATGTGTTTGGGAACAACAAGATCTATTGGTTTGTTCCCTCGCCTCATGGGGTCGCGCGTTCCGGGCCTTTCGTCAATCATAGTCACTATGGTCAGTTCATGAATCTGTCTATCGGCGCGGCACTGGGGCTGATATTTGTCAAGCTACGAGAAGCATTTGCGCGCCGTCAGTTCAGGCCGCAGGTCGTGGCGGACTACTTCATCTCGCCGGAGGCAAAACCGCTATGGGCACTCATCGCCTTCGTGATGCTGGGTGCAAGTACCGTGTTTCTGTCCATGACGCGCGGCGGCATGATCAGCATGCTCATCGCCGGAGCCTTTACCACTTTGGTACTGAGTTCGCGCCGGGCACTGAGGGGTTCGGCCTGGATGATGGCCTTGTTTGCTTTGGGAGCCTTCATCTCCGTGCTCTACATTGGCTTTGACGCCGTGTATGACAGGCTGGGAAGTCTCCGAGATCTGCAACATGCCCAAGGCGGGCGCATCCAAATCCTCAGGGACGTGGCCGTGGCCTGGACAAAGTTCCCTCTTCTGGGAACAGGACTGGGGACGCACGAGTTTGTCTATCCGATGTTTGACCGCTCCTCCATTCCTGAGATTGCCTCGCACGCCGAAAATGAATATGCCCAGGCCGCCGAGGAGACGGGGTTAGTGGGATTGATCACGCTGGTTGGGTTTGCGGTATTGATAGGTGTGCACTATGTGCGGACGACGAAGTACTTCCACGTGCCTATTTGCTCAGCGGCCTACGGCCTTGGTTTCGGTCTGGTGGCTATCCTAGTACACAGTCTGAGTGATTTTGGCCAGCACATCCCCGCCAATGCATTTTTGTCGGTGGTCTTCTGCGCCCTTTTGCTGCGTCTGTCCCGGTTGGGGGCAGAGGAGGGGATCGGTTGCTGGGAAGAGGTTCCGAAGTTGAGCCTGGGGGGCTGGCCTGCCAAAGCGGGACTGGTGATGGTTGTCGTGGTTTTTGGCTGGAGTCTGCTTGAGGCAGACGCCGCCCGCCGCGGGGAAGCCCACTGGACGAATGTGGTGCGGGCCGAACAAGACCTCATGGACGAGAACTGGCAAGGCAGTGATGAGCAGTACGTGTTCATACTGCAGGAAGCGGTTAACGCACGGGATTGCCAGCCTGNNACGTATCAACACTGGCTCAATGCCTACCGATGGTACTCTCTGGCCAGAATGGCCGATCCAAACACGGGAGAAATGACAGTGACGCCTGAGGTGTTGGCCTTCGTGGAGCGCATAGCCGAGGAACTGAACCAGACGCGGCTTCTGTGTCCGACGTTCGGGCCGACTCTGTGTGTCCTGGGACAACTGGAAGGAGCCATTTTGGCGCGACAGGAGCAGGGTGCTCGACACATTCGAAAGGGGGTGGCACTCGCCCCGTGTGACGCGACCGCCCAGTTCGTGGCCGGCACATTGGAAGCCCAAGAAGGTAATGTCGAGATGGCGTTTGTGCATTTTGAAAAAGCGACGGAACTGGATAAGCGCTTGTTTGAAGAGATAGCATCAACCCTGATTGCGGAGTTGGATTCTCCGGACCTCGCATTGAGATTGTGTCAGGATGATGCGCGGCGATTGGCTTACGTCGCCACGGTTCTGGAAGACGCCCAGGGAGCGGTGATTACTGCCAGCGATGTACAGGAACGGGTGATGCAACACCTAGAGGAAAAGTGCAGGAGTGCCGACGCGCCCGCGGATGCTTTGGGTCGTTTGGCGCACATCTACCGGATTCGGGGCCGTCGCGCACAGGCCATTGAGTGTTATCGTCGTGCACTCGTCTCAAATCACGGCCAAGTCCGATGGCGGCTGAATTTGGCCCAACTGTTGGCCGAGAGCGGCAACGTGGAGGAGGCCGTTCGACAAGCGAACATTTGCCTACGCATCCGGCCGGATTTCTTTGAAGCGCAACAGTTCCTCGACCAGTTGGTCGCTGGTACGTAGCAGAGAGGCCGCTTGGTCGCAATCGGTTTGCTGGGATGACCACCGCCGGCCGGGCCCGCTTAGGTCACGCGGGTCGCCAAGACCGCGGGGGGCGGAACATCTGGCCCATGGCATACGCAGGGTTGAGCGGCCAGCCATGTCCACCGACGGGGACGGAGTCTGCTTGCTCATAGCTCCGTCGGCAGCGAGGCTGGGCCAGGCAGGAACGGACGATTGTGTTTTGTCACTGGGCGCAGCAGAGAGGGCTCACTCGTGACACCCGGCGACAATGTGAAAGTCGATCCTGGTTGTTTGAAGAACAGTTGATCGTTGTTCTAGACTGAACGTTCTTGAGGAGACACATATGTCATCCAGATTGACCTCGCACGCCAAAGTGAAGACGCACTATTTCCTATGGTCACTCCATAAGCCCATCGTCCGTAGAAGGTGTGCGGCCCAGTATGCGTACGACGTCGAGAAAACGTACTGGATCGACCCTAAGCGCATCACCCGGGCGTTCAGCATCGCCGCCTTCAATCGACTGGACCCGAACATGAAGCTGCCTTTCCGCATTCACCCACGTGCAGAACATGGGAGAATCCTGGGTGGTGATTGGGACTTGAAAACGATCGCATTTGAGGAAACGGATGTGTGGGCGGCATTCACGCAGCATTTCGTCGGGGGTAAACCCTGGTCGGAAACCTCCTTCTACCGCCGTGTTCTCGACACCATTGATGGCGGCGTACGCATGTGGGAGTGCGCCTCTCGTGAAGAATTTGAAGTCCGTCTGCAAAGGCTCGATGGCTTGTTCAGAGATATCCAGACACAAGGATATCGGACACAGGACGAATTAGGGGTTGTCACAGGGGGCCGAATCGAAAGCGACGAGATTCAAGTCCATATCGGTCGTCATGGTGACTACATCTTTGCTGACGGTCGACACCGGCTGTGCATCGCAAAGATACTAGGATTGGATCGGGTCCCGGTCAAGGTTTCCCGAAGACATAAGCGGTGGGTAGCTTTACGACGCGATATTCAAATGTACATTCGACAAGGTGGCAAATTGTATGCCCCCATACTCCATCCGGATCTCTCGGACCTTCCCTCGGTCCAGGGGCATGAGCGACTGGAGCTCATCAAGCCGCATCTCCCCGCGCATCCCGGGAGAATGCTCGATATCGGTGCCCACTGGGGTTATTTCTGTCACCGCTTCGAGGATCTGGGGTATGAGTGTACCGCCGTCGAGTGCAACGATCTGAACACGCAATTCATGGAGAGATTGCGGCGTGCCGAGGACAAGCACTTTCGCGTGGTTCATGGTTCGGTCCTGGACCTGAACTTGCCGGAAGCGTACGATGTGGCTCTGGCGCTGAATATCTTTCATCACTTCCTGAAGAAAGAAGTCCTGCATCAGAAATTGATTAAGTTTCTGGCGAAGCTCGATGTGCGGATGATGATCTTCGAGGCGCATCGTCGAACCGAACCGCAAATGGAAAGTAGCTTTCGCAACTATGGGCCCGAAGCGTTCGCGCGCTTTGTCCAGTCGCACGGGCGTTTCCGCACCTGTACTAAGATTGGTGATTCCCCGGATGGAAGACCCGTGTTTAAACTGATGAGATAAAGGCGTTGGGCTGATGATATACCCCTACGAGGAAAGGCAATGAGGCCCCAAACGAAGAAGCTGGCCCGGTTTGTACTCGCTCCCCTGGTCCGCTACCGGTATCCGAGGATGGTGCTGGCCTATCCGCTCTACCGCAAGTGGATCGCGCATAGTGAAGCGGCCGTGATGCTTCATCAGAAGGAGGAGCGGCTTGATGAATCGTATTGGATTGGCCGACTGAGACAGTATGCCCATATGGTGGATAAGGGACTGCACCGTGGGGATTTCACAAAGGGACGCGGAACGCAGGCCTATGGGGCCGCCAAAGTGGCCCTGTCTCACATCGAGTCGGCCCAGGCGCTTGAGGACCCTTCCGTCGTATGGGCTATAAGCCGAATCAAGAAATACGAAGCGCTCCAAGAAGGTGCCGCGGGCCGCGTGCAGTGTGAGGCCGCGAGAACGACCTGTACATATGGAGACCTTCTCAACGCAATCCAAACGCGACGTTCCGTGCGGCGTTACTTGAACAAACGCGTAGAAGCGGATGTTATCGAAAAACTGACAGATGTTCTGGACTGGTCGCCAAGCAGCTGCAATCGCCAGACCGCCCGAGTGTATGCCACCAATAATCCTGACATTGTACGCCAGTGNNTCAAGCTGCACGGCGGCGCGGCTTGCTTCACGGACATCTTGGCCCCGTTGTTTCTGACGTTCTGTGCCGATTCACGCGTGTACGAGATGCCGGTCGAGGTCGCGCTGCCCCATGTCGATACAGCCCTGGGCGTCCAGAATTGCATGCTGGCGGCCCATACACTCGGGATCTCGCTGACGCTGTTGACTTGGGCGCAACATGTGTCATGGCAGGATTGCGAGTTGCGAAAGATCTTCGGTATTCCTCGGCACTTTCAGATCATTGTCAGCGCTGTGGGCGGATACGCCGACGGAGGAGCAGAGGTCCCGGCACGCAAGACCAAAGAGTTGTTTCTTATCCGATAGGCACAGCTAACCGAAAGGGATATTCGGTTTTCCAGACGCAGGGGCGGGAAATGAAAGTAGGCATCCTGACATTTCACAGCAGCTATAATTTTGGCGCCCATCTTCAGACGCTTGCGGTCCAGGAGCTTTTGCGGCAGCGGGGTTGCGATACGGTGGTCATCGACTATCGTGACCCCTGGAGGACAGAGATGTACCTCTCGAAGGTCCCCCCCGCACAGGCAGAGCTTCACGAGCGCTTCATCCAGGAGTACCTCTGTACGTCACCTCGTTTCTCATGCGACGATGAGGTGCGCCAATACTGCGATGAGGAACTGGATGTCGTGGTTGTGGGCAGTGACCAAGTCTTTCGCCTCTTACCGAGATGGGCTCCCAAGCAATTGCTCCGGCTTTTACTCACGGGCAAGACATCGTCTTCGTGGACCCAGATCAGTACCCGGCTGCCGGCGTATTGGCTGCCCTGGGAGAAGAACGGCGGTCGAACGCCCGGAAGGGTCGCGGTATCGGCCAGCGCCTGTGGGACCCCCTATCGATGGCTGGATTCCTCGTTGCGCCACGCCGCGTATCGTCAACTGCGCAGTTTCGATTTCGTTTCGGTCCGGGACGACTGGACTCGCAACATGGTCAATCATCTTTCGAAGGGCACGGTAGCGTCCGAAGTGTGTCCGGACCCGGTGTTCGGTCTCAATAGCTGCTTTCGTGTGCCAGAACGAGAGGCTCCGGATATCGACGTGTCAAAGACCATACTGGTCTCTTGTTCTTTGAACGATCGGTGGCTGGCGGAGTTCAGACACCTTGCGCATGACCATGGGTATACGCTCGCCAATCTGCCGGATCCGCATGACGTGCTAGCCTTCGACGAAAGCGATTTCACGATCGACCTGCCATTGTCGCCGCTGGCCTGGTATAGCTTGCTGTCACGGGCTGCCGGCTACGTCGGCGGGCGGTTCCACGGCTTGGTATCAGCTATGGCGAATCAGACGCCTGCCGTCAGCATTGAGTTGTCGCACAAGCCCAGGCTCTCAAAGATGAAGAGCCGGACCTATGATCTTTGCTGTAAGGCAGGAGTCCGCCGCCGGCATAAGCCGATCAACTGGGTGGTACGCCCGCGGCCGGCGACGGTCTTTGCGACGTTGTTTGACGGTGCGTCGCAGGCGGCCATGAATCGATGGTCTCAGGGCGCGCGCATACGCCTGGGCCAGATTCTTGATAAGGCCTTGGCGGCGGCCGGTCGACCCAGAGGGACTTGAAACCTGCTCCCAGAATGTTAGTCATCTTGCCCCTGATGGCCGCCTAATCGGAATCCCGCCCGGCTTGGGAGCGCGATTGGAATCTCATGGCAGCATCGAAGGTAATCATAAGCAAAAAGTTGGTGGCGATCAATTCGGCGAGCTTCGCCGTGGTACGACTGCTCGGCATAAGTGTCTTCCTGTGGGCGCGGTATCGGCTGCTGCACGTCGTGTCTCCGGAAGAGTTCAGTGTGTTTGTGGTCATCGGTGGCTTCTTTTTTCTGATGCCCGTGTTACTCCAGGTGTTTTTTGGCTCTACGCTGCGGTACGTGGTTGAGCATTACGCCCGAGATGAGATGGAGCAGGTCACGTCGGTCGTCTCGAGTATCTGGCCGGTGCTCGTCATCATTGGTGGGCTCATGGGCGTAGCGACGGCCGTGGGCATGCGATATATCGACGTCCTGTTCGTGATCCCGCCCGAGTTCAGGCGCGACGCGCAGTTGATGCTGATACTGATTTCGCTCTGGGCCGTGCTGAACCTGGTACTGGCTCCTTTCACATTGGGGATCCACGTATTGCAGAAGCATGTCCTCAACAATGCCATTTCCCTGATGGGCGAAACGTTGAAGATCGTCCTGCTGTTTATCCTGTTGTTTGGGGTTAGCACCCGGGCCTTATGGATGGCCGTGGCGACAACCGCCGGTGAACTCTTTTGCCTGTGTGTCAGAACGGTGATCTCTGTTCGTCTGGTACCGCAATTGCGATTCTCGCGGTCGCACATCGAGCTGGGCCGCATACCCGAACTGCTCTGGTTCGGCTTGTGGAACTCACTGGTAGTCCTGAGTCGATACCTTCAGAACCACGGAAGCCTGCTCATCATGAACCGCTTCAGCACACCGGTGGAGACAAATTGCTTTAGCCTTGGACGTTCCATGAACCGGGAGGCCAATCAACTGTGGGAGCCGGCGCGGGCCAGTCTTGGAGCGCCACTGACGGCGATGTATGCCACAGGCAGTTGGACCCGATTGCGCAAGGCTTACCAGACGGGAGGCCGATATGCCATTTGGATTGTCATGGCCGTCGTCACTCCACTGGTGGTATTTCGCCATGAATTCACTCGTCTCTACGCTGGAGAACAGTATTTGCGTGCGGCCCCCGTTTTGCTGTTTTGGCTGCTTCCCATCCCCTTCCAACTTGTCAACGTGATGCTTCCCCAGATCGCGCGCGCGCAGGCGCGCCTGAGAGGTCTGGCGCTACGCACTTTGTGCGTTCAAGCCGTCAGTCTTGTGGCTATTGTGGTGGTCGTAGGTTACTTCAAGGGGGACAGTCTTGCCGCCGCGATTACTTTCGCGTGCTGCACCATTGTCGGGGAGATCACGCTGATATGGCCCCACGGGTGTCGGCTGTTAGAGATCAAGCTGGACAATATGTTCAGCGACGTCATCGTGCCTGGACTGGCCCCTGTCGGCTTGGCTGGCGCGGTCCTGATACTGATGCGCGAGGTTTGGCACCCCCACACGTGGTCTCAGTTGGCGGCCGTAGGTGCTGTGGGCGGCTTGGTCTATCTCGTGGGGGTATTAGTGGCCTTGAGCGCCGACGATCGTCAGGGACTGGCGAGCTTGATGAAAAGAGGCGTGGTGCAGGCTTAATCATCACGGGATTGCGGGAATCCGCCGCGTCGGCGGATCGGCGTTGTCTACGCGGAGAAGAAAGGACTTCTGTAAATCGATGAGTACCATTCTGAATTGGCTGAGTATACGGGTGGCGTCGCGATGGAGGAAGCTGGTCTTGCTACGGTACAGGCTTCTGGGGGTGCGGCTCGAGGGGCGTGTCTTCATCAGTCATAAGGCGGAGATTGATACGACCGTTCGTGACAGAATCACGATCAAAGACGGATGTGTGATTACCAGTGGCGTCAAAATCGTGGCTCACGATCAGGCTTCGTATCTGCTCCGATCTCCCCAGGAAGATGACGGATTGGGCTTCGTGACGCTGAATGAAAACGTATTCGTGGGAGTCAATGCCGTGATTCTGCGGAACGTGACCATTGGCGCCAACTCTATCGTGGCGGCCGGGGCGGTCGTGACCAAGTCGGTTCCCGCGAATGTCATCGTGGGTGGCGTTCCGGCCAAGATCATCGGGACCGTTCCGCGGCGATCCGTACCATCGCCGGAAGCCGAGAAGATGTCACCCATTGAGTCCGCTAGGTAAGCTGCAGGATTGCCACGTGTCGGTGTCCGTGATAATTCCCGCATACAATGCCGCCCTCTCGTTGCCGCAGTGTCTCGATAGCATTTTGGCCCAGCGGCAACGACCCGAGCAAGTCATTGTGGTCAATGACGGTTCGATGGACAATACCGCAGAGGTGGTGCAGCGCTATGTCAAGGATGATTTTATCTGTTACGTTGAACAGCCGAATCGGGGACAGGGGGCGGCCCGAAACACGGGACTGGGCCTTGCCACCGGTGAGTTTATCGCCTTCCTCGACGCAGACGACTGGTGGCGGCCGGAATTTCTCGATACCTGCGTCGGGTTCTTACGATCGCAGCCGAACGTGATTGCGGTCAGTACCGGACTTGTTACTCGGATGTTTAACGGCACTGAGATGATGCACCCGACGCGGTTCTGCGATCCTACGGCAGGCGTTAGAGAGCCCTTCGTTATCGATAACTTCTTTGCCTTCTGGGCTCAGCACGACCATGTCCGAACGGGCTCCAATGTGATTCGCCATCGGGCAATTCAGGAGGCGGGATTGCAGCGTGATGATCTGCGAATCGGCCAGGATCTTGAGTACTGGGGGTATCTGGCAACCTTTGGAAAATGGGCGTTTATTCCCCGCCCGCTCTGGGTCGGAAATTCCCGGCAGGCCGGGCGAGAGCAAGGTTGGCTGGCCAAATATGCCCTGCGGCGGAAGTTGTGTCCCGATGTTGAGCAGTGGGGCCGGCGTATCGAGCCTAGATTGAAGCCCTGGGAGCGCGAAGGCTACCGGGCGGTGCGCGGACGAGTAGCTATGGTCTATGCACAGAGTAAGATCTTGGGCGGGTCCAGGCAGGCGGCCTATCAGACCGTGAGGAAGTATGGGACGACCATGCCGCATTGTTCGATGCGCCGCCTCATGTGCTTCGGGGCGCACCTGGGGCCACTAGGCTGGTCCATGACCTGCAATGCGATCTGGTTGCGGGAATGGCTTAAGGCCTACCGGATGCGACCCAAAAAACGAGGGCAGTGGATATGAAAGCTGTGTGGATAACGAAGTCGTTTCTGGACTATCGGATCCCCGTGTACGAGGAAGTCTCAAAGTGCTTCGAGGGTCATTTTGTTCTTATCTTTAATGCGGATTATGTTCCGGCCCGATGTTACCACAAAGTCCAGAAGGTGCTCGGTGTCAGAGCCCGTGGTCTTCGTGGAGAGTGGGCCCTTAAAGTGGGCCCTCAGAAAGGTTTCGCGAACAAGGGCATACGCATTCCCTATCAGCATGGCTTGGTAGGCGCAGCTCTCGACGAACATCCTGACGTTTTGATCTCGGACGGCTTCTTTCAGTGGACCTATGCTGCTCTGTGGCTCAGAGCCAGCCGGGGTATTCCGCATGTTATGTGCTATGAGAAGACGCTGCATACCGAGCGTAACGCGCAGTGGTACAGAACGGCATACCGGCGGCTCAGCATGCGATGGATCGACGCCATGTGCTGCAACGGACGGCTCTGCGCCGAGTATGTCCAGCGCCTCGGTTTCCCGGCGAGCCGGATCACCTATGGTCACATGGTCGCTGATCTCGAAGGCATGCATAAAGGTGCCGGTGACGTGACGGACCAGGGGATTGCCGATGTCGCCTCTCGGCATAGGCTTGAAGGCGCGGTCTTCATCTATGTCGGTCGACTCATACCGCTTAAAGGGCTTCGGCAACTGCTGGACGCCTGGCGGCAATTCGTGGGAGGCCCCGCGCCATGCGACGTCACCCTGCTGATCGTCGGCGATGGGCCCGAGAAGGAGAGCTTGCGTAAGTACTGTGTGGAGCGCGGCCTCGACAGCGTCCGGTTCCTGGGTGAGGTCGACTACGATGCCTTGCCCCGCTATTATCGCTGTGCGGATGCCTTCATCATTCCCACCCTCGAGGACAACTGGAGTCTGGTGGTGCCGGAAGCGATGGCCTGCGGCTTGCCAATCCTCTGCTCTAAGTACAATGGCTGCTGGCCTGAACTGGTGACCGACGGCAACGGCTGGGTGTTTGATCCTCTTTCGCCTCAGGATACCGTGCGAGTGCTGCGCGAGGCCTCCGCGTCCAAGGCCCGGCTCGTGCAGATGGGCGAGCAGTCTCGAGCGATTGTCGGCGGCCACAGCCCGAAGCACGCTGCCGAGTCGATCTACAAGGCGTGTGAAATGGCCTGCCGGATCCGCCTGCGACATCGGCCGGGACGCTCTCATGATGCCGAGGGACCGGATAGGGCGCCAGCGTCCTGGGTGTCGCACTCATCGAAGTCCCCTGAACGTACCGTAAGGATGCGCGAGAGGTGCTGATCGTCAACGCAGATGATTTCGGCATGAATCACGCGGTCAACGTGGCTGTGGTACGTGCGTTCGAACTGGGATTATGCTCCAGTTGTACGATTATGCCAACCATGCCGGGCTTCTTCGAGGCGACCGAACTCGTGAAGACCTACGGGCTTGTCAACCATGTTGGACTACACTTGACCCTAACCGAAGGTGTGGCCTTGACCCCGGGCATCAAGGCGTCTCGCCGCTTCTGCGACGAGGCCGGCAGGTTCCGCCTGTCGCGAAAGGAACGAGTCGTGTGGCTGAGTCAGGTCGAACGCCAAGCTCTGCGGCACGAGATCGAAGGGCAGATTGGCAGATGTCGCCGCCATGGAGTGCCGCTGACCCACCTGGATTCGCACAGTCACGCGCATGAGGAGTGGGCTCTGGCATCGGTGGTCATTGAGGTCGCACGTGAGATGGGCATTCCATATGTACGCCTGTGCAAGAACTTCGGAGCGGGCATGTCGCCGGCGAAGCAGTTGTACAGACACATCCTCAACGCCCGGTTTCACAGGGCCCACCTGACCTTGACGTCCTACTTTGGCCTGCCAGAAGACTACGAGTTGTACTGTCAGAGCACTCCGGCAAGCAGCAAACAACGCGCATCGTGGGAGATCATGATACACCCGGTGCTCGATGGAGACCAGCAGTTGATGGATGGGTGGCTGCACCAACCTCTCGAAGAGATGGTCCGCCAGCTTCCCGAATACAGGCGCGCCATATCCTATGCACGATGCCGATATGAATGTCAATCCAACGCGTGACAGCCTGCGGCGGTGGGCACCGCGCGCATCGGAATCACGTGACGAGGGCCCGGCCTTTGTGGCCGCGGAGGTGCCGTCCCCTGCGCTATTTGCCCCGGCGTCGGTCCTGCCTCTGGGCCAGCTTGTCGGTGCGGCGGGAACGGCCGGTTGTCTGCTACTGCTGTTCGATGTCATGGCGGTCGCTACGGTTAGGAGACGCGATCCCTCGCAAAGCAGCACGCTCGATGCGGCTGCTGGCGTCCAGTTGGCCTATGTGGGGCTTTGTCTTTTCTGGGCCCTGACCCACATCTTGCGGGCTCAGCGGATTGGGGTAATCCGCCTGTTGACATCGACGCCGGCCGTGCTGCTGTTATGCTACGTTGCCCTGTGTGCGATGAGCACGCTATGGTCGCTCGATCCGTTGTTGACGGCCTACCGTTCCGTTGAGTGCTTCTCCTACCTGCTTGTCATTGCGGTCGTTTGCGATAATCTGCGCCAAAACTGCTCCAAACAAGACATTGTGGAATGGCTGGTGTTGTGGAGCATATGGTACCTCTTCATGGATACGATTCGTCTGACGCGGATCGTCGGCCTCGGTCCCATGATGTCCATCGCGCTGTTCCGACGTGGGGCGTTTGCGCTGGGTACCGTGTTTTTTCTGACGCTGTTCCTCTCGAAACGCAAATGGTGTGTCGTGATCAACGCGGTTTTCACCTTTCTGTCAATGGCCAACAAGACTTACTTTGGCATCTTTTTCGGTCTCTTTCCCGGACTGTTGGTCGGAGATCGACGGTTCCACATCGCATTTTTCTTTGCGGCGTGTCTGCTGGCTTTGTCTTTCGCGTTCGGCGGCTTGAGCGTGATCGAACATACGCTGTTCTACGGCAAAGAGGGAGTCGGCATGGAGCACATGACGGGGAGAGCCGGTCTCTGGTCATATTGCCTGGAAAAGGGCATGGAGCGTCCCCTGCTGGGACATGGCTTTGTAGCTGGCGAGACGGAATTCATTCGGCAACGAGGAATCAGTGCGATCACGGCGCATAATGTGTTTCTCTCGGCCTTCCTCGCCGTCGGTGCCCTCGGGCCCATTGTGTTCGCCATGTTCTTCATCCGGCTGGCTCTGGTATCGTTTGGCCCCGGCATTCCTGTCCACTGGCGCCCTGCGTTTCTGGGGACGACCGTCATGATTCTCATGATCTCCAGTGCCGCGCCTGGATTGGGTACGCGGGTATGCAATGCTTGGGTCCCGACGGTCTTGACCGCGTTGGGAATGTGTACGATAGCACGATCCGAGTTCCCGGACGGAGGAGAAGACAGTGAAGATCTTGTATGTGCATAATGAATACGGTCTGCCCAGCGGCGAAGAGCAAGCCGCTGAAAAGATCGTTCAACTCCTGCGAAACCATGGCCACCTCGTCCGGTGGTTCAGACGGCGGTCCAGTGACCTCGGTTCTTCAGTCTACGGCAAGGTAAAAGGGCTTGTTACCGGCATCTATAATCCAGCCTCGGCCGCCGCTCTGGCCGGAGTGCTCGATGACTTCCGGCCGGATATCGTACAGGTGCAGAATATCTATCCCCTGATTTCTCCTTCTATCTTTGCGGTTCTCCGTCGTCGAGGCACAGCTGTCGTTATGCGGTGCCCGAACTACCGGCTTTTCTGCCCCAACGGCCGTCACCTCGTTCGAGGCCAAGTGTGCGAACAATGCCTCCGGCCGGGCCGGGAGTTATGGTGTGTCCTCCGACGATGCGAAGGCAGCTGCTCCAAGAGCGCCGGGTATGCGCTCAGAAACGCCACCGCCAGGATCGCGGGCAGCATCCGCAACGGGGTGGACGTCTTCGTGGTCCAGTCGGAATTCCAGAAGAACAAATTCGTCGTCAACGGGATACCACCAGAACGGATTGAGATACTGCCGGGGATGGTCAGCAACATGAATGGTGATGGGGACGTTCCTGTTGGGGACCTCGTTACCTACGCCGGGCGGATCAGCGCTGAGAAGGGTATCGCGGAGTTTCTCGAGGCGGCTCGTCTGCTGCCGGATACGCCATTTGTTGTGGCGGGTGACGAGCGCCAGATGTTGAACATTCGCCAAGAAGCCCCGCCAAATGTCACGTGGTTGGGATTCCTCCAGGCCGCTGAACTTCGCGATCTGTTTATCAGATCAAGACTGGTTGTGGTACCCAGCAAATGGTATGAGGGTTTTCCCAACGTGCTGGTCGAGGCGATGGCACTCGGTAAGCCCATCATCTGTTCAGCAATTGGGGCGTTGCCGGAGATCGTCGAAGACGGCGTACACGGCCTCTTGTTTGCGCCTGGCGACGCCCAGTCGCTGTCGGACAAGATCCGCAGTCTGTATGGAGATCCGGAACGCTGCCGGCGTTGCGGGGCCGCTGCCCGCGAGAAAGCTAGGCAGGAGTATTCCCATGCGGCGTACTACCGGCGTCTGCTCCACACGTTCGCACGAGCTATCGAGTTGAACGAACGCAAGACGACTGCTTGCGCGGGGCAGGCTACGTCGGCCATGCCAAACCGCAGACTCACCTGAGAAGGATCAAGAGGTCGAAAATGTGGTGCAGAACGGTCAAGCTCGTTAAACGGAGTGTATCGCTGTTGTCACACCGGCAGGGTAGAAGGGCAGGCTGCCGTTGGGCGTTTTGGCTTATGCCCTTAGTGGGTCTTCTGTCTTTGATATGGTTTCTTGTGCGCGTCGTGCCCAAACCTTCGCGCGCCACGTACCCGTGTCAGCGGGCCGCAGCACCCTTGGCCAGCAGCTTTGTGCTCTGGCTGGCGGCGGCCTTCGGCTCGATGCGCGCTTACCGTAAGGCTCGGACGCTGTACCACCGGTCGCGGTGCATCCTGGCGGCGGTTTTTCTGGCGGTCGCTGTGATGATCCTTTGGGGTGTCCTCAGCATCGCCCATCCCCATCGTCTTGCCGCCGATCCGTTCATACCGTCTGATCCGCCCAATACGCCCATCGGGGTGGGTCAGGGGATACACCCAGGTCGTGTCGTATGGGCTCACGATCCCAATGCAACCTCCTGGGACGGCCAGACGGGCAATTGGTGGGATGACGAATGCACGGATCAAGAAGCTGTGGACTTGATGTTGGCGCGAACCATCCAGTCTCTGGCTGGCCAACCTACCCTCGGCGCAGCCTGGGATGCCCTTTTTCGACACTTCAACCGGACCAGGGGCCACGCTGACACCGGATACCGACCGGGGGAGAAAATTGCGATCAAGATCAACATGAATCAGGATGACAGCGTTCCCCTCTGGCAGTCGGGAGCAGGCATGCCCAGTCCTCATGTGATCCACGCCCTGCTCGGGCAGTTGATCTATGCCGTCGGCGTTGCCGGCAAAGACATCGTTGTCTACGACGTCAGCAAGTACATCGGCGATCCCATTTACGAGAAGATCAAGCACGACCCCGATCCGGAGTTTCAGAACGTTAGACTGGTCGTGAAGCCCGCCTGGGCGAAGAACGGACGCGAGGGGACGGAGATTGACCCTGCTGGCCGTGTCTTCTTCTCGAACCCTGACGTGCCTGACCCGGGATGGGCATATTTGCCCCGGTGCCTGACTGAGGCAAAGTATGTGGTCAATGTGGCTTTGCTTCGATCCCACGGCATCTTCGGCGTGACACTCTGCGCGAAGAACCACTTCGGCTCGTTCTATTGGCCCGACTTTTGCTGGTGCGCCATACCGTTGCACGATTTTGGAAATCGGGACGCGCCGATGGGTTCCTACAACTGTCTGGTTGATCTGATGGGGCACGAGCATGTCGGTGGCAAGACGCTTCTCTACATGATCGATGCGCTCTATTCGGCCCGAGACAATACGGCTGCGGTTGTTCGCTTCGAGTCATTCGGAGGACAATGGTGTTCCAGTCTGTTTGCCTCGCAGGACCCGGTAGCCATTGATTCGGTCGGTCTTGATTTTCTCCGGAACGAACCGACACAAGTCAGTTGCCGAGGCCAGGGCGTGGACAACTACCTTCATGAAGCGGCCTTGGCAGGCGCCCCCCCGTCGGGCACGGTCTACGACCCGGAACAAGACGGGACCCGTTTGCGCAGTCTCGGCGTTCACGAACACTGGAATAATCCCGCCGACAAGCTCTACTCTCGCAATTTGGGAATAGCCGATGGAATCGAGTTGATCGCCGTGCAGGGTAATGATGCCCGTTCCGATCTGACGGCCGATGGTGCCATCGATCCGTACGATCTCCAAGCCTTTGCCGACGCTTGGCTGGCTGAGTTGCCCGATCCTCACTGGAATTCCCGGTGCGACTTATCCTCCGATGCACGCATCGATTTTGACGACTGGGCGTGGTTTTGTCAGGAATGGCGGCGCCTGCCGACGGTTCCGGCAGTGGGATACCAGGCAAACTGAACTTCAGTGTTTGCCTAAAGGCGTCTCAGAATCACCACCGCGAACGAGATAAAAGCAATCGAGCAGACCAGTATGAGATCTATTGGAAGCCAAGATCATGACCGGCGAAGGGCCAGACGGCACTTGGTGGACTTGCTTGCAGTCGTTCTGCTGACACCTTTGTCTGGTTGGGGCCACGGTGACAGCTATCTATCGCTGGGGGCATCTGGTTTCGCGCTGCGTGCGGATGCTTCCGTCGACGATCTCGACTATGAGAGAGACTTCAGTGTCGAAGCAATCATTGCCATTGATCCGAACCAACGCGGCGGCCATACCCCATACATCGTCGCCAAGGCCGACGAATGGGCCCTGTTCGCAGACACGGAACCCGGATTTGGTTTGGGCCTGAAACAGGGGCACGTTCCAACGTATGGGCAAGTGATTGTGGCCAAGATAGGCGACGGGATGCACCATGTTGTGGTTGAGGCCCGGCAGCGCGAAGGCTATGCCTACGCCGTGATGACCTGGGACGTGCGTGACAAGATCTTGCGTCTCTACGTCAACGGTGTAGACGAAGGGCAGGCCGGCAATGCTCAGATCCGTTCCCGTGGCATCAAGACCACCTTCCCGCTGGGTTTGGGGCACAGCCAGGGGTACAGCCCATTGGCCCGAGATATCCACCTGGCGCGCCTGTGGAATCGGAGACTGTCCGCAGAGGAGGTCGTCCTGCTATGGGAGTACTTCAGCGCCTCGGGGCGACATGTCCTTCCCGTATCCTTCGACCGGAGTGCGCTTCATTCCGAATGGTTGATGTATGAGACTTCGGATGCTTCGGGGCGTCCGGGGACCACGCATGTGAAGGACTCGCTCGGCGAGAATCATCTCAGATTGTCGGGCGGGGCGGCCGTCGAGCGCGGTCTGGGCCCGCTCCGCATCGACCGACCGACCGACAACGCATTCGCGGTGGACAAATCCGTGTACCTGACTGCTGTCGGCGGACAGGACAGCCTGCCGGGCCCATGCACGCTGCCGCTACACTATCGGTTCCAGGTGGATGAGTCGCCGGCGTTCAATAGCCCTGACCTTCGTTCGTCCAAATGGATTGTCCACTACGGGCGCTGGCGTCCTGTGCTCAGGCCCAACCGGACGTATTACTGGCGGGCAAAGGTGCGCGATTCCTCCGTCCCGCCGAAGGAGTCGGCATTCACGGGGACGTACACGTTTCGGACGGAAGGTGCCTCAATATGGTATGTCAGGCCGCGCAGCGAGAAGATGGTTTATGGCCACGAGGACGGGACTTCCTATGACCACGCCTTCAACGGTCTGGTAAATTGGGATGATGATAGCGGCGCCTGTCCCGGCATTGTCTGGGGTCCGGGAGGGGTGGAGGCAGGTGACACGCTGTACGTATGCGACGTTCACGAACTCGGGCAACACAGCATCTACGCAGAGCACCGCTACTTCCGCATTGGTGAATCCGGACATTCGGCCGAGCACTCAATCCGTATTCGAGGCGATCATCCGGATCATCCCGGACTGGTGAAGGCTGGAGACGACGGATATGCCGTGGTGGTCGATCGCAAGAAGCATGTCGTTTTTCAGGGGCTAACCTTTGAGGGCTTTACGTTGCTGACGGAGCCGCTGGACCGAGAAGGCCAGGATGTCTGCGTGACCGCGGATCCAAGATCGACCTACATCACCTTTATGGACTGTCACATGACATATGGGGGAGACCATTTCGTCGAGTTGTACACAGGACATGACCACTGGACGTTTCTCGGTAATACCATCATGTATGGCGGTATGGGGATCCACACGTTGGCCCGTGGTGGCACCGGCGCGCAGTTCTTGACCGTCGAAGGCAATACTATCCAACACATCGGGACGCCGCCCTTCGAGCATCCGGATGCCCATGCGGTGGGAGGCCAGAGCGGCGCAGGTCACGTGGTGCGAGGCAATTATATCGAGGATGTAGGTGACGCCATCGCCTTTTGGACTTCGACAAAGCCCATGCGGGATGTGACCATTTGCCACAATTTCATCAGGAATGCCAGGAGCCGAAGCGTCGCCATGGGGGACGGGATTGTCATCTCCGGCAGCAACAACGACTCCTTTGGCATGCGGACCGGGTTCCGCGTGTACGGGAATATCATCGTGGACGCTGAACGCGCGGGCATTAGTTCAAACAATAAGGATGTGGTTGGGATTTACCATAATGTCATATGCCGATGCGGCGTGGGGTTGCGGTTCAATCTTATGGATGCGCCTCTAACGGCGGTCGTACATAACAATATCATCTACGATCCTGTACAAGACTTCGTCCACGTACGGGCCGATAGCGATCAGCCGTGGCCGGATGTGTCCTGGGACCATAACCTGTATTATCCTCACGCGGCGGTCAGGCCCGCGTTCCGTATCTCCATCTTAGGATCGTTCACCTTTTCGGCTTACCGGCGCTTGTTAGGCTGGGACGCACACGCCCTGGCGCGCCATCCGTTGTTTGTGGCGGACCATCCGGTCGAACTTGAGGATTTTCGGCTTCAGGCGACGAGCCCGGCCGTGGATGCCGGACTTGATGTTGGCATCGATATGGATATTGCCGATGCGCCTGTGCCCTACGGGCCCGCGCCCGACATCGGGGCCTACGAGTATTATCCTGAACAGTGGTTGCGGTTCCACGCTGGAGTCCTTGACGCCGCCACGGTGAGCGCCGTGAGGCAATCATACGGGCCGCATGTGGCCTGCCGCGACGCACGTGACACCAGCCACGTGTCGAAAGAGGGGGAATAGCGAGGATGGACGCCCGTGTGGCCGAGAGTTATACGAGGGCTCGAAACCACGAGTTGACAATAGCACGTGGGCAAACGCTGCCGGGTTGTTATGGGACGCCACCGAGCATTGGCGCGTGGCTTGCGTTACGGATGCACAGAACGGTCCTCCCTTTGCTGGAAGCCTATCCTGGCAACGTCTGGATGAGCTGGCGTGCCCCCCACAACTTGATCCAGGCGTTATGAGAGTCTCTACTATGGTCACTGGTAAGGAGATTCTCAATGAGCAAACGGAAACGACGACGAGCATAACCGATTCTACATTGTCCATCGCTAAGGCAAGGGGCTATATCGACAAGTATCGCATAGAGAACACCGAATCCCTGACCGTCGCGGACAATTCCTTGGATTTCGTGTTCTGCAAGGAATCGTACCACCATTCTCCGAGGCCGCNNGCCTCTGGCGTTTTACGAGATGCTTCGTGTCGCCCGGCGAGCCGCCATATTGATCGAGCCGCAGGATTCATCGCCCCGAATCATGAATTTGGCCAAAACCCTTCTGAAACGATTCGTTCGGGGTGACGTTCCGTGCCCCTTTGAGGGCAACGGCAATGGCAACTTCATATTCAAGATCAACCCTAAGGAACTGGCCAAAATGATGACGGCAGTCAACGTGGAGTTCCACGCAGTCCGGAAGTTCAATGATTTCTACCATGGCGCTCTGTCGCTTGGTCCATATGCGTGCTGGTCCTTTCCCGCGATGGTGACGAAGCTGGGCATTGCCATGCAGGATCTGCTGTGCGCTATGAGAGTGCTCGAATATGGCGGGGCTAG